>Ga0164313_10005035_pt1 | contig 11713 bp, 11 predicted proteins | sample GuaBasSedimGuay4_FD_113735 | JGI IMG/M metagenome (GOLD analysis project Ga0164313, IMG submission 113735) | Subseafloor sediment microbial communities from Guaymas Basin, Gulf of California, Mexico - Guay4, Core 4569-4, 0-3 cm | ecosystem: Environmental > Aquatic > Marine > Hydrothermal vents... | reverse complement strand
GGTGAGGGTACCCAGGCGCAGTTCGCACCGGCAAGCGGGTGACTGATTTTTTCATCAATCATCTGAGCCATGCGGTCGGGCATTGCCCACATGCCTTTACCAATTTGTGCTTGTTCTTTAAAACCACAGGCAAGTCCAATATCGACGTTCCAGTCTTCGTAAGCATTAATCCACGGTTGGGTTTTAATCTCTGCCTTTGGTAGAAATGGACCGGCTTCCATACTGGTATGTATCTCGTCACCGGTGCGATCAAGAAAACCTGTGTTGATGAAAATAACCCGTTTTTTGGCTGCATAGATACAATTTTTTAGATTTACAGTGGTACGGCGTTCTTCATCCATAATGCCGATTTTTAGCGTGTTTTCTGCTAAACCAAACGCTGATTCAACACGCGAAAATAATTTGGCCGCGAATGCGACTTCTTCTGAGCCATGCATTTTAGGCTTAACAATGTATACGCTGTTATTAGCACTGTTCTTGTGTTTTCCTAGATTTCTTAGGTCGTATAAAGCGAATAGACCCGTCATCATCGCATCTAAAATTCCTTCAGGTATTTCAGAACCATCTGCCATCAACACCGAAGGCGTGGTCATCAGATGGCCAACGTTTCTGACCAGTAACAAACTGCGACCGGATAGCGTCAATGTGTTACCAGTGGTGGTCGTATATATACGGTCACTAGCCAGTTCACGTGTAATAGTGTTACCATTTTTGCTGAACTGCGCTTTAAGATCGCCACGCATTAGCTCTAGCCAGTTTTTATATACAACGGTTTTATCATCACCATCAACAGCTGACACAGAGTCTTCAAAATCGCAGATGGTCGTGATGGCGGATTCGATGACAATATCTTTTAGTCCCGCATTCCCCAGTTGTGCTATTGGGTGCTCTGAGTCTTTGTGCAGCTCGAGATGAAGATCGTTATTTTTGAAAAGAATGATGTCGTTATTGTCGTGACCGATGTATTGTTCGGCTTTTACTAATGAAGTTTCTTCGCCTGTATTAAGTGTAATGGTGAGTTGATTATTGTCTATATCATATGACTGTACGTCACCGTGTGTGCCATTGGTGAGTGGTATGGCAGTATCGAGAAATGTGTTTGCCCATTTTATTGCACGCAGTGAGCGTTTGGAATTTAACGTATCACCACGGGCTAAGTCACCGCTTTCTTCAATAACATCAGTTCCATAGATCGCATCATATAAACTTCCCCAGCGAGCGTTTGCAGCATTGAGAGTGAATCGTGCATTGCTCATGGGTACCACCAGTTGTGGTCCGGCAATGTGAGCTATTTCTTCATCAACATTATTAACATCTATATCAAAATCATTAATCTCTGTTTCTAAGTAGCCAATTTCAATGAGAAATTTTTTGTAATGTTTGTGCTTTAACTTATTACCAGGGTGGGTCCGATGATAGCCATCGATCTGTTTTTGAAAGGCATCACGCTTTACCAGCAGTGCCTGATTTTGAGAAATTAATTCATCGGCAATATTGAATAACTTTTGCCATACTTCGTCTGCATCTAATGCCAGACGAGGTGCTGCCTTGCTAATCAGTTCGTATAACGGATTAGCTATCTGTAGTTTGTTTGATTGAATATATGTGTCCATTTTATCGATTGTTCAATCGGTTATTTGGTTTGTCATAAAAAAATATTGCATTGCACCAATGTAAGGATATAAGGGCTATTTAGCAAGGAGGTGGTGGAAAATAAGTATTGTATTTATTAATAGTTACAATAATGCCGGAGAGTCTTTAACATTGAGCGGTACTATCTGATCTGTTGGGAAGTGGTGTAATTCTTTATTAATAATTGAATTAGTTTTTTTATGATTGCTTGTTCGGCATGGATTTCTTCGTATTTTTCTTTCTGGTTAATGTTTCTTGGGTGGGGGAATCGAATAGATTGTATTAAAAAAAGGAATGTTTTTAGCTTGCAACAGCTGTTATTGTTGTTTTATTGTGTAGTGCAACAAAATAATGGTTACCCATGTGATGAAAGTAGAAAAAAGAAAAAAAGAAGTAACTCAAAGTACTGAAAAAAGCCATGTTGAAGACCACCATATTGAAAAAAGTAGTCAGCAATCAAACAACAAACCAGAAGAGTTTGGTGGGCGTCAGGGTTTGGAGCCTACGCGTTATGGTGATTGGGAAAAAAACGGTCGTTGTATAGATTTTTAAAGATTTATTATTGTAGTTCGGGAGTCACTTGATGAATGGTAACAATCGCCCATTATCGCCACATTTACAAATTTATCGCTTACCATTAGCGGCACTACTTTCAATATTGCACCGGGCTACAGGGGTGTTTTTAAGTTTAGGTACTTTGTTATTAGTCTGGTGGTTAGTGTCCGTAGCGCAAGGTGAATCTGGTTTTAATAATGCTAATGCCATAATCGGTTCCTGGTTTGGTCAACTGATTTTATTCGGCTGGAGTTTCGCATTGTTTTTTCATTTATCAAATGGTATCAGGCATTTATTTTGGGATGCTGGATATGGCTTTGAAATTAATACAGTGGCCAGGTCATCCGTTGCTGTTCTCGCTGTATCTGTCACTTTAACGGTATCAGTATGGCTCATTGTCTACCTATAGTGAGAGTAATAATAGTATGAGTTTACAAACACCACTAGCTAGAGCAAGGGGACTGGGTTCTGCAAAAGAAGGCCTGCACCATTGGTGGATGCAGCGTGTCACTGCTGTTGCTCTCATTCCATTGACGCTTTGGTTGGTGTACGCCATCGCCTGTATTGCAGATGCAGATTATAAAACGGTTATTGATGAATTAAGCTCGCCATTAAACAGCAGTTTACTTATATCGCTGATAATTGCGGCTTTTTATCATGCGGCTTTAGGTATGCAGGTTGTATTCGAAGATTACATCAGTACAAAATCAACGCGTATAGTCTGTATCGTTGTAACTAATTTATTATTATTCTTTCTTGCTATAACGGCCGTTTTGTCCGTTGTTCGTATTGCCCTCGGAGGCCATTAATTCATGAGTCAGGAATATAAAATAACCGAACATGAATATGATGTCGTTGTGGTGGGTGCTGGCGGTGCTGGTTTACGCGCTACTTTTGGTATGGCGCAGAAAGGCTTAAAAACAGCTTGTATTACTAAGGTTTTTCCAACGCGCAGCCACACTGTTGCCGCTCAGGGTGGTATTAGTGCTGCGTTAGGTAACATGGGGAAAGATGATTGGCGTTGGCATATGTACGACACCATCAAAGGTTCTGACTGGTTAGGTGATCAGGACGCAATTGAATATATGTGTCGCGAAGCGATTCCAGCCATTATCGAACTGGAACATTATGGCGTTCCTTTTTCGCGCACAGATAAGGGTGAAATTTATCAACGTCCTTTCGGCGGTATGACAACAAATTACGGGGAAGGTGTTGCACAACGTACCTGTGCAGCCGCTGATAGGACAGGTCATGCAATATTGCATACCTTATACCAGCAAGCACTAAAACATGATGCAGAATTTTTTATTGAATATTTTGCACTTGATCTTATTATGGATGACGATGGTGTGTGTCGAGGTGTACTGGCATTAAAAATGGATGACGGTACTTTGCATTTGTTTCGCTCACACATGGCGGTGATGGCAACCGGCGGATACGGCCGTTCGTACTTTTCCTGTACCTCAGCACATACCTGTACCGGTGACGGTAATGCCATGGTTTTACGCGCGGGGCTACCACTACAAGATATGGAATTTGTTCAATTTCATCCTACAGGTATTTATGGTTCAGGTTGTTTGATTACTGAAGGCGTGCGTGGTGAAGGTGGCTATTTAAGTAATTCAAGGGGGGAGCGCTTTATGGAGCGTTACGCGCCCAGTGCAAAAGATCTGGCATCACGCGATGTGGTGAGCCGCGCGATGACCATGGAGATAAATGCAGGTAATGGCGTGGGTGATGAAGCTGATCATCTTTATTTGCATCTGGAACATTTGGGTACCGATGTTATTGAAGAACGTTTACCGGGCATTGCCGAAAGCGCGAAAATATTTGCTGGTGTCGATGTAACTGTTGAACCCATACCCGTTATTCCTACGGTGCACTACAACATGGGAGGTATTCCAACAAACTATCGTGGCGAAGTGGTCACTTTAAAAGATGGTGACCCTGATACTATCGTACCGGGCTTGATGGCAATAGGTGAGGCGGCATGTGTATCAGTGCATGGTGCTAATCGTTTAGGTTCGAATTCACTGCTGGACCTGGTTGTCTTTGGCCGTTCTGCAGCTATACGCGCTGCTGAGTTAGTTAAAGCTGGTAGTAATCATAAATCGCTGAACGAAAATATTTGTGATACGGCTATTGCCCGCTTAGATAAATTTCGAAATGCAAAGGGAGCACATAAAACCGCAGATATTCGCCTTGCCATGCAAAAAATCATGCAGATTCACGCGGCTGTATTTCGTACCGGTGAAACCATGACGGCTGGTATAGAAAAATTACAAGAGGTACAGGAGTCGCTGGCTGATGTTGGCATTTCTGATCGCTCGTTAATCTGGAATACTGACCTGATGGAAGCCATGGAACTGGATAACTTGTTGATGCAGGCTGCTGCTACTATTCATGGTGCAAATAATCGAGAAGAAAGTCGAGGTGGTCATGCACGAGAAGATTTTCCGGATAGAGACGATGATAACTGGCATAAACATTCATTGATGTGGGTTGACGAAAAAGCGGGTGTTAAATTTGATTATCGACCTGTTCACATGTATACGCTGACCGATGAAGTTGACATGGTGCCACCTAAAAAACGCGTCTATTAAAGTGTTTATTAACATGTCTATTAAAGCGTGCAGTAAAAGATTTATGGAGGGTTTAGATTAATGGCTGAATTTACACTACCTAAAAATTCTGTTGTTCAAAGTGGTAAACACTTTCCGCTGGACGGCAGTGGAACAAATATTCGACAGGTCGAAATCTATCGCTGGGATCCAGATACCGGTGATAACCCTCGCGTTGATACGTACGAAATAGATCTTGATGATTGTGGCCCTATGGTTCTGGACGCATTGATTAAAGTTAAAGACAAGATCGATTCTTCAGTAACGTTTCGTCGTTCGTGTCGTGAAGGTATTTGTGGTTCTTGTGCGATGAATATCAATGGAACGAATACCTTGGCCTGCACAAAAGATATCAGTGATATCAAAGGTGCCATTAAAATTTATCCATTGCCGCATATGCCTGTGGTAAAAGATTTGGTTGCGGATTTAACGCATTTTTATGCACAGTACGCGTCGATAAAACCCTGGTTGCAAACGCAAACACCGCCGCCGCCAGATAAAGAACGTTTGCAGTCAAAAACCGAGCGTAAAAAAATCGATGGCCTGTATGAATGCATCATGTGCGCTTGTTGCTCGACGAGCTGCCCTAGTTACTGGTGGAACAGTGATCGTTATTTAGGACCTGCCGTTTTATTGCAGGCGTATCGCTGGTTAGTTGATAGTCGAGATGAGAATAAAGGCGAACGCCTGGATCAGCTTGAGGATCCGTTTAAATTATATCGCTGCCATACGATAATGAACTGTGCGCAAACATGCCCCAAAGGATTGAATCCGGCCAAAGCGATTGCCGGTATCAAAAATATGTTAATGCAGCGAAAATAATGGCATGAGCCATAAATCAAAATTAATGTGGCGCTGTCGCCGAGGGGTGAAAGAACTTGATGTTGTTTTAACAAAATATCTGGAGTCTTCCTATGACACTGCAAACGCAACGGACAAACAGGCTTTCGAAAGTTTATTAGAATATCAGGATCCAGATATTCTCCGTTATTTGCTTCGACAGGAAGAGCCTGTCGACAAGAAAATAGTGCGTATCATAGAAATAATTCGGGCTTGATAATTGTTGCTGTGTTAGATTCATCGCTGTGCAGTGATGGTTTATCACTTGTAACACTGTCGAGCTCAGTTTGGTGAAATTTATTTAATATGCATCTTACCTTTTTTTACATATAAACAAACTGATGTGATTGAGGTTATTTTTATTTGGCTATTTGGCGGATAACGAAACCATGTTCCGGTTGTATATTTTATTCCATCAGCGGTTACTGCTCCATCGCATACAAGTATCTCAATACTGTGCGTATACTGTCTAAATGTTGCCCAACACTGCGGACGAATTTTGTACAAACTAACCGTTTCGTCGAGAAACTGATGCAGTTGTGCGCGGGAAACGCCCGGTTCGTGTGTGCTCTCCCATAAATTTTCATGGTCAGCGACATGTACTACGACGCGTTTATTATCCAGTTTCTGAAATTGACCTGTTTTAAACAGTAGAGTGCAACCGTTTTTCGTCGCAGAAGTGAATTTTGTGTGGGGTGGGTTGCGAACATATGTTCCGGGTTCGTAGGTTTTTCCGTTATTAGAAAAATCGCCGGTAAGCACCAAAAATTCTTCACCTCTATCATGTGTGCATTTTGCAAACGCACAGCCAGGTGGAAACTGAACCAGACTGGTCAGTCTAGGTCCGTCTGCGCTGATGTATTCCAGACGTTTTCTATTGATGTTTGTTTTGTTATTGCCGTGCCAATCATGTAGGTTGGTCTTGACTATAATGGGTGCAGAGTAGTTTCCGTTTATTTCATTAAGGTAAGCATTATTCTGACTTTTCATTGTGTTGTCTGACTATAGTGTCAGCTAGAAACCTTGTGATTTAATGTAATCAATATTTGTCGTATAGTAATGTAGTGATGAGCAGCATTAAGTAATGCTTACTTTGATTCCATCAGCAACATCTTGATACTCTGGCAGCAAGTTGAAATTTAAGTATTGGTAAATTTCATCTGACATCACTTCGATATCCTTAACCCCTGCCATGTATTCTTCAAGCGTTGGAATATGTCCCAGCGTTGCAACCACGGCACTCAGTTCGGCAGAAGCGAGATACACATCTGCACCATTACCTAAACGGTTGGGGAAATTACGGGTTGAGGTAGATACCACTGTTGCATTGTCGGCGACACGCGCCTGATTACCCATGCAGAGTGAACACCCCGGTATTTCTGTGCGTGCTCCCACGCGACCAAATATATTGTATAGCCCTTCTTGCATTAATTGACGTTCATCCATCTTGGTCGGCGGTACAATCCACATACGTGTTGGCAGGCTGCTGACTTTTTCCAGGACTTTTCCAGTGGCTCGATAATGCCCGATATTAGTCATGCATGAACCGATAAAGACTTCATCGACGTGTACTCCGGCAACTTTTGATAAGGGTTTAACATCATCAGGGTCATTGGGGCAGGCTAGTATTGGTTCTTTGATTTCATTCAGATCAATTTCAATAATCTCGGCATATTCGGCGTCTGCATCAGGCGCTAATAATTCAGGGTTTTGTAACCAGTCTTGCATGGCGGTGATGCGTCGCTCTAGTGTGCGTACATCTTCATAACCATTAGCAATCATCCATTTCAGCAAAGTGATATTTGATTGTAAGTATTCAATAATCGGTTCTTTTGCAAGGTGTACTGTACAACCGTTGGCAGAGCGTTCTGCAGATGCGTCAGACAATTCGAATGCTTGTTCAACTTTTAAATCGGGTAGACCTTCTATCTCAAGAACGCGACCATTGAAAACATTTATCTTGCCTTTCTTCTCCACGGTTAACAGACCTTTTTGTATCGCTACGTAAGGAATTGCATTCACCAAATCGCGCAAGGTTATCCCCGGTTGCATTTCGCCCTTGAAGCGAACCAGTACCGATTCAGGCATATCGAGTGGCATAACACCGAGTGCAGCACCAAAGGCGACGAGCCCTGATCCGGCAGGAAAACTAATACCCATTGGAAAGCGTGTATGAGAGTCACCGCCAGTGCCAACGGTGTCAGGTAAAATCATGCGATTGAGCCATGAGTGAATGATGCCGTCACCAGGGCGTAGCGAAACGCCTGAACGGTTGTGCATAAAATCGGGTAATTCGTGTTGCATCTTGATATCAACGGGTTTGGGGTAGGCTGCGGTATGACAGAAACTTTGCATGACGAGATCAGCAGAAAAGCCTAAACAGGCGAGTTCTTTTAGTTCATCTCTTGTCATGGCACCCGTGGTGTCCTGTGAACCAACGGTTGTCATCTTGGGTTCGCAATAAGTTCCAGGACGTACACCTTCAATACCACAGGCATGGCCGACTACTTTTTGTGCCAGTGTGTAACCTTTAGCCGTATCTTTGCCTTGCTGCGGGCGCAGGAAGACATCGGATGCGCCTTCACCTAAAAACGTACGTGCACGTTCCGTAAGACCTCGACCAATGATTAATGGAATGCGGCCGTTGGCACGCACTTCATCTGCCATCGTTGCTGGGTTAAGGTCGAATTTGCAGAGCTCATCACCAGCCTCATTTAAGATGACACCGTCAAAGGGTCGGATGCGAATAACATCACCGGTATTCATTGATGAAACATCACACTCGATGGGTAAGGCACCTGAATCTTCAGCTGTATTAAAAAAGATAGGCGCAATTTTTCCGCCTAAAATGATACCGCCCTGATGTTTATTTGGCACATGAGGTATTGCATTGCCCATGAACCACAGTACAGAGTTAATTGCCGATTTACGTGAAGAGCCGGTGCCAACAACATCACCAACATAAGCAATAGGGTGGCCTTTACTTTTTAAGTTTTCGATGGTTTCCAGTGGTTTGTCCATTTTGATGGTCAGCATCGATTTAGCATGTTGGGGAATATCTGGGCGACTCCATGCCTCCGTTGCAGGCGAGAGATCATCGGTATTGGTTTCCCCTGGCACTTTGTAAACAGTGACAGTAATCTCTTCCGCTAGTTTTGGTTTTGATGTGAACCATTCGGCATCAGCCCAGGAGCGAACCACACGAGCCGCTGCTGTATTGGTCTTAGATTTTTCGGTGATGTCATGAAAGGCATCATAGATGAGTAGAGTGTGTGCTAATGCTTCTGCTGATGCGTCTGCAGTGGTTTCAATATCAAGCAGGTCGATTAAAGGCTGGATGTTATATCCGCCTAACATGGTGCCAAGAATTTCTGTAGCACGAACGGCATCAATGAGTTTGCACGGCGTATTGCCTTTGGCGACATCCGCTAAAAAGGCAGCTTTGACATACGCCGCTTCATCGACGCCAGGCGGAATCCTATTAATCAATAAATCCATCAAAAATTGCTCTTCACCTGCCGGGCAATTTTTGATTAATTCGATGAGCTCGGAGACCTGATTAGCTTCCAGTGCTAATGGTGGTAACCCTTCTAATTCACGTTCAGCAACGTGTTGGCGGTATGATTCAAGCATGGCGAATCCTCTAATGTATTCTCTAAATAACATTTAATATAACACTAGAGTGGGTTATTTGTGCAACGCAACAGAGGGCATATTGATTGTAAATTTTAATACTAAATATAAGAAAGACTTTTGTTTAATTTATTGTTGTATGCTGATAAGCATGTTTAATCTGTGGTTTATGAATAGGCAACCAACGCCGATAAAAGTAGTCATTGCCGGGCTGTTTAGTTTGATTTTAACCTTAGGCGTGGCACGGTTTTCCTATACCCCTTTGCTGCCAGTGATGATGGATAGCACGCTGCTGACCGATGTAACCGGTGGCTGGTTGGCAACATTTAATTATATGGGCTACATGTGTGGTGCATTGATCGCCGCATCGATTAGTAACCTGCAACTTAAAGATACCCTCTATCGTATCGGTTTAATCATTGCCGTGGTAAGTACGGTTGGTATGGCTCTGGCAGAGAATATCTGGCTATGGGCAATCATGCGGTTCATCGCTGGTCTTAGCAGTGCAACAGGCTTATTAATTGGTTCCGGGCTGATTTTGAACTGGCTTATCCGCCATCAACAACGCGCAGAACTTGGTTTGCATTTCGCTGGTGTTGGTATCGGTATCGCAGTGAGCGCAATAGTGGCAGCGCTTATGGTTGATCAGTTTAGCTGGTCAGAGCAATGGATTGTTTTTGCAGTCTTAGGTACTGTGCTGGTCATACCTGCCTGGTTTTGGCTGCCTCGCCCGGAAAAAGGTGTTGGTGGTGTTACCAGTAGTGGGGTGGTTTTAGAGGATCGTCCGCCACCACGGAAATGGCTGTGGACCTTATATGCCGCTTATTTCTGTGCTGGTTTTGGTTATGTTATCAGCGCGACCTTTTTAGTGACTATTGTCGAAGGCGAACCTTCGCTGCGGGGTAATGGCGGTTTAGTCTGGTTGATTACTGGTATTGCAGCAGCACCTGCCTGCATATTATGGGATCGGGTCGCGCGTAAAGTCGGTCAGTTAAAAGCACTAATGCTGGCTTATGTTTTGCAAACCATCGGTATTGTTTTACCCGCTTTAGATACTAGTTTGGTTACGGTAATAATCAGTGGTGCCTTATATGGGGCAACATTTATCGGTATCGTTAGTTTGATGCTGACCATGGTTGGGCGATTTTTCCCCACGCGGCCTGCAAAACCAATGGCTAAGTTAACGTTGAGTTACGGTGTTGCACAGGTAGTCGCTCCCGCATTATCGGGAATAATGGCTGAAGCAACGGGTAATTATAATGGCCCATTGTTTATTGCATCCGCGATTATGCTTATCGGTGTTGTTTTGTTGCTGGTGTTACAGGCTACCGATACGCATCTTGAATAATGAATCTATTATCTGGTATCAGCCGAGGTCGAATATATTAAACAGCAATGGCATGTAACAAAAGCAGGTTTTAGTCGAACAGCAAGGCGCTTGATGCAGGGCGATGTTTTTATTTCTAAAGCATGAATAGCGAACTGAATAAAGGTAATTAACATGGCTAAGTCAGATGATGTCAGCAAAAAATACCATGCCTTTCTAGGTAAAGCGAATGCCTATATCGAACAGGATAAAATTGATGGTATTTGTCCTACCGCTGAACAAGCAAGAGTAAATCTCGATAAGATTGGTACTTTCTATCAGCCTAAAATGCATGTCAGTCGTGTTATTGATGCAGAGATTTCGTTACCCAATCGTAATATTTCGCTCAGGATATATGACCCACAACCTGAGCAGATCACATCGGTTATAATCTATATGCACGGTGGCGGCCATATGTGTGGCAGTGTCGATTTGTACGATACTATTACCCGGCGGCTCGCTGTCTGTACCGCTCAGTTGGTGGTTTCTATCGACTACCGATTAGCTCCCGAATACCCTTACCCATGGGCTGGATGACTGTCAGGCAGTTGTTGAGCAGCTGGGAACGATACTTGAAAATCATTTAGTTGATCTGGGACGAGTGACATTAGCCGGTGATAGTGCCGGTGGTGCGTTGGCGAGTAGTGTCGCCTGGCTCAGCAAAATTAAAATACATCGTCTGGTGTTGATTTACCCCAGTCTGGACTATAGCTTCAGTACACCTTCATACAAAACTTTAGCCACTGGTTACCTGCTCGAAACAGAAAAAATAAAGTGGTTTTTCGATCAGTATTTTAATGCTGACAGCGATCGTGAATTTGCCAGCCCATTATTTTTTGCGTCGCTGGATAAGATGCCAAAGACGCTAATTCTGGCTGCCGAGTTCGATCCTTTGGTTGATGAGGGTAAGTTTTTTCATCAACGTTTACTGTCTTCGGGCGTTGCGAGTGACTTCCATGTGTACAAGGGCGCTATTCATTGTTTTTTAAATTTAGAGTCTTTGAATCCTGAGCTGATTGATGCGTCCTACGAGACTATTTCAGCATTCGTTAAATAAGTTTGTTTG
>Ga0164313_10005034_pt1 | contig 11715 bp, 9 predicted proteins | sample GuaBasSedimGuay4_FD_113735 | JGI IMG/M metagenome (GOLD analysis project Ga0164313, IMG submission 113735) | Subseafloor sediment microbial communities from Guaymas Basin, Gulf of California, Mexico - Guay4, Core 4569-4, 0-3 cm | ecosystem: Environmental > Aquatic > Marine > Hydrothermal vents >... | reverse complement strand
TAGTCGTAGGAAGATAACAGGTGGTAAAAAAATGGAGTGGTTATTATGATTAATAAAGAATTAAAAGAAACAGGCTCGGATGGAATAGAGGCTAAAGTTAAAAAGTATGCTAAAAAACCGTGGCGAAAAAAGAACTTGAATTCCAGGGATGATACTATTTTAAAAATAATATCCCCATTATCCTGAATTATTTCCTCAAAGCTTCTATTTCATCAATAAGCATTGGTTTCTTTTTACTACCCAACAATCTTTTTCCTTCAGGAGTGATAAGGTAGTTTTCCTCGTTTCTTATTCCTCCAAAATCTTTGAACTTTTCAATTGCGTCATAATTCAAATATTCCATAAACTTAGCCTGAGATCTCCATTGGTCAATTAATTCAGGGATAAAGTAAATTCCCGGCTCAATGGTAAGTACAAAGCCCGGTTCCAGTTCTCTTCCAAGCCGTAGTGACTTTAATCCGAATTGTGTGCTTTTGGGCTTGCCTCCATAACCAACCTCAACCTCTCCAAAATTTTCCATGTCATGAATATCCAGGCCCATCATATGGCCTGTTCCACAGGGGAAGAAGAGGGCGTGGGCCCCTGCTTCAACTGCTTCTGCCGGGTTTCCTTTCATCAGGCCTATTCCCTTAAGCCCCTCGGCTATTTTCAGGCAGGCTTTGCTATGGGCATTTTTAAACTCATTTCCCGGTTTGAGTTCATCAACAGAAGCATAGTGAGCTTTCAAAACAATATTAAAGATTTCTTTTTGGAGCCCGCTAAAAGTTTTTCCAACAGGAAATGTACTGGAAAGATCACCTGCATATCCCGAAGGAACCTCTGCACCTGCATCAAGGAGGAATAGTTGACCCTCCTTTACTGTATTTCCATAGTAGTGATTATGAAGAAATTGCCCGTTTATAGTTGCAATAGTTGGAAAAGAAATATTTCCTCCGGTTGCCTTAGCTATCTTTTCAATTTCTAAAACCACATCCAGTTCTTTCATGCCCGGCCTTAGCATTTTCATAGCCTTAACGTGCATGTTAACAGTAGTATCTACACCTTTTTCAATTTCTACTAACTCTTCTTCTGTTTTGTAGTTCCTTTGCGATACAATGACCCGAATCAAATCTTCTGAGGATTCTTCTTTTATTTTTTCCAATGGAACACCCAGCAATTTATGGATTTTCAGACTATGCTCGGACCTGTAGGGTGGCAGAAAATGAATCATTTCTTTCCGCTTTATGGATTGGCTCAGGCTGTTCTGAAGTTCTTTAATTGTTCCGGTATATTCCACCCCGCATTGCACAGTTAAATCCTGGATGGCAGGTTGTTTCCCCATCCATACAAAATCTTCAACCGTATAATCATCTCCGTATATGGTTATTCTTCCACTATTGGTATCCAGTAATGCATATAATCCCGGACGGGTTAGTCCAAAATAATATAAAAAGCTACTGTCCTGTCTGAAATAGTATGCATTGTCGGCATAGTTCATCGGGCTGTCTTCATTTCCCAGTAACAGTATCACCCCTTTATTTACTTTGCTTAATAATTGCTGCTGTCTTTTTAGATATGTGTCTTTGCTAAACATGGTAATTGTATTTATTTGCAGCAAATATAGCATAATAGTTTATTCTGCAGGGAAATTCATTTATGCTTCCCAGTTGAATATATTGATCTCAATGGTAAATTTAGATGGAAAGTAATGCAAATCGTAAGGCTTGTATTCTTTTTTGTACATTTGATAAATTATTTCATTTGAACCATGTTATTATGATAGTTGCTATAGTTAAGGAAACAAAAACCCCACCGGATAGAAGGGTTGCGGTTACTCCAAAGACTGGAGCTGAGCTGGCCAGGAGATTTCCTGAACTGGACCTGCAAATACAGAAAAGCGATATTCGTTGTTTTAAAGAAGAAGAATATATAAATGCCGGTCTTCATGTTGTTGACGATATCTCAGATGCTGCTATTCTGATAGGGGTGAAGGAGGTTGATATTCCGTCCCTGATTGCTGGGAAAACGTATATGTTCTTCTCCCATACTGCAAAAAAACAACCATATAATAGAAAGTTATTAAAAGCCATTGTCGAAAAAAAGATTACTCTTATTGACTATGAATACCTTACTGATAGTAATCATGTCCGCCTGGTAGCATTTGGAAGATGGGCAGGGATTGTGGGGGCTTATAACGGACTCAGGGCCTGGGGTGAACGTTCGGGTGATTTTTATCTGAAGCCTGCTTATGAATGTCACGATATGGATGAAATGATGGCCGGACTTAAACCTGTTAACCTTCCCCCCACAAAAATCCTGATCACAGGAGGAGGAAGGGTTGCCCATGGTGCGATGGAGACCTTATCTGCTTTAAACCTGAAAGAAGTTTCTGCAGTTGATTTTCTGAACTCTCAATTTGATGAGGTGGTGGTTTGCCGTATTGATCCTGATAATTATGTTAAGAGGGAAGATGAGAAATCATTTGATCTTCAGCATTTTTTTGACCATCCGGCGGAATATGATTCCACCTTTTATCCTTTTACAAAAATTGCTGATTTGTTAATACCCTGCCATTTTTGGGATCCTGCATCTCCTGTTTTATGACGGCGGACAATATGAAAGAAAAGGATTTTAAAATCCAGGTTATTGCGGATGTAAGTTGTGATATTAACGGACCAATACCTTCCACCATCAGGGCATCTACCATTGCAGATCCTTTTTATGGCTATAATCCTGAAAAAGAAGAGGAAGGGGAGCCTTTCTTGCCTGGAAATATAACTGTTATGGCAGTGGATAACCTTCCGGGTGAACTGCCCAGAAATGCTTCTGAAGATTTTGGTAAGGCCTTGTTGGAAAATGTACTTCCTTCTTTAATCGGAGAGGATAAGGATGGGATTATTGAAAGGGCTACCATTGTGAAAGACGGAAAGCTGACAAAACTTTTTTCTTATCTTCAGGACTATCTTGACGGTAATTAATTAGTGCTTGTCAATAAACCCGGTGTCTGGTTCAGATAGTGGACTTTATGGACTGACCCTATTTAATTCATTTAAAGTAATGTTTTTAATTGTTCAATTGTTTTAATTGGGTCTTCAGCTCCAAAAATGGCATTTCCGGCAACCAGAATATCTACTCCAGCTTCAATCAGTGCACTTGCATTTGAAGGGTCAACCCCTCCATCTACTTCAATTAGAGCATTTGAACCTGAGGAATTAATCATGGTTTTTAGCTTCCGGATCTTTTCATAAGAATGTTCAATAAATTTCTGACCGCCAAAACCAGGATTAACTGACATAATCAGAACAAGGTCAGCCATATTTATTAAATCCTCTAAAAGAGAAACCGGTGTATGGGGGTTTAGGGAGACCCCGGCTTTCATGCCCAAGGATTTGATTTGATCCAGGGTTCTGTGAAGATGGGTACATGCTTCATAGTGAACAGTTAAGATATTTGCCCCTGCTTCAGCAAATGTTTCTATGAATCTTTCTGGTTTCACGATCATTAGATGCACATCCAGTGGTTTTATTGCTTGTTTCTTAATGGTTTTTATGACAGGGAATCCGAAAGAAATATTGGGCACAAATACCCCATCCATAATGTCCAAATGAAACCAGTCAGCCTGGCTCTCATTGATCATCTGGATATCTTTGGATAAATTACTAAAATCAGCGGATAAAAAAGAAGGGGCAATCAAATGGCTCATAGTATAATTTTTATGCGCAAAAATAAATATTTTAAACTTAATTCACCGGGAAGTTAGATTAAAATAGAATGTTAAGTGAAAAATAATCAAATTCCTGAAAATGCTCATGTAAGGTCAAGTGTAAAGTTTTGCTGAATATTTGATAAATGTTATTTAAAATAATGCCACAAACCTGTAACTAACTATTGCCTTTTGTTTCTCGACTTTTAACTTTGCATTAAAAGTAGGATCTTAATATTTTACACCGGGAAACATTTTTCAAACGTCTGATTGCCCTTTCTTTTATTTGTCTTACTCTTTCCCTGGTCAGATGGAACTTTTCTCCAATTTCATCAAGTGAGAGTGGTTGATATCCTTTTAATCCATAGTAAAACCTTATAATGTCTGCTTCCCTGGCTGTTAGTGAATGCAGTATCCTTTCAATTTCTCTACGTAATGAATCATGAATCAATTCTTCATCAGGGCTGGATATTTCTTCATTTAGTAATACTTCGTAAAGGTTGTTTTCTGACTCTCCGTCACGAAGAGGGGCATCCATGGATACATACCGGAATGAATTACCAAGGGCATTTCTTACATCATCAGGTGCAAGATCCAGTATTTGTGACAGTTCAGCAATGCTGGGCTCACGTTCAAATTTCTGCTCCAGCTCACTGAAGGTCCTGTTTATTTTGTTAATATTCCCAATTTTATTTAAAGGCAAACGCACTATTCTGGCATTCTCGGCAAGGGACTGGAGAATGGATTGGAGGATCCACCAAACTGCGTAAGAAATAAATTTAAAGCCCCTGGTTTCATCAAATCGGGTTGCCGCTTTGATAAGACCTATGTTACCCTCATTGATCAGGTCCATAAGGCCTAATCCCTGGTTCTGGTATTGCTTTGCAACTGATACAACAAACCTGAGGTTTGCATTAATAAGGCTTTTTTGAGCTTCAAGATCGCCATACCTTGCCTTACTTGCCAATTGAGCTTCTTGCTCAGGTGACAACATCTCAATCTTACTGATTTCCTGCAAATATTTATCCAGGGCTATCGATTCCCTGTTTGTAATTTGCTTTACGATCTTGATCTGTTTCATTTTGCCTGCCAGGTAAAAATGAAATTTAAATTATAATACAAAAAATGAGGGTCATATCTTCTGACAACGTATCGGTTCTGAAAATACGTGATAAATAGGGCCCTTTTTAATTTTGAAAGAAAATTACTAAATATTTTTTAATTATCTATATAAAATCCTTATACTTGCAGTGAATTTCCAAGTTAAAGTCAATTAAATCAACTCCATTTAGAGATTTTATAGTAACTAGCTCTGTTTTTCAGAGCATATTCTCAAAATTGTATATATATTTTAATTGCTTATATACCTCGTAAAACCTACACAAATTACACTATTTAATTATAATTTAATACATGTTTGATATTTTAGAACTCAACAAAAAGCTTGTTTCTGAGCTTCGTGTGATTGCCAAAGAGTTGAAAATCCGCAGAGTGGAATCACTACGAAAACAGGATTTGGTTTACAAAATTCTCGATCAGCAGGCAATTGTGGCCGCCGAAAAGAAGAATTTAGAGCCAAAAAAACCCTTTTCTGATAAAAAAGTACATAAAAATCGTCCTCAAAGCAGAAAACCCAGGCCTGAGAAATCTCCGGATAATCAGAGGAAAAGAATCCAGGATGAAACGAATAGTGATCGGAAAGATTCTAATATACAGCAAAGGCCTAAAAGAGATCAACCCCAAAAGGATGATAAGGTAAAACCTGTTCATGAGCATAGGGATAATAAGCCTGTTCCTGTTCGTGAAAAAAAGGAAGAACCGGTTATTCAGGAAGAAAAAAAGGATTTTAAACATACCAGGGAAGGTGACAATGGTTCTCAAAGGAAGCATGATGACAAGCGGAGGCCAAGAGGTGATGCTGATTTTGACAGGCAAAGGCGGAAACCCGGTAAGTTGGAAGATTCTTATGATTTTGAAGGAATTATTTCCAATTCAGGAGTACTTGAAATTATGCCCGATGGATATGGTTTTTTACGCTCCGCTGATTATAATTACCTGAACTCACCGGATGATATTTATGTTTCACAGTCTCAAATTAAACTTTTTGGTTTAAAAACAGGGGATATGGTAAAAGGAAGTATTCGCCCACCAAAAGAAGGGGAGAAGTATTTTCCATTAATTAAAGTACAGGAGATCAATGGCAGGAGCCCGGAGTTTATCAGGGATAGGGTGCAGTTTGATTATCTTACCCCACTATTCCCGGATGAGAAATTTAAAGTTTATGAAAAAGGTAAGGGGAATCTTTCTGTTCGGATATTGGATTTGTTTGCTCCAATAGGCAAGGGGCAAAGGGGACTGATTGTTGCCCAGCCTAAGACCGGGAAAACTATTTTGTTGCAGGAAATTGCCAATGCTATTGCAGAATACCAGCCTGAAGTTTATCTGATTGTTTTACTTATAGATGAAAGACCTGAAGAAGTTACAGAAATGGCACGAAACGTAAATGCCGAAGTAATTGCTTCTACTTTTGATGAGCCGGCTGACAGGCATGTGAGGATTGCAAATATTGTACTTGAAAAAGCTAAGCGATTGGTAGAATGTGGGCATGATGTGGTTATTTTACTCGATTCCATAACTCGTTTGGCCAGGGCATATAATACAACAGCTCCTGCTTCGGGAAAAGTTCTATCAGGAGGTGTGGATTCAAATGCACTTCATAAACCAAAACGGTTTTTTGGTGCTGCCAGAAATATTGAGGATGGCGGTTCACTTACCATTATAGCTACTGCCCTTACTGAAACCGGCTCAAAAATGGATGAAGTAATTTTTGAAGAATTCAAAGGAACGGGCAATATGGAACTTCAGCTTGACAGGAAGCTTTCCAATAAACGGATTTACCCATCTGTGGATATTAATCCATCCGGTACACGGCGTGAGGACTTACTCATTGATAAGGAAACACTTAGGAAAATATGGGTGTTAAGGAACTATCTTTCGGATATGACTTCTGTTGAGGCTATGGAATTTATGAGGGATCGTTTGCTTAAGACAGAAAGTAATGAAGAATTCCTTATTTCTATGAACAGCGAATAAGATTTTAGAAAAAGTATTGTTTGAACGGCAGGAAGATGGTTTTTCCTGTCGTTTTTTGTATTTAAAAAAATTACTTCTTAATGAATTACCTTGGATTCAGTTTAAAGCATTGTGGGATAAATCATTTGATTTGGAACATAAGCCTGAATGGAGTATTTCCCATATAGGGTGATATTTTTCATAAAAAATACCCTATTATTTTTATACCTTTGATTACTTTTTTAGATCATCCTATTTTCATACACGGATAAATGATTTAATGAGTATTAATATTATTTGGATTGAGAATTAATTAAATAGTTTTTGTGTTTTCTTCTTCCTTTTTATACGGAATTATTCTAATTTTGCATGGTTTGGTCTGAAAAGGCTAAGCCATTGCTAATTAAACATATAAAGTTTATAATATGACAAAGAAAAAGAAATTTATTACATGTGATGGTAACTATGCGGCTTCGTATATAGCCTACATGTTTAGTGAAGTAGCATGTATTTATCCTATTACTCCATCCTCGAATATGGCCGAGAATGTTGATGAATGGGCTGCCTTTGGAAGAAAGAACCTGTTCGGACAGGCAGTGAAGGTTAGTGAAATGCAATCAGAAGCCGGAGCTGCCGGGGCTATGCATGGTTCGCTACAGGCTGGTGCGTTAACTTCTACTTACACTGCATCACAGGGTCTATTGCTAATGATCCCTAATATGTATAAAATGGCAGGAGAGTTGTTGCCAGCTGTATTTCACGTAAGTGCCAGATCGGTAGCAGCACATGCGCTTTCTATCTTTGGTGATCACTCCGATGTGTATGCTGTAAGGCAAACAGGATTTTCTATGCTGGCAACTGGTAGTATTCAGGAAATTATGGACCTTGCTGGTGTAGCTCACCTTGCTTCCATAAAAACCAGTATTCCATTCTTACATTTCTTCGATGGATTCAGATCTTCCCATGAGATTCAAAAAGTAGAGATGCTTGAAACAGAGGATTTTCGCGATCTTATGGATTGGGACAAGTTAAAAAAATTCAGGGATAAAGCCTTGAATCCTGAGCACCCTGTTACAAGGGGAACAGCCCAGAATCCAGATATCTTTTTTCAGGCTAAAGAGGCTATAAATAAATTTTATGAGCCTATTGCTGATGTTGTAGATGACTATATGCAGGAAATTACCAAACTAACAGGCAGGGAATATCACCCTTTCGTGTATTATGGTGCCCCTGATGCTGAGAATATTATTATTGCCATGGGTTCGGTAACCGAAACTATTCGTGAGGTGGTTGATTACAAAAATGCAAATGGAGAAAAAGTTGGTTTGCTTATAGTTCATCTTTACCGTCCGTTTTCTGAAAAATATTTTTTCAAAGCCATTCCTAAATCTGTTAAAAGAATTGTGGTACTTGATCGGAGTAAAGAGCCCGGTGGAAATGGGGAACCTATGTATCTTGATGTGAGAGATATGTTTTTTGATAAGGAAAATCGTCCTCTAATCATTGGTGGCCGTTATGGGCTTAGTTCAAAGGATACAACACCTTCACAGATCGTTGGTGTATATGAGAACCTTAAACAGCAAAACCCTAAAAACCTGTTTACAGTGGGTATTGTGGATGATGTTACTTTTACCTCTTTGCCATTAACAGAGGAACTGAATGTCTCCCATGAAGGAACTTTTGAGGCTAAATTTTATGGACTGGGGTCTGATGGTACGGTTGGTGCAAATAAAAATTCGATAAAAATTATTGGTGGCTCTACCGATAAATATTGCCAGGCATATTTTGACTACGATTCAAAGAAATCAGGAGGTATAACAACTTCCCATTTAAGATTTGGAGACCACCCTATTAGGGCTACCTATCTGGTGAATAGTCCGGATCTTGTTGCTTGTCATGTTTCTTCATATTTGAAAAAATATGATATGCTTAAAGGTTTGAAAAAAGGAGGGACCTTTTTGTTAAATTCTATCTGGGATGTTGAGGAAACCAAAAAGAGATTGCCGGATAGCATGAAAAAGTATATGGCAGAGAATGATATCAAGCTTTATATTATTAATGCAACTAAGATTGCCCAGCAAATAGGGCTTGGGTCAAGGACCAATACCATTATGCAGTCTGCTTTCTTTAAAGTTTCAGAGGTTATTCCTTATGAACAGGCTGTTGATGAAATGAAAAAGGCCATCGTGAAGTCTTATGGTAATAAAGGAGAGGAAATTGTAAACATGAACTTTGGTGCTGTTGATAAGGGTGGCGATGTTACTGAAATTGAAGTCCCGGCAGAGTGGAAGAACCTGAAGCCGGTTACCCCGAAGGATACAAGAAATATCCCCGATTTTATTAAAAACGTTGTAGAACCAATTAATTCATTGAAGGGGAATGACCTTCCTGTAAGTACTTTTGTGGGAAGAGAAGATGGAACATTTCCTCCGGGTACAGCTCAGTATGAGAAACGTGGAATTGCAGTGAATGTACCTGAATGGCTGGATGAGAACTGTATTCAATGTAACCAGTGTTCTTATGTTTGTCCACATGCTGCTATCAGACCATTCCTTCTTACCGAAGATGAGAAGTCCGGTACACCTGAAGGTACCCATACACTTGAGGGTAAAGCAGGTATCAAAGGATATCATTACAGAATTCAGGTTAGTGTGTTGGATTGTACCGGCTGTGGAGTCTGTGTTGATGTTTGTCCAAGCAAGGAAAAATCCTTGGTTATGAAACCATTGGGGACACAGCTGGATGAAGTTGACAGGTGGAATTATATGCATGAAGTTGTTGGGTATAAAGAAGATGTTGTACCAAAGGATAAAACTGTAAAAAACAGCCAGTTTGCTCAGCCTTTATTTGAATTCTCAGGAGCCTGCGCAGGTTGTGGAGAAACTCCCTATATTAAAAACATTACACAATTGTTTGGTGACCGGATGATTATTTCTAATGCAACCGGTTGTTCTTCAATTTATGGAGGTTCTGCCCCTTCCACTCCATATTGTGTGAACAAGAATGAAGAAGGTCCGGCATGGGCAAATTCACTTTTTGAAGATAATGCTGAATATGGTTATGGAATGGCTGTTGGTACTCGTCAGATCAGGGAAAGAATCTCTTTGATGATGGAATCCTCTTTGAATAAATTTTCCAAAGAAACTGCAGAATCCTGTAAGGAATGGATTGCTAATATGGATTTGACTGATCCTTCCAAAGAAGCTTCAGCAAAAGTTACTGAATTGCTTTCTGCAGAGAAAGATCCTTCAGCAGCTGAAATTCTTGAGTTGAAGCAGTATTTTATTAAGAAATCATTTTGGATTATGGGTGGTGATGGATGGGCCTATGATATTGGCTTTGGTGGTCTTGACCATGTGCTTGCTTCTGGAGAAGATGTAAATGTGCTTGTTATGGATACGGAAATTTATTCCAATACAGGTGGCCAGTCATCTAAGGCAACCCCTGCAGGTGCCGTGGCAAAGTTCGCTGCATCCGGTAAGAAAATCAGGAAGAAAGACCTGGGGGCTATGGCAATGACTTATGGTTATGTATATGTAGCACAGGTTGCTATGGGGGCCAGTCAGTCTCAGTTTTTTAAGGCAATGAAAGAAGCTGAAGCATTCCCTGGACCTTCATTGATCATAGCGTACTCTCCCTGTATTAGCCATGGTTTGAGAAGAGGTATGGCAAAGTCACAGGATCAGGAGAAGTTTGCCGTTAACTCGGGCTTTTGGCATATGTACAGGTATAACCCGCAATTGGAAGATGCAGGTAAAAATCCATTTATTCTTGATTCAAAAGATCCTGAGTGGGATATTTTTCCCGAGTTTCTTAATTCTGAGGTCAGGTTTACCTCCCTCAAAAAGTCTTTCCCTAAAGAAGCGGATTCTTTATTTAAGGTTGCGATGGAAAATTCCCAATGGAGGTATAACTATTATAAGAGGTTGGCTGATATGGATTTTTCTGCTAAGGAATAATAATATATTTTCAATAAAAAAGGCGTTTGCATTTTTGTAAACGCCTTTTTTATTGGTTTGAGAAGCATATACCGAAAAAAAACCTGAAATTTTCGGGATAACCTGTTTTATATGTAACTTTGCCCGACAAAATAATAAATAGATTTGAGTAGAATATTAGCCATTGATTATGGCAGGAAAAGAGTTGGCCTTGCAGTGACAGATCCCCTTGAAATTATTGCAAATGGATTGGAAACTGTTCCTACAATGAGAATATGGGAATTTTTAAAGGACTTTCTTCCCCGTCAGGATGTAAAAACAGTTGTGGTTGGGTATCCGGTACAAATGGATAACCGGCCCTCAGAGTCGATGGAATATCTTAAGCCTTTCCTTAAAAAGTTTGCCAGGGAGTTTCCTGATCTCCGTGTTGAGTTGGTTGATGAGAGGTTTACTTCAAAAATGGCGAAGCAGGCAATGATTGACGGAGGAATGAAAAAGAAACAGAGACAAAATAAAGCTATGGTCGATAAGATTAGTGCGGTAATAATTTTGCAAACTTATCTCGATATGCAACAAAGATTTAATTAGTATGATATTTCCTGTATGTGTTTACGGACATCCGGTGTTAAGAAAGCTTGCCAAAGAAATTGATGAGGATTATAAAGACCTGGATCAGTTTATTAAGGACATGTTTGAAACAATGTATATTTCTGATGGGATTGGCCTTGCTTCCCCGCAGGTTGGGAAATCCATCCGTCTTTTTATAATCGATGCTTCACCTTTGGAGGATGAAGATCCGGCTTTCAGTGATTTTAAAAAAGTATTCATCAATCCGCAGATTATTGAAAAAAAAGGGGATAAGTCAAATTTTAATGAAGGTTGTTTGAGTATTCCAAATCTTAGGGAAGAGGTGGCGAGGGAGCCGGAGATCCGCATTCAGTATTATGATGAAGATTTTAATTTTTATGATGAAGTTTATTCTGGTACAATTTCCAGGGTAATTCAACATGAATATGATCATTT
>Ga0164313_10005033_pt1 | contig 11716 bp, 9 predicted proteins | sample GuaBasSedimGuay4_FD_113735 | JGI IMG/M metagenome (GOLD analysis project Ga0164313, IMG submission 113735) | Subseafloor sediment microbial communities from Guaymas Basin, Gulf of California, Mexico - Guay4, Core 4569-4, 0-3 cm | ecosystem: Environmental > Aquatic > Marine > Hydrothermal vents >... | reverse complement strand
TCAACTCTCGCTCATCTTCAATTACCAATATTCTTCGAATGGCTCCGGTAGAGGCATCCATGAATGGCACAATCCTTCCCATGGGGTTCGGGCCTGGCCTGAAACCACCTGTGGCGGTCATTCCATGTTATGTAACTATTCATATAACAAAATGATACGGCAATGGCAAGGAGTCCGGGCGATGGTGGGTAATGGTAATGGTTCCGGTATTCCCTCTCGTGACATGGTCCATTTATCCCGAAAACGCCATAGTTTCGTGACACTTATGTGAGTATTTCTTTATGTATTCCCACTGGGAAGTGCCAATATATGGTAAATCAGAAGATGGGGCCCAGGGATTCAACCAGCAGTTGCCAGCAACGGCTCGCGAGGCGATAATTCCGGGGCTGAAATTTTCGACCCCGAGACAGGAGAGCGCATGACTCGACCGACCCTTGAACTTCCACCGGTGGGAGAGACCGTTCTGACCGTGGATTCGGTTTCCAAATCCTACGGTAATGTCCATGCCGCCCGGGAGGTGAACCTGAAGATTCCGCGGGGGAGCATCTACGGTTTTCTCGGTCCCAACGGAGCGGGCAAGACGACCACCATCCGTATCATCATGAAGATCATCCTGGCGGACAGCGGCAGCATCACACTGGCCGGCCGTCCCCTTGACGGCGACATGCGCGATCGCATCGGCTACCTGCCCGAAGAGCGCGGGCTCTACCGCAAGATGAAATGCCTGGACCAGCTGTCATACCTGGCCGAACTGAAGGGTGTGCCGCGCGGCGAAGCCCGCAAGCGCGCTGATGCCTGGCTGACCCGCATGGGCCTGGAGGAATGGCGCGACCGCAAGGTGGACTCCCTGAGCAAGGGCATGCAGCAAAAAATCCAGTTTGCCGCCACCTTCATTTCCGAACCCGACCTGGTTATCCTGGATGAAGTATTCAGCGGCCTGGATCCCCTGAACATCGAGCTTCTCAGGGACATGATCCTCCAGGAGAAGGAGAAGGGCACCACCATCATTTTTTCCACCCACATGCTGGCCGAAGCTGAAAAAATCTGTGATGCCATCTGCCTGATCGAGGGGGGAGAAATCATTCTCGACGGTCCCCTCGAAAAGATCCGGGCTGATTTCCCCCTGGAGTCCGTGCGTGTAGCCTGGGAAGGGAATCCGGAACCGCCGGCTGACCTGCCCGGCGTGCTTCACCGGGAGAAATCGGAAGGGAGTTGGAGGCTGACCCTCGCCGAGGGGGTCAATCCCCGTGAGCTTCTGCCCAACCTGATGGCGTTCGGCCCCCTGACCCTGTTTTCGGCCAACCGGCCCTCCCTGAGCGAGATCTTTCTCGAAGCGGTGTCCCGACACAGGAAGGGGGTGCAGTCGTGAGGAAGATCCTGACAGTCATCCGCAAGGAATACCTCGAACGCGTTCGATCAAAGAGTTTCGTCATCGGCACCCTGCTCGGTCCGGCGTTGATGTCGATGTTCATCCTTGTCCCGGTTTTGCTGGTGGACAAGGGCGGTGACGATGCCCGCACCGTCGGTGTCATCGATCCGACCGGCCTGTACTTTGATTCACTTGCCGAGGTCCTGGTAGACCAGGGCCGTGGCCAGGTGGAGTTGGAGTTGATTGAAGCCGGGTCCGTCGAGGAATCCCTGACCTTGATGAAAGAGTCCATCCTGGACGAGTCGGTCCACAGCGGCATACTGATCGCCGCCGATTTTCTCGATTCGGGAAAGGCGACTTTCTACAACAAATCCGTCAGCGCCGGGATCATGCGGGATGATGTCCTGCGTCCAGCCCTGAACCGGGTTCTGCGTGAGGAGAGGTTCGCCGCCGCCCAGGTGCCTGACACGCTGTTCGCCTACCTGGCAGCCAGGACCATCTGGACGAATATAGGCTTGACGGCCGAGGGCGGGGAAGAGGAGCAGCACGAGGACGTCGGTTTCATCATGGCCTTTGTCCTGATCATGATCATCTACATCATGGTGATCATGTACGGCAGCCACACCCTGACCGCCGTCATCGAGGAGAAGAGCAGCCGCATGGTGGAGGTGCTGCTGGCAAGCATATCCCCGGGTGACCTGATGCTGGGCAAGGTCATGGGCATCGGCATGGCGGGGCTGACCCAGTTCGCGATCTGGACGGCGGCCTTCTTCGCCATCAGCCAGCGCGGGATTTCGGTCGGTGAACTCAATTTCGACACCGCCTTCATGACGCCGGTGATCCTGATCAACTTCATCGCCTTTTTCCTGCTTGGGTTTTTCCTGTACGCCACCCTATACGCGGGCATCGGGGCCATGTGCAACACGGTCCAGGACAGCCAGCAGTTCCACACGCCGCTGGTCATGGGCCTGGTCCTGCCGATGATGATGCTCAGCCTCGTGCTGAAGGCTCCTGATTCAACACTTGTGGTCGTGCTCAGCCTGGTCCCGTTGTTTTCGCCGGTGATCATGTTCATGCGCGTATGCGTGGAGACGCCGCCGGTTTGGCAGATCGGACTGTCCTGGCTGCTGATGGCGGGCTCGATCTGGCTGGCCGCCCGCATGGCGGGCAAGCTGTTCCGCATGGGTATCCTGATGTACGGGGCCTCACCGACCTGGGCGACGCTGATCAGGGTGCTTCGGGATTGATCAGGGCCTGGCGCCTGATCAAGGCATCACTACCAGGTGGAAGCGGTCGCCCACCTCCATGAGGTCGACCACTTCCATGCCCTTGGTCACCTCGCCGAAGATGGTGTAACGGCCATTGAGGTGAGGCTGCTCGGAAAGAGTGACGAAAAACTGGCTGCCGCCGGTATCCTTGCCGTCGTGGGCGATTCCCACGGCGGCTCTTTTGTACCTGGCGCGGCTCCACTCGCTGCGGATCGTGTACCCGGGCCCACCCCAGCCATCCCCGCGGGGGTCGCCGCCCTGGACCACGAAATCGGGAACGACCCGGTGAAAGGTCAGTTCGTCGAAGTAACCCTTGGCGATCAGGTCGAGAAACACCGCGCAGGTGTTGGGGGCGATCTTGCCGTCCAGTTGGATGATGAAATCACCCTTGGTTGTGACGCACATCACTTTGGGGGCGTCGAAGGGCAATGTCACCGGCGGTTGTTTCGAATCCCGTGCCACAGCCGGCAGGGTGGCTTTCAGGCTTGCCACCGTGGGGACGAGGTTCTCCGGTAGTATCTTCGTGGCCACCGCGGCTTCCCGCCCTTCGAGGCGGATGCGGATGTCCGTCGAATCGAATGATCGCCTTAGAAGGGCCGCCGCTTCGGTTTTCAGGCTGTCGGGGCCTTGCCAGGGGCCGTCTTCGGCGTCCAACATTTTTTTTATTCCAGCCAATACGCCCCGCCGCAATTCGAAACGATCAGGACCCGAGGCACGGTTCCAAAGTCGGATCAGGGCGCTCAACGATCCGCAGCAGGGGAAATCCCCCACCAGATTTGCCGTGCTCGCGGCGACGACGAAGTCATCATCGTCCAGACCGGCGTAGAGGTGGCTTTCCAACCGCGCGCCCGTCGAAGAATCGGGCACCAGTTCGGGGCGCTCCTTCAACAGGTGGGCCAGTCCTTCATAAGCCGCCTCCCGAACCATGGCGTTGTGGAAGACAGGACGTTCGGATTCTCCGAAGTCGGTGGGGAAGTCGATCTCGGCGTAGTGGACCAGGAGTCTGGCGGGATCCGGGTGATGGCGACTGATGGCCTTCATTCCCGCGGCCAGTACCTGGGGGGATTCTTCGCCTTTGAGCGCTGCGGTGAGGTCGTCGGCGGAACCGGACCCGCGCACCGCCGCATAGGCGGCCAGGGCCGCGGCCCGGACCCCGGGATGGGGTTTGTCCAGGTGGGATCTGGCGGACCGGGCCAGACGAATGCGCCATACCGGTAAGAGGCTTTCCTGGACCGCGGCTTCAGCGGGCAGGGGGGCCTCGGCCACGAGCCGGGCCATCGCTTCCAAAGCCGTTGCCGATACATGGGGGTTGGAGTTGCCGGCGGCGGTGATCAAAAGGGCGGAGATCTTTCCGGATTCCCCGTTCATCCCATGATGACCCAACCGACCCAGGGCTCGGCATCCGGAGATCAGGACGCGGTCAGCATCCCGGCCCCTGAAATGATTCTGGTTTTGGAATCCTTCAAGTACGGCGTCCAAGGCAACCTGGTTGTCCAGGTGGGCCAGTGAACGATAGGCGTGAACCCGGACCTGGGTCAGGTCGGACCGGGCGAAGGGTGTCATCAAACCTGTCAGTGTGGAATCGGGAGCCAGCTCGATGCAGCGCAAAACCCGCCAGTGGATCTCCCCTTCGGGCCGCGTCAGGCCTGCCTGGATGGCGGTGAGAAGACTCTCGTGGTCGATGTTTTTTACGCCGTTGCGCAGGCCGTCCCAGGCCACGGATGCTTCGTCGACATTTCCACTTGTCGCGGCTTCCATGAGGGCCAGCCCGTTGTTGGGGACGTGGGCTAGTCCGGCCAGGGCCGCCAGACGAACTTTTGGTCGCGGATCGGTGGCGGCTTTTTCGAGAGCTTCAGCCGCGGCGGGAGTCCCCAGAAGTCCCAGACTCCAGGCAGCCTCCGCCCGGATGGTGACGCTCTGGTCCTGGAGGGCGTTCAACATCTGGGGCAAAACATCGTCTCTACCGATAAGACCCGCGGCCCGCACCGACGCCAGCCGGACATGGGCGTCCTTGTCGGCGAGCATGGCCAACAGGGAGTCCTGGGGAGCGAGGCGTTGGTCCTCCCAGCGGGCGATGGCCTGGAGTTTGTCCTGCCTGGTATCGGGATCACTGAAGCAGCCGGGAAAGATGAGGGAAAAAAGTATGAGGGCCGAAAGAGCTACCGGAAGGCGGCGGCGGGTCTGCTCACAAATCCGATTCATGTTCTTTTCCTTTTTCGTGACAGGCGGTCTGCTTGGGGGCTTTGAATCGCACACTATGGGTGAAGAATACCACTGCGTTGTCCTGGGGCCAATGGCGGCTTTTTTTTGGTTTTTGCGTTGGGTTTCGTGTTGGGGGACTTGTTTTGGAGTGAATAATTTGAGAGTGCAAAGTCGGGAAAAATATGAAACTTCAAAAAATTTTATCATTGTGTAAGTGTTTAAAATATTTGTATTTATATCGATTATTTCTTGATTCTTTCGTCTCTTTTTCGTATCTTGGATTTACCTCCCCTCACCCTTAAATATGGAGGAATTCCATGTCGGAAATTTCATATTCTCCCGGTCAATCTGCCGCCCAGGTTCACGCCTTTCTTCGCCGTTCATTGGCAGTAATGGATGATGCCCACCAGTGTGCCATACTGTGGTTTGGCGAGGTCATGAAGCGCGGTCTCTATCGCGACATGGGTTGTTCCTCAATCAACCAGTACGCCTTTCAGAAATTGGGTTTCTCAAAATCCAAGGCAGGCGACTTCATCCGTCTGGCGCGGCAGTTGGAAAAATTGCCAGCCGTGCGCGAGGCCGTGGCCAGCGGGGAGCTTGGCTACACCAAGGCTCGGGAAATCGTATCTGTGGCCACGCCAGAAACCCAGGAATCCTGGCTCAAAGCCGCCAAAGGAACCCGCAAGGAATTGGTCCACGAAGTGAAGAAAGCCAAGCGCGCTGCAAAAGTGGATCCTGGCCAGGGGGAGTTGCTGCCTTCATCGCCACCGGTTGTTGCTCCACGCCAACTGCCAGTGCGCTTCGTGGTGGACCTGAGCCCGGAGCAGGAAGCGCGGCGGTCAGCGCTGGTCGAGCGGCTGCACAAATTGGGCGGCGTTCCCGCTGACCGAGCTGAGTTCATGTTGGAGTCGATGGCAGCATTTTTGGAAATCAGGGAGATGGAAATTGCTGACGAAACCAACGCGGTGACAAAACCTCATAAAAGGGCACATAAAAGGACCCCCCGGGGGGTTCCGGTGAGTAGACCCCCGGTCCAAATCCACGTCCACGAAAACACAGCCACGGGCCGAATGACCGTCCAAACCGACTCGGGCGAACGCGAGTTAAGTAAAGCCGAATCCGAACGAATGCGCTGTGATGCCGCGGTTTGCGAATATGGCGGTCGAAACACGGCAACAATCCCGCCCCGCGTGAGAAGAGAAGTGCTGGCAAGGGATCAACATCGCTGCCAGGCTCCTGGCTGTGGAAGAACAAGGTTTCTCGAGGTGCACCACATCGTGGCCCGAAGCAGTGGAGGAAGCAATCATTCGGATAACCTTGTTACCCTTTGTGCCTCATGTCATCGGTTATGGCACGAACGTGGAGGAGAAGCCGGTGTAGTGATACTGAAGGGGGTGCTGGAGGACGTATCGATCAGGTAAGTACCAATCCCCGCTTTTGACCCCCCGCCATGCGGATGTTAAGATGTCCCGCCGGGATACCATTTCTCCATCCGGAAGTAGGGACGCATGAAAGTCGCGGTTCTTGGTGCCACCGGTCTGGTGGGCCGGACGATGCTGAAACTGTTGGAGGACCGCGCGTGGGTTAGTTGCGACCCCGTGCTCCTGAGCTCCGCCCGCGGCGCCGGTTCCAAGCTGGAGTTCGCCGGACGACAACTGGAATGCAAAGAGGTTTCAGCAGAGGATTTCCAGGGCGTGGACATCGCCCTGTTCAGCGCGGGGGGCGATCCCAGTCGCACCTGGGGGCCAGTGGCCGCCGAAGCCGGGGCGTGGGTCGTGGACAACTCGTCTGCCTGGCGGATGGATGTTGGTGTTCCCCTCATTGTACCTGAAATCAATGGGCGATTAATTAAGAAGGCGGGCCAGGGAGAAGGCGGCATCATCGCCAACCCCAATTGTTCCACCATTCAGATTGCGATGGCGGTCGCGCCCCTGGACCAGGTTTTCGACGTGAGTGAGGCGCATGTCACCACCTTGCAGGCCGTGTCCGGAGGGGGCCAGAATGCCGTGGCCGAACTCGAGCAGCAGGAAAAAAACCCAACCTCTGAAATGAATGAAATTTTCCCCCGACCCATCTTCCGCAACGCGATTCCCGCCATCGGCGCCGCCCTGCCCGACGGCTCATACGAGGAAGAGGAAAAGGTCGTCCGGGAGTTGAGAAAAATCCTCGGCCGCAAGGATGATCTGGCGGTGACCTGCACCGCCACCCGTGTGCCCGTGGTGACCGGTCACAGCGCGTCAGTGAGGTTGGTTTGTGAAAAACCGATCGATCTGGCCAAGGCCGCCGAAGCCCTCGCGAATTTTCCGGGGGTGGAAGTCGACGCAAATCCCCACGGGTATCTGACCCCGCGGGAAATTGAAGGCCAAACCACGGTCCATGTCGGACGCCTGCGTGTCGAAAAAACCAATCCCCACGCCATTATGTTGTGGGTTGTGGCCGACAACCTTCTCAAAGGGGCCGCCTGGAATGCCGTCCAGATCGCCGATCTGTTGGCGGGGGAGTCGCAGCCGTGATCAACGGAGCTTCATTCGCCCCGGCGGCATTGAAAGCCACGCCCCTGAGCGCCCTACATCCGGCGGTTCGTTTGGGCGCGGCCATCCTGGCCCTGCTGACCTGCCTGGGGGCTCCTCCGCTGGGATTGGCGGCAATGGCCCTGTGCCTCATGGCCGCCCTGACCTGGACGGGGATGGGACCGCTCCGGCAGATAGCCGCCCTGAAACCATGGGCTCCGGTGGCACTGCTGGTGATAGTGATCCACACCTTCACGACAACCCTGGCCGCCCCCTTGTGGCATCCTTCCCTGGCCGGATTTCTGGCCGGAGGCAAAGCCCTCCTGAGGGTGGCCTGTTCCGTCGGGTGCCTGGGTCTTTACCTGCGCATTTCTCCCCTCGATGATCTGGTCCTGGGCGTTAGTTGGTGGTTGCGACCGGCCAGACGGCTGGGCCTGCGCACGGACGACCTGGGATTGATGCTGGCGGTGGCCATGGGGACTGCACCGGTCGTACTGGGTGAGGGCCGCCGCATCGAAGCGGTGGTGACCATGAGAAGATCCGTTCCGGAAGGTTCCGATGTGAACGGGATGACGAAATTTTTCCAGCGGATGATGGGACGCGCGCGGGTGGTCGTGCCGCTTCTGGAAACACTGGCCCGGCGTGCGGAGGCGTTGACCTTGTCCCTCAGACACCGTCGGCCTGACCCGTTCACCACCGCAAGAGTCCCCATCCTGCAGATGGCACCGCTGGTGGCCTGGGCGGCCGGGTTGATCATGCTGGAGGTCGTTCGATGAGCGAAGTCTACAGACTGCGCATCGACGTGGCCTACGTGGGCCGCGAATACCACGGTTGGCAGATTCAGCCCGACACCATTACGGTCCAGGGTGAATTGCGGCGATGCCTGACCCGCCTTCTTGGCCGGGACGCGATTCCGGTGGCGGCCGGCAGGACCGACGCGGGTGTTCACGCGAAGGGGCAGGTGGCGCATCTGACCGTCAATACGGCCGAGGAAGTCGAACGGGTCGCCCGGGCCCTTCCAGGCATGGTGCCTTCCGATATCGGAATCCAGGACGTGCGCCGCGTTTCACCCGGTTTCAACGCCCGCCACTCGGCCATTGCCCGGAGCTACAGCTACCGGATCATCCAGGTGCGGGACATTTTTCGCCCGCACGCCTGGTACGTCTATCGAACCCTGGACCGCGAGGTCATGGACCGGGGCGCTGCGGCATTTCTGGGTTCCCACGATTTCACGAGCTTCTGCAAAGCGAAATCTCTCAAAAAGGACCACAACCTCTGCGACGTGACCCTTTGCGCCTTTGATTGGCAGGACGATTCGGCTATCTTTCACGTTCAGGCCAACAGGTTCCTGCATCACATGGTGCGCAACATGGTGGGGACCCTGTCGGAGATGGGTTGGGGTGAACGGGAGAGGGACGAAATTCCCGCGATTCTGGCCGCCCGCAGCCGCAGCGCATCGGGCCAACTGGCACCGCCGCAGGGGCTGGTTCTCGAAGAAGTCCATTACCCTGAACAACTCATGGATCCCGAATTCAATCCGGTCATCACGCCGGCCAGGTATCCAGAACATCTAAAACCTCCAGGACCTCCAGAAGGAGATACCCAATGAAATTCTTCATCGATACGGCCAACATAGAGGAAATCAAGGAAATCAAGGCCATGGGCATGTGCGACGGCGTGACGACCAACCCGACCCTGATGGCCAAGGAAGGCAACACCGACACCGACGCCGTTCTCAAGGAGATCTGCGCCGTGGTCCAGGGGCCCGTCAGCGGCGAAGTGACCGCACTGGATGCCGCCGGCATGATAGAGGAAGGCAAACGTTTGGCCGCCCTCAGCGAATACATCGTGGTCAAGGTGCCCACGACCTACGAAGGCCTGAAGGCGACCGCCGCGCTGGCCGCCGAGGGTATCCGCGTGAACGCCACTCTGATTTTTTCCGTGAGCCAGGCCCTGCTGATGGCCAAGGCCGGCGCGGCCTACGTATCGCCTTTTGTGGGCCGCCTGGATGACGTCAGTGAAGACGGCATGCAACTGATCAGCGACATCGTTGATGTCTATGAAAACTACGGGTATGAAACCGAAGTGATCGTCGCTTCGGTTAGGCACCCCCTGCACGTGGTGGACTCGGCCCTGTTGGGCGCCGACATCGCCACCATTCCCCCGGCGGTCATCAAGAAGCTGGTGGCCCATCCCCTCACCGATAAGGGTCTTGCGGCCTTCATGGCCGATTGGGACAAGTTGCAGGGCGGCAAGTAGTGAACAGCCGCGGCGCATGGACCGGGGTTTTGTTGGGCCTTCTGGTGGGGGTGGCCCTGGGTGGCATCCTTCTGGCCACCAGGTCCGATTCCCTCTTCCTGCGTGGTGGTGGTCGGGACAGTACGGATCATGACCGTCACAGCGCGATCTCTCCGGTGGGGAGTGAAACGTCACCGGCGCCGGCTGGGACCTTAAATGCCGGGCCGGTGCCCGAGTCGTCCTCCGATAGTCTGGCCGACGAACGGGGCAACGCCATCGTGCAGGCCACACGCAGGGTGGCGCCCGCGGTCGTCAGCATCAACGTGGTGCAGCAGCAGGCGGTGCGGGATCCTTCGATGGAGTTCTGGGAGCGTCTGGGCCTGATTCCCCAGCGGAACTACTTCCGCCACGTCCAGAATATGGGCTCGGGGTTGATCGTTTCGGACGATGGCCTTGTCGTCACCAATCAACACGTGGTGGCCGGGGCGGTGCAGATCATCGTGACGTTGTCGGACGGCCGCCAGTTCCAGGCTGTCCTTCTCGACGACGTCGAACGTTACGATCTGGCCATCCTGCAGATCCAGGCCCGTGACCTGCCCGTGGCGCGCATGGCGACTGGCGATCAGTTGCAGATAGGGGAATGGGCCATCGCCATCGGTTCACCATTTGGTTATTTGCTGGCCGATACGCAGCCGACGGTGACCGTCGGGGTGATCAGCGCCCTGAACCGCGACATCAGAAATACCAAGGGGGGGCAGGCCGTCCTGGGTATGATCCAGACCGATGCGGCGATCAACCCCGGCAACAGCGGCGGGCCTCTGGTCAACACCGCCGGTGAAGTGGTGGGGATCAATACCTTCATCTTTTCGGATTCCGGCGGGAGCGTGGGGATCGGCTTTGCCCTTCCCGTATCAAGGGTGATGAAGGTCATCGAAGAGATCCGCAAATTCGGCCACTACCGGCAGGCCAACCTGGGGTTCAAGTTGTATATGCTGACACCGGCCATTGTTCAGGATCTTGGAATCACTGATCCGGTGGGAGCCCTGGTTGTGGCCGTCCAGCAGGAGTCGCCGGTATGGAAGGCCGGACTGCGGCCTCGTGACATCCTGCGGGAGGTCGAAGGCATCCCGATGGAGAGCATCGACACCCTTTACCGGTTGGTCTACGACGCCAACGTGGGTGACATTTTGAGGTTCCGCGCCGAACGGAACGGGGAAACGTGGGACGGGGAAATGCTGCTCGAGGAAGAAGCCGATTACGGGCCCCTCATCGGCTACCCGGAAGAATGACAACTTTCACAGGAGAAATTAAGTAATGGCGCAAGAAGGCGGCAGCACCAGCGAACACTCGACGGCTTGGCGCAGGGTCCTGGTTACCGGCGGTTCAGGCTTTACGGGTATCAATCTCATCCGGTTCCTGTTGGACAAGGGTGTGAACGTCCGGTCCCTGGATTTTGCCGATTTCACCTATCCCGACTGCAAGGACCGGATCGAGATCGTCACAGGTGATATCCGCGATCCCGAAGCGGTCGGCAAGGCGATGGAGGGCGTGGACCTGGTGATCCACTGCGCCATGGCCTTGCCCCTGTATCCCCACGACGATATCGTGACCACCGGCATCGACGGCACCAGGCTGCTTCTGAAAACCGCCCAGGAGCAAGGGGTGGGGCGGTTCGTGCACATCTCGTCCACCGCGGTCTACGGTATCCCGGACCATCATCCCCTGATGGAGGACGACCAGCTGGACGGCGTCGGGCCCTACGGCCACGCCAAGGTCGAAGCCGAAACCGTGTGCCGCGAGTTCCAGGAGCAGGGCATGATCGTGCCGATCATTCGGCCCAAGAGTTTCATCGGTCCCGAGCGTCTGGGCGTGTTTGCCCTGCTGTACGACTGGGCCCAGGACGGACGCGGCTTCCCCATGATCGGGCGGGGCGACAATCGTTACCAGCTGCTGGATATCGGCGACCTGTGCCAGGCCATCTGGTTGTGCAGTACTCTTGGTGACGGCATCGTCAACGACACCTTCAACATCGGCGCGGGCGATTACACGACCATGAAAGAGGACTGGCAGGCGGTCCTGGATTTCGCCGGTCACGGCAAGAAGGTCAAGGGCTTCCCGGCCGAACCGGT
>Ga0164313_10005032_pt1 | contig 11717 bp, 12 predicted proteins | sample GuaBasSedimGuay4_FD_113735 | JGI IMG/M metagenome (GOLD analysis project Ga0164313, IMG submission 113735) | Subseafloor sediment microbial communities from Guaymas Basin, Gulf of California, Mexico - Guay4, Core 4569-4, 0-3 cm | ecosystem: Environmental > Aquatic > Marine > Hydrothermal vents... | reverse complement strand
GTAAAGCTTTCATAGCGTTCGGAAATAACAATGCCTGGGATTATCTCACCAACAATTATAATTGGGACTATATTATCATCTAAAGCTTTCAGTGATATTGCATAATTACCATTGTATGAATCTGTTGTCTGACTTATCCCAAAGCCATACCAACCAATCGGCACACCAATAACCCAATTTTCGAAGCTGGGGTTAGGAATCTCCTGCGCTATAATTGTCGAAGGAAATAGTAGTGCGATTAGAATTATTCCATTTATAAGCATCTTCATAATACGAATACTTATGTTTTGTATCTCCGGCTCATTTTACATCGCCGACTCAAATAAAATCGATTTCGACTATTAAATTATTGAAAAGATTGTTACGATACAAATAATAGTTTTAAATAAATTACATTTCCTAAAACCACCAATAAACTTGAGTTCGGTTTTAACAAATACATCTTCACGTAATACCCTTCCAACTTCCAATTAACGTTAAATTTCCTGTATGAACTTAAAATGCTTGTATTCATTAATTCTTCCCATTTATACGTAGAATATTATTTATTAGCGAATTAAGAATGCATGCTGAAACAAATCAGGCTGAAAAGACCTTTTGAAAAATGCGATGGGAAAACTGGGGCTATCGGCGAGGGATTACGACCGGATTATCAAAGTTTCTCGAGCAATTGCCGATTTAGAAAAATCACAAATATCGAACTCGAACATCTATCTGAGGCGATTCAATACAGGAGTTTAGACAGGGATAGTTGGCCGGGTAGTTGATTCAATAATAAAATTAGTGAATTATAAATTTAAAACGCCTGATTAAAATTGAAGTACAGTCCGGTTGTTTCCCGACCAAGGCCAAAGTCGATTCGAATATTTTGCCGGGGCTGCACTTCAAGCCGGTAACCCACCCCTAAATTTGGCAACCAAAAAATGCTATTATCCTTTACATCCTGATGATCGAAAACGGTCCCTGAACCGATCCAGAAAACAATTCCATGTTTGCTTAGATCTCCAGTGTCTGTTAAAAATTTATTCCGGTACTCAAACAAAAAAAACAACATATTATTATCGCGGTACCTCCCCCAATAATAACCTCTCAGATCGAAAGGTGTACCCAACATCGACATTTCACCATAAGGCACATCGCCAACCGCGATTCGCGTTTTTATCTGCCAAGCCAATGTTTTTCCTACTCGCTCTACAGTTTTATACTGTCGATAATCCACTATGTAAACCTGATAATTATTATCCCCCCCTAAAAAAGGATCATAAAAGGAAGCTTCCACGTCAATAAACAAACCCTTTCTGGCATCTACAGGAATATCTCTGGAATCGAACTGTAAAATGGCACCCAAACCTGAGTTAAATGCCTTATCGTTAAACTCTTGGTAATTTGGATCATTAGCAACACCTTCACTCGCATTGCTCCCTTGGGTGAAATTGTAATCTATATTTAAACCCACGAAGTAATTTTTTCTGAATTGGTATAAAAACCTGGGGTTAATAATCCACCACAAGCGGTGGTATGCTGTTGTACTATCGGACCTCGGAATAGTAGTGGCCTTTTCGTAACCAATACCCCAATAGTTATCAGGCATATCTTTGTAATAAAAATCCGTATTAATTCTCAATTTATCCTTAAACCAGTAAGATTTTAATATTCCACTAATAACAATAGCACCAGTGGTAGTATAGGTAAATGTGGCTGGTAAAGAAGAGCGTTGAATCAATGAGTCTTTTTTATTCGTTTTAAAACTCATTACTGCCCCAACGGCAATCAATCCACCAAGTTCCGGTGCATATCCCGGCGCTCCAAAGGGGGTGATCAAAAATTCTCCTTTGGCAACTTTGTCAGCTTTCTTTTCAGCCTTGGCTTCTTTTTTTTGTGTTTTTTTATCTATTGAAATAGAATCAGCTTGTCCATAAACAATGCTTATTTGTAGTAGATATAAGAAGAAAAAAAAAGCGTACTTTTTCATACTGTTAAATTAAATACTTTTAGGTAAATGAGAAGAATATCTTACGCCTTGTACATTTTCTTATAATACTCATCCAACATCCGCTTAACATCAAACTGCTTATAAGTACTTAAAATACTCGCCTTCATCATCTCTGTCCACTTTTGACGGTCCTCATAAAAAGTAGGTACTACCTCGTTAAGCAACACCTGGTATAACGCCTTTAGATCATGTGCATCGAGAACCTTCTCATCTTCACTTTCGAAACCATCACCAAATTGCCAGCCGTTAACCCCATGGTCGCAAGCTTCGGGCCACCAACCATCGAGAATGCTAAAATTCAAAACCCCATTCATCGAAGCTTTCATTCCACTGGTTCCACTGGCTTCTTTAGGCCGCCGCGGATTGTTTAACCAGATGTCTGCCCCCCGGGTAAGCATAGCCCCGATTTCCATTCCATAATTTTCAAGAAATACAACACTGTTAGGATATTTTTTACTAATAGCCACCAGCTTCTCAACAATCTTTTTTCCATTGTCATCCAATGGGTGCGCTTTTCCCGAAAAAACAATTTGAATCTTTTGTTCCTTTAAATACGGCTCGATGATTTCCGGGTTTGTAAAAATAAGATTGCTTCGTTTGTAGGGGGCTGCCCGGCGCGAAAAACCAATGATCAGTTTTTCAGGATCCAATTCAGCGCCATTTTTATCCTTAATATATTTAACCAATGCCAATTTATTATTGGTATGAGCAGCCCAAATATCTCCGTCATTCTCAGCTGCATCAATTATTTTCGGATCAACCCATGTAGGTAAATGTATAGCATTGGTAATGGCTAATATTTCTGATCTTCCTTTTACATGGTTCCACATTTTATTTGCTGTTTCACCATGTAGCTGAGCCACCCCATTCGAAATTTTAGATAGGCGCAATGCCCCAACTGTCATGTTAAATGGGCTACCTCCTAGCTTTTTCAATTGCTTTTTGGTTATTCCAATATTTGCACCCATATACATTAAGCGATCAATAGGGTGCGATTCGTTACCCTGAATTATGGGAGTGTGGGTAGTAAAAACCACTTCATTTTTAGTTGCTTTTAACGCTTTTTTATGCGATAATCCTTCCGCTCGTTTTTCACGAATCAACTCAAAACCGGCGAACAAAGCATGGCCTTCGTTAAAGTGATATACATCTACATCTAAATTTAAAGCACGTAATGCCCGAACACCACCAACCCCAAGAATAATTTCCTGAGCTACCCTTTCTTCACCGAACCAGCCATATAATTGCCCGGTCATCCAACGGTCTGCGTTCTCTTCAATATCGGTATCCAGTAAATACAGCGGGACATTATCGTAAGCTTCTGTTTTCCATACTTTACACCATATTTCTTCTCCCCGGATTTCAACCGAAACTTTTACACCGGTATCTTCCAGATTATCAAATTCCTGATTGTGATAGGTATCGTAAGGTTTCCCTTTTTTATCAATTAACTGGTCGGTATAACCCTGTTTCCATTTTATTCCGATGGCCACAATCGGAAAACCGTATTGTTTAGCTCCTTTAATATAATCTCCGGCCAATATTCCCAATCCACCGGCATATAGTTTTAAATCCTGATGTAAACCATATTCCATTGAGAAATAGGCCACTTTAGGCATATTATTTTTTGTCATTTTAAGTCGTTTTTTTGAAAGGCGAAAAGTAATAACCTGAGTTCGATATAAGAAATAATTACAGCTTTAATAGAGGATTTCATGGACAATCCAGATTTTTAAAGGACTAACGGGTTAATTCTAGAAAATCTGGGGAAGAATATGGGATCGGATGGTTTTTGGAGGGTATTTTTACGAAAAAAGTATCACTAAATCTTAAAAATAAATCAAGGTTTATGAAAACAAATACAAAACCCCGTCCGATTTAAATATACCTGTTCTGAATGGCTTGTGAAAAAGAAACTTCATTTATTTTGCTGTCCAACCAACTCAAATAATCAAAATAAGAAAGCATAACCCGGTTTTCCGGCTCTTTGTAAAGATGCTCCAATTCCTCTCTGAACTCTATATAAACATCATTTAGTTTTTCACTGTTCGTGTACTTATTAATTTTTCGAACATATCCGATAAATGCTATTTCAAAATCAAAATCACGTTTGCGTTTACTCAAAAACCGTTGCGTAGATTTTACCAGGTAATCAATTAAATCATAATTTTTAAGTTCGAAATGAACGATCAGGTTAAATAAGCGGGCATAGCTATACAAATCTTGCCTAAGTGCCTGCTCATTATCATTAAGGATTTTATTTAGCCAGAATAAAGCTTTGTTATATTGGCCATCGCCAAAGTATATAAATGCGAATTTTAAGTAAAAAGTAATTAAATATTCTTTGTTAAGTTTTCCTTTATACAATTCCATTTTCTCAATAACCACTTGTATAATTTCAATGGCCTTTGCATGCTCCCCCAATTTATCATAAATATTGAGCTCGGCCATATAGGTAGACCTGAATATTCTAACTTGCGCATCGGCTGAGCTGTAACCCGGTTTACCGCCAAGATTTCTTAATTCTTCAATCAATTTAAATGCACTGCGAAATTCGCTACGCCCAATATGAATTATAATCAAGTTATAAATGGTCCGCAAGTACCGTCTGACAAGGTCTTTTCTTAAATCAGGGTTTTCATCAAGAATCCGCTTTACTTGAGAAAATGCGATAAAACTCAAATCGGTTTTATTATCGGACAAATAACAAAACCCTTGGGTATAAAAACAAATTGTAGCAGCTCGTTTCGATAAGGCCGTATTTTTTCCCTTTATCAGGTAATTATCTGAAACTTCGTTTATAATCTGACGGGCTTTAGGATCCCGAACATATCCTTCACTTCTGAAAGCATAATTAACTTTAGAATAAAGCACGTGATATTCTGCCAGGTTTCTCAACTTGGCGATTACTTCTTGCTCTTCTTCTATTAAATCATCTAAACTACAGTTAAAGACGCCTTCTTCATAAGATTCTTCAAGTAGTATTTTCTCCAGTCTAATAAGTTCAAACCAATAATAAAACTTCTCATGTTGATTTGCCATTTTCTTGGCTCGGCGTAAAAATTTATCACATTCTTTATACAATGCTTTTTTAAACAGGATTTCAATATTCTTTATTTCCTGTGTAAGTTCTGCACTTATAGAATTATCGGAATAATAAGACCTTAAACTTTTTAAAATTAATTTATATAGGTGATTTTTTTCTGAGGGAAAATGCTTTACGAAACGCTCTCCTCTAAATTCGGTTTTAATGCCGGACTCATCGTAAACATCCTGCTTGTCAATGATATCAAAGATTTTTAAATAATTTTTATCCCCACTCTGTAAAGAGGAGGATAGCTTAAAAAATCGTTTCTCAGATTTTGAAAGCGATTTAATCAAATTAAAAAGCTCACTCGAAGGCTTCATAGAAAAATAGGGTTTATTTCTAAGACTCGCACAAATGTAAAACTATTATAATATTACATTGGTTATTTGCCGACAATTAAGCTTTAAAAATCCAATAATAAAGGCTGAAAAATACCGTTGGTTTTGATTATGATACCGGTTACTTAATATTTCTGCCCGGATAATAAGCCATGTCCCCCAATTCACTTTCGATACGCAACAGTTGATTATACTTTGCAATACGATCGGTCCGGGATGCCGAACCTGTTTTTATCTGTTTAGTGCCCCATGCAACAGCCAAATCGGCAATTATAGTGTCTTCCGTTTCCCCGGAGCGGTGACTGATAACAGTAGTGTATTTATTGCGTTTCGCCATTTCTATTGCTTCAATGGTTTCGGTAAGTGTACCGATTTGGTTCACTTTAATTAAAATTGAATTTGCCACCCCTTCATCGATTCCACGTTGCAATCGTTTGGTATTGGTAACAAATAAATCATCACCAACAATTTGAAGGCGATCGCCTATTTTATCTGTCATCAATTTCCACCCACTCCAGTCATCTTCATCCAACCCATCTTCTATCGAAATTATCGGGTATTTATTTACCCAATCGACCCAAAAATCAACCATTTCGTCTGAACTTAACTTTTGGTTTGTCGATTCTAAAATGTAAAGCCCTTTTTCTTTATCGTAAAATTCGCTGGCCGCCGGATCGAGGGCAATCATAATATCTTCTCCCGGTCTGAACCCTGCTTTTTCGATAGCCGTAAGTACAGTTTCGATAGCTTCCTCATTGGATCCCAGGTTCGGGGCAAATCCTCCTTCATCACCAACATTGGTTGAAAAACCCTTTTTTTTCAAAACAGTTTTTAGCGTATGAAAAATCTCAACCCCCATTCTAAGCCCTTCCGAAAAAGTAGGGGCACCAATCGGCATTACCATAAATTCCTGGATATCGATAAGGTTATCGGCATGCGAACCTCCATTTAAAATATTCATCATCGGTACAGGTAAGGTATAACTGTTCATTCCTCCGATGTATTTATACAATGGTTGACTAAGGGTTGCTGCTGCAGCCCTGGCAACTGCCATACTCACACCTAAAATGGCATTAGCTCCTAAATTTGCCTTGTTTTCGGTACCATCGAGTTGGATCATAAACTTATCGATCTGCTTTTGATCGAAAATGTACATTCCTTTCATTTCTTTGTTAAGTACTTCGTTTACATTGTAAACAGCGTTTAAAACACCTTTACCACCAAAAACTTTATCATCGTTGTCCCGCAATTCTACTGCTTCGTGAACACCGGTTGAAGCACCGGACGGAACAGCCGCTCTTCCGAGTACTCCATTCTGGGTTAAAACTTCAACCTCGATGGTTGGGTTTCCTCTTGAATCGAGGATTTGACGTGCTTCGATATTGGCTATGTAACTCATAATATTATTTTTTATTTTCTATAATAGATGCTATAAATACATCAAATAAATAACGGGAATCCTCCGGGCCCGGTGATGATTCGGGATGATATTGCACTGAAAATACCGGTTTATTTTTAAACCTGATTCCGGCTACGGTTTCATCGTTGATATGTATGTGGGTCAATTCCACATCATTATTATCGCTTATTGAATCCATATCAACTACAAATCCATGATTTTGCGAGGTTATTTCACATTTTCCGGTTTTAATATTTTTAACGGGATGATTTATTCCCCGGTGACCATTGTGCATTTTTTTTGTAGCTAAACCCTGGCTAATTGCAAGCACCTGGTGACCCAGGCAAATGCCAAAAACAGGTTGTTCCATTTCAACGATACCTTTAACCAGGCTAATAGTATCAGACATAACAGCCGGATCTCCAGGTCCATTTGACAACATGATACCATCCGGGTTAAAGTCCTTAATTTCTGCCAAAGTAACATTCATAGGAAAAACTTTTACATAAGCATTCCGATCGTTTAAACAACGTATAATATTCTTTTTTACTCCCAGATCGAGTAGGGCGACCCGGTAGGGTGAATTTTCGTTTCCACTGGTATATGCTGTTTTAGTTGATACCTTACTTGCCAGTTCCAACCCTTCCATACTAGGGATCTCCGCCACTTTCTTTTTCAGGTCTTCCAAGGGTGTATCCCCGGACGAAATAATAGCATTCATTGCCCCTTTATCCCTAATGTACCTCACAAGGGCACGTGTATCAACATCGGAGATGCCCACAATACTATCGCGTTCTAAATACGACTGCAACGAAGATGACTCTCCATACCTGCTATAAAATTCGCTGAAGTTTTTTACAACTAAACCGGCAATTTTTATAGAATCGGATTCTACTTCATCAGGTTTTGTTCCGTAATTGCCAATATGAGCGGTTGCGTTTACCAATATTTGACCATAATAAGAAGGGTCTGTATATATTTCCTGGTAACCTGTCATTCCTGTATTAAAACAGATTTCGCCAGAAGTCAGGCCAATTACTCCGATTGATTTCCCATTAAATACTTTTCCGTCCTGTAATACTAAAACCGCATTTGCCATAGCACAAAAATAAGAAAGGGATAACGCTTTTGCATCATCCCTTTACAACTATTTATATACAATTTCTATTATTCTTTTTTATCTGAATCTTTATCCTCTTTCGGTTTGCTTTCTTCAATCTTTTTTTCAGCTTTAGGTTCTGTCTTAGCTTCAGTTTTATCTTTCACTTCGGCTTTTGGCTCTTTCTTAGCTGTCTCTTTCTTTTCAACCTTTGATTCTGTTTTAACTTCAGCTTTTGGTTCCTCTTTCTTTACAACCTTAGCTTCCGCCTTAACTTCAGCCTTTGGGGCTTCTGCTGGTTTTTCTTCAACCTTTGCTTCAACAACTTCCTCTATTGTTTCAGCTACGGTTGCTTCTTTTTGCGTTTTAGCTTCCGGTGCCGGAGTAGTTGAACCCGAACTTTTCTTTCTTCTTCTCCTTGTTTTTCCTGGTTTGGTATCTTTTAACATTACATCGTTAAAGTCAACCAATTCGATCATACACATTTCGGCGTTATCGCCCAATCGGTAACCCGTTCTGATTATCCTGGTGTACCCACCCGGACGGTCAGCAACTTTTGGGGCAATATCCCGAAACAGGTCAGATACAGCAATTTTATTATTCAATTGTCGAAACACCATCCGTCTCGAATGTGTTGAATCCGATTTCGACCGTGTTATTAAAGGTTCTACAAAAGTCCTTAATGCTTTTGCTTTCGCTATAGTTGTATTAATACGCTTATGTTCAATTAATGAACAAGCCATATTCGAAAGCATTGCTTCGCGATGTGGCTTCGTACGGCCCAGGTGATTAAATTTCTTCCCGTGTCTCATCTCTTTTCTTAATTATAGGTTTTGCACCTGTGCAGGTTTATTATTCTTTTTCTAATTTATATTTAGAAACATTCATTCCGAAGGTTAAACTGTTTTGTTCAATCAGGTCTTCGAGTTCTGTTAAAGACTTACGTCCAAAGTTTCTAAATTTTAACAAATCTGTTTTCTTGTATGATACCAGATCTCCTAAACTTTCAATATCAGCAGCTTTAAGACAGTTTAAAGCCCTAACAGATAAATCCATATCGGATAGTTTCTTTTTAAGGATTTGGCGCATTTGCAATGCACTTTCATCAAACTCCTCATTTTCTGATTTATCATCGAGATCGAGTGTTATTTTCTCATCGGAAAATAGCATGAAATGATGGATAAGGATTTTAGCAGCTTCCTGCAAAGCATCTTTAGGTGATACCGAACCATCGGTTTCCAATTCGATAATTAATTTTTCGTAATCGGTTTTTTGTTCAACCCTAAAATTTTCGATATTGTACTTTACATGTTTTATTGGGGTAAAGATAGAATCGATAAAAATAGTTCCAATAGCAGTATTTTCGACTTTGTTCTCATCGGCAGGTACATATCCCCTTCCTTTGTCGATTGTCAATTCAAAATTGAAATTAACTTTGGAATCCATTTCACAAATCTGTAAATCGGGGTTCAATACCTGGAAAGCCGAAGTATATTTACCTATATCCCCCGCAGTTACTTTATCTTGCCCTCCAATATTAACAACAACCCTTTCACTATTGGTTCCTTCGATTTGTTGTTTAAACCTAATTTGTTTCAGGTTCAATATTATTTCGGTTACATCTTGTATTATACCAGGTATGGTTGAATACTCATGATCAACACCTTCAAATTTTACCGAAGTAATCGCAAAGCCTTCAAGGCTCGAAAGCAAAATCCTTCGAAAAGCATTACCTACGGTAACACCATATCCGGGTTCAAGCGGTCTGAATTCAAATTGTCCTTTATGATCGGTTGAATCGATCATAATCACTTTTTCCGGTTTTTGAAAATCTAATATTGCCATTTTATAGTTGTCTGGATTATTATTTAGAATATAATTCTACAATTAATTGTTCTTTAATGTTTTCTGTGATTTGGTCTCTTGCCGGTATATTTAAAAACACACCGCTCATAGTATCCCCATTCCAACTCAGCCAGTCGTAATCATGACGCGCTGAAGCTAAAGAAGCTGCAATCACTTCGAGTGATTTTGATTTTTCGCGGACTCCAACTGTGTCACCAGGACGCAATTGGTATGAAGGGATATTTACAACATTACCATTTACTGTAATGTGTTTATGGGAAACCAGTTGCCGGGCTCCCCTTCTGCCATTTGCAATACCTAAACGAAATACGGTATTGTCTAAACGGCCTTCACACATTTGTAAAAGTATTTCACCGGTAATTCCTTTTTGACGTGAGGCTTTTTTAAAAAGATTACGGAATTGGCGTTCGAGAATGCCATAGGTATATTTTGCCTTTTGCTTTTCAATTAACTGAACAGCATATTCCGACTGTTTTCTTCTTCTTTTGTTCGGACCATGTACGCCCGGACCGTAATTCTTACGTTCAAGTGACTTATCCGGACCGTAAATCGGCTCCCTGAATTTTCTAGCTATCTTTGATTTTGGACCTGTATATCTTGCCATAATTTTATCTCTTGTTGCTTATCAATAGTAATATTAAACCCTTCTTCTTTTTGGAGGCCTGCAACCGTTGTGAGGTTGAGGTGTAATATCCATAATTTCCATTACTTCAACGCCGCTGTTATGAATTGCCCTTATAGCTGATTCTCTACCGGTACCAGGTCCTTTAACAAAAACCTTAACTCTTCTCAGACCAAAGTCATAAGCTTCTTTGGTGCATTCTTCGGCAGCAACCTGAGCAGCATAAGGTGTGTTCTTTTTAGAACCCCTGAAACCCATTTTACCTGCCGATGACCAGGAAATAACTTGTCCTTGATTATTGGTTAAGGAAATAATGATGTTGTTGAACGAAGCCCTTATATGAGCTTGACCAACAGCCTCAACATTTACTTTTTTCTTCTTTTTAGCACTGATTTTTGCCATTACTTAATTTTTTATCCCGATAGCTATCGGGATTGGTTATTTAACTGCTTTCTTCTTATTGGTAACTGTTTTACGCTTACCTTTTCGAGTCCGAGCATTATTTTTAGTCCGCTGCCCTCTTAATGGGAGACCAGTACGATGACGAATACCCCGGTATGACCCGATGTCCATCAATCGTTTAATGTTCATTTGAATTTCGGAGCGCAATGCACCTTCTATAACGTAATGCTCATTAACTTCTGCACGAATAGCGGACAATTCCACATCGTTCCAGTCTTTAACGCGCTTATTCACGTCTACTTTAGCAGCAACTAAAATATTAGTAGCCCTGCTCCTTCCTATTCCGAAAATATAAGTTAAACCTATTTCTCCGCGTTTATCTTTGGGTAAATCTATACCAGCAATCCTAGCCATTTGATTTGTTTATTATTATTAACCTTGTCGTTGTTTAAATTTCGGATTCTTCTTGTTTATTACATACAAGCGTCCCTTTCTGCGTACTATTTTGCAGTCAGATGATCGTTTTTTTATGGATGCCCTGATCTTCATTGTGTTTTATTTATAACGGTAAGTAATCCTCCCTTTTGTTAAATCGTATGGTGACATTTCAAGCTTCACTTTATCTCCAGGTAAAATTTTGATGTAATGCATCCTCATTTTTCCGGAAATATGAGCAATAATCGTATGGCCATTCTCGAGTTCCACTTTAAACATTGCGTTCGAAAGTGCTTCGAGTATCGTTCCATCCAATTCTATAGAAGCTTGTTTTGCCATTTTTTTTATTTATTATTTAATACTTCTTCAATATATTCAAAGGTTGATAAAACATCTGGTTTTCCTTTTCTAACAGCAACATCATGTTCAAAATGCGCTGATGGTTTTCCATCGGCAGTTACAATGGTCCATCCAT
>Ga0164313_10005031_pt1 | contig 11718 bp, 10 predicted proteins | sample GuaBasSedimGuay4_FD_113735 | JGI IMG/M metagenome (GOLD analysis project Ga0164313, IMG submission 113735) | Subseafloor sediment microbial communities from Guaymas Basin, Gulf of California, Mexico - Guay4, Core 4569-4, 0-3 cm | ecosystem: Environmental > Aquatic > Marine > Hydrothermal vents... | reverse complement strand
TGAAACCTTGATTACAAATCCATCAATTGCATCCTCATGTATTAAATTTATGGTACAGCCACCGAAACCACCACCCATCATTCTTGCCCCAAGAATCGCTTTATTCTCTTTTGAAAATTCTACTAGGAAATCTAACTCCGGGCAGCTCACTTCATATTGCTTAGATAATCCATCATGGGTTGTATACATTAAATCCCCAAAATCCTCTAGTCTGTCTTCTTTTAAAGCTTTAACAGCCTGTAGAACCCGGGCATTTTCTTCTACAACATATTTACATCTTGTATAAATAACTTCTGGCAAAGCTCCTATAAATTCAGCCAGCATTTTTTCATCAACATCTCTTAATGAATTAACTTGATCGTATTTGTTTCTTATGATATAAACTCCTTTTTCGCACTCTTCTCTCCTTTTATTATACGCAGTCGATGCCAGACTATGGGATACATTCGTATTCAATAGCAATACTTTGTATGGCTTGATATTGATCGGAATATATTCGTGCTCAATGGATTTACAGTCCAATAGAATTACATGGTCGTCTTTGCTCATTACAGAAGCATATTGATCCATGATACCGCACTTTGTCCCAACGTAATTATGTTCGGCTCTTTGTGACAACTCTACGATACTAAGTTTTGACAACCCAAGCTCAAACAGTTCATTTAAACCAAAAGCCAATCCACATTCCAGGGCCGCAGAACTGCTAATGCCTGAACCAACAGGAATATCACTTGAAAGTACACAGTCAAATCCTCTAAGTTTATCTGTTAATTGTTGAAGTTCATAAATAACTCCTAAAATATAGTTTTCCCATTCTATATTACTTATTTTAATTTTTTTTAAATCAACGGAAAAACTAACATCGTAATTTGCACTATAAACAGAACAAATATTTTTAGAATTATTCTTCCTTAGTTTAAAGATTATTTTTCTATCAATGGCAGTTGGCAAAACAAAGCCCATATTATAATCGGTATGCTCACCGATGAAATTTATTCTACCGGGTGACGCAATTGTAAATTCGGGAACGAAATTTTTATAGGCTAACATATTTATATTATTTATACATTATCCTGTATTATTTTTTAATCATAAAGGTCATGGATATCCGCTGCCGCAATATCAACTATTGCAAGAGCCATTTTTTCTGTTATATCTTTAAAAAAAGTTTTTCCTTTTTCTTTTGTTGCTAATTTGGGGTTTCCTACTCCTGTATCTTCACTAATTTGTGACCATTTTCGCTCGGCCCATAACCACCCTTCCGAAAAAGCCTTAATTTTTGGTTTTTTATCCTTACCATCTCCTGCTTCTTTCAGTGGTCTAACCAAATTCGGTCTGAAATGAAGCATTAAACTTGTTTCCATTTCATCGGCATGATCACCTTCCTCATCAAAATACTCCGATTTATTTAGTGACTGAAACCAGTTAGAAGTACAAAGAAACATCTCCGGATATTTTAAACCCAACTCTCTTAATATCATTTTAAAATCGTTTCCACCATGACTATTTAAAATTAACAATTTGTTGATTCCTTGACGATCAAGTACCTCAACAATATCATTGATTATAGCAAATTGGGTGCTTGGGCTAATATTTATATCCAATAAAATATCTGTCTGCCCTGTATTCACCCCAAAGGGAATAGTTGGCAAAACAATTATTTTTGCTCCTTTTTCCCAGGCAATCTTTGCCGATTGAGCTGCAATGAAATCCGCTTCATAATTATCAGTTCCATAAGGCAAATGATAATTATGCGCTTCTGTTGCTCCCCATGGCAAAATGGCCAGATCAAACTTCTCATTTTTAATGTTCTTCCAATTGTTTTCGGATAATATATAAGGTCTCATTTATAGATGGTTTATCTCTTACTCATGGTAAATATAATTAATAATAAATTCCTATTTAAAAGACAGAGATTAAATTGTATTAAATAATGAAGGGCTGTTATACGCTTTAATGCTTCTCGCTATTACTTCTAAAATACTCGATACCAATTACACTAATGAACACCAAAACATTGCTTTGGAAATTTCAAGAACTTTTCTAGTTTTTTAACCACTTATCAAACCAATCAAAAGCATCCTTTTGCATATCGGCATCGAATTTATGATCGCCGGGATAGAATCTTCCACTAAATTTATCTGTAGCATCCGCTTTTGCAAACACATCTTCTAAGATCCTATTTGCCCTTTCCATTTCACTCAAACTATACAATTGATCCTCGCTATTACTCAATACCATAGTGGGTAGTGGCACTCTCAATCCTAAAATTTCAGGAAATTCAATATAATTTGGTAGAAGGGGGGTATAGGTCATCCAGGTATGTGTAAACGATTTGTTGATAACAAAATCCCTCCAGGTTGTGTTGAATCCAACACTAATTGCACACTTGATCCTTTCATCCAATCCACCCAGATAATTAGTACGAAGTCCCCCTCCTGATAAGCCGCAGCAACCAACTTTTTGAGCATCAACATCTGGTCTGGCACATAAAACATCGAGGGCTCTTTGATCTTCGGACAAAGTTATGCCCGGCCATGTTACACCTCCACTAAATAATGATTTAGCCATGATATGTTCATGTTCAGATGCCCATGCATTATAAACATCTATATTTTCTTGTTTTTCAGGATCTTTATCCGATTTGCCTTCTGTTTTACAGTAACCCCATGATATGGGGCTCATATCTTCAAACATTACCCTTCTCGAGGCGAAAGTGAAGGTATCATGTACCAGAACAACATATCCTCTTTTTGCAAGATCATTGGCCCAGGCGTTGCCTCCATAATCACTTAACTGATGTTTTACCATCATAGGGTGCATCTGATCTGATGTTTTAGTAATTTTTCTTTTACCAAAATATTTGTTTCCACCATGATCATGAAGTCCGAGCACTGCCGGTAAGGGATCCTTTGCATTGGCCGGTTTTAGCAGAATTGCCGCTGTCTTTCTACCATAAGGTAATTGCCATTCTAATTCCTCAATGGTTAGCCCATCGTATTCATAGGATCTCTTGACTGTTACTTTTGGGGTTTCATTTCCTGTTAAGGGAGACGCGACTAATTCCTTAGTTTTATTTAGAGCTTTTTCTTTCCAACTATTAAGATCTTTCCAATATTCATTTCTGAAGGATAAAGAAGGAGGGTCTAAGGCCAGATCAGCTGCCCAAGCCCCATATTTACCTATGATACTTTCCCCTTTAGTAAAAAAATTATTTGATGTGTTTTGCATTGGAACTAAATTTGTTAATGGATTGGTAAAACCACTAATAAAAGGAATCGTTCCTACGGCTGCGGCCGAAGTAACAAATTCTCTTCTCGTTTTCTTATTAGTATATGATTTCACTATAATTAAATAATTGTTATTAAACCCGCTTTACTTAGGAATCGATTTCTTCTTAATGTCCTTTACTTTTTTTGCCAAGTCCATATTTTTATAATATGGATCCAAAGGGTAGCAACCGGAAATTATTCCATGACGTGGGGCCGTTGTACAATCGCTAAAAGTCCTGCAAACTCTTTTTCTTTTTAATTCTTTACCATCCAAAACATCGGCTGGCAAATCATGATAACTCAGTACCATTCTTCCCAAGCCAACAAAATCGGTCATATTGTTTCTAACATTGTATTGTCCAACATGAGGTACCCAATCTTGTAAATAGCTATAGCAAGAACCAACAATTAGCAGATCATTTCTGTAGGCTTTTAACTTAGCCGTCACGTCAATTTGTCTGGCTACGCCAACCAAAGGATCTTCCGGCGGCAAATATCCATCAGATGGAGGAAAAGCCGCCGGCCTTTGTATATGAGGATTATAATATGGACTACCACCGGTAACACATACCAGTTCTATATCTAATTTCACCAGTAAATCCAAAAACCGATAGGCCTCTGTCAAATCAATTCCCACACCACTTGTATCACAACCAAAAGCACGTTTATAAGGAAGATTTAGATCAGGAGATTGAATGCCAACTTTGTCCTTTCCCATTACAAAGGGAGAAAAATCAAAAGCACTAAATCGAACACCTATTTCTAAATCCGGTACGGTAGCCCTTATTCCGGCGACAACATCTCTTAAAAATCGTGTCCGGTTTTCAAAATTGCCACTATATTTATCATGTTCTTCTATGTTACTGAGTAATTCATGGGCGAGGTATCCATGACAATGTTTTATGTCAACAAATTTAAAACCAGCCTGATAGGTAAGTTTTGCCGCTTTAATATAATCGAGTACTAATAGATCAAGATCACTTTCGTTCAACAAATGGACTTTGGTAGTACTTTTAAATTTTTTATCCAGTTCAGGATGATGGTAAATTATTTGGGGTTCTGCAACCGTATGTGTTGTTGGGCATGAAAACCTTCCGGAATGGGTTAATTGTAAACCCACTAATAGATCATCTGTAGTTCCAAATCGCTCTTTATGCGCATTTGTAAGCGTATCTAACAGATCGGCTAAACTATCTATTGTATTTTCATTGATCAATAATTGGTTAGGATTCGACCTCCCGTCTTGCCTGACAGCTACAGCTTCCCCTCCCCAAATTAATTTAGCACCACTATGTCCAAAATTTTTCCATCTTCTGTGGGTATGCTCTGTTGGTTTACCATCATCCGTACTATCCCATCCCTCCATTGGTAAAATACAAAATCGATTTCCAATATTAAAACCATTTTTCATTCTGTACGATTGGCCTAATGGCGATTCTGAACCACTAAAAACCTTTTCATCAAAAGATAATTGTATGTCTAAATCTGAAATATAATTTTTTAGAATTGTAGCTTCATTTAACGTAGCTATTCTTTTAATGGTTTTATTACTCATGATTTTTAATAAATTAAACCGATTAACGGTTAATGTCAATAACGGATAAAAATTTAGTTCTTTTAATCCGTTTTATATGCCAGGATCCTGATCCTTCTGTAATCTGCATACCATTTGCCATCAATGAAACATTTTTCCTTTAGATCATTTTGTGTTTCCTCTAAAATAATCTTTTTTTCCTCTAAAGGGATATCAACAAAGTAGGTGGAGCCAAACATCTCGATCCAGTCTTTAATACCGTTTTGATTATCAGCTAATTCTGTAGGCCTGTCATACAAATGAGCGAAGGTCACTTCAAACCCGTTCTTTTCTAAAAGGACGGTATAATCGCTAATAGATGGAAAATACCAGTTTTTAAGGCTTGCGTTTTCCATATATCCCCTTCGCTCTAAAGCGTTTTTAACACTTGTAATAATGCTTTTTACATTGCCCTTTCCACCAAATTCTAAAACTATTCTACCTCCGGGTTTTAGGTTTTTATACATGGATGATATTGCGTTTTCACCGTCTTTGACCCAATGTAATACGGCATTGGAAAAAATTGCATCAAAAGGTTTTTCAAAATGGAAATTGGCGGCATTTTTTACAAAAAATTGATTATCCGGATATTTATTCTTTGCTTCAGATATCATTTCATTGGAACTGTCCATTCCAATAACCCGGGCTCCTGATTTGCTTATTTCATTCGTTAATTGCCCCGAACCGCAACCTAAATCCAATATATGCTCATCTTCTTTCGGATCTAATAATTGAATTAAATCTTGTCCGTATTCATAAACAAAAGCATGTTTTTGATTGTACAGGTCTACTTTCCAGGGATTCGATTTCGTCTTCATAAATTTTACTTACAATACATTTTGAACATTAATTTTCTTTAAAATGGAGTTGATGGAATATATTCAATGTTTTTGGGGAGGTTGTCACAAGTTGTGATAACCTCATTCTATTTTCTTCAATTGAAACATAAAATCGCCTGGAAATCGCTCTATATTCCTTCTCTCCGCTTGTTTTAAAACTCTTGTTTCTGTTTCATACATTTCGGCCAAATCAAAATCTAAAATAACTTTTTGGTTCCTTATTTCGTAAATTTCATTCTTAACGAGTCGTAAGTCCATTTCTTTTTTCATTTATCAATTAATGCTATCAAGTTTACGATGCGTTTATTCATCGGATGACGCTCACCGGAGTGGCTGAAATTATTATTCCTAAGCTGACTCTTACCGGATCGGTTAGTAGTCATCTTATGACCGAATTGAAATTAAAATTTCAATGCTACCTTCATCTTATTTCGGATTTCCTTTAAACCTAGGTTTCCAACACTTCCAATATGTGTATGTTTAACTTTTTTGTTGGGTTTAAACTCACCGTCATTTACTTTTGCCCCGACTATTTTGTAGGCATCTCTGAAAGGAGTCCCGTTTTGTACCAATTCATTTACCTCTTCAACCGTAAACAAATAATCATATTTACTGTCTTTTAAAATATCCTCGTTTACCTGAATCTTTTCTAATGAAAACGTGAACATTTCCAAACATGCTTTCATGCTTTGTATGGCAGGGATCATTCCTTCTTTTAACAACTGCAGATCTCTGTGATAACCACTTGGTAAATTACTGGTAATCAATGTTAATTCATAGGGCAAAGCCTGAATTTTATTGCATTTCCCTCTTATAAGTTCGAATACATCCGGATTTTTTTTATGTGGCATGATACTGGAGCCAGTAGTTAACTCATCGGGAAAAGATACAAATCCAAAATTCTGACTCATATACAGACAAATATCCATTGCAAATTTCGAAAGTGTTCCCGCCAAGGAACTCATTGCAAAAGCTACAGATTTTTCTGTTTTACCCCTGCTCATTTGTGCGGCAACTGAATTGAATTTCAAAGTTTCAAAACCTAAAGTTTCGGTTGTATTTTTTCTGTCAATTGGAAAAGAAGATCCATATCCAGCAGCTGAACCGAGCGGGTTTTGATCTACAACCTTATAAGCTGCATTTAAAAAGTAAACATCATCGATCAAACTTTCGGCATAAGCCGAAAACCACATACCGAAAGAGGATGGCATGGCTACTTGAAAATGTGTGTATCCGGGTAATAAAATCTCCTTATACCTTTCAGACAAGTCCATGAGCAGATCAAAAAATAGCACCATTAAGGACTTGATCTCTTTCAGTTCATCTTTTAAATACAAATGTACATCTACCAGAACCTGATCATTTCGAGATCGCGCAGTATGAATTTTTTTTCCGGTATCCCCTAATTTTTGGGTCAATAAAAACTCAACCTTTGAGTGCACATCTTCAAAGGAATCTTCAATGGTAAACTCTCCATTTTGAATAGTCACTATAATCTTATGCAATTCTTTTTCAACGGCACTGATCTCTTTTTTACTGAGCAGGCCAATTTTATACAGCATTTTAGCATGTGCCAAAGAACCAATTACGTCGTATTTTGCCAATAGCAAATCCAATTCCCTATCGTTGCCAACAGTGAAAATATCAATTTTTTTATCTGTACTAAATCCTTTATCCCAGAGTTTCATTTTTCTTTTTGTTTATTTGTTTAACTGTGCAATTGTTTAACCATGTAATTATTGCTTGAAATATCAGGAACTATTCAACAATTAAACACCCCAACAATTCCACATAAATTTCTATTCCCTCGTAAATTTCATCCACAAAAATAAATTCATCTGCAGTATGCGATCTATAGGAATCACCGGGTCCCAATTTTAATGACGGACAACTCAGGTTGGATTGATCTGATAAAGTTGGTGATCCATAAATTTCTCTTCCCATTTTTATTCCCGCTTTTACTATAGAATGATCTTTGGCTATTGATGAAGAATTCAGATTTAAAGAGCGTTCTTTAACTTCAACACCGACATGTTTTTTTACTATATCTAAAACTTCAATATTGCTATATTGATCTGTTACTCTTATATCTACAACAAAATGGCAAGTAGCCGGAATTACATTATGTTGATTTCCGGCATCAATTTGAGTGACTGTCATTATAATTTCGCCAAGGGTGTCCGACTCTTTTGGAAATTTAAAACTCTTAAACCAGGCAATTGCTTCCATAGCTTTATAAATAGAATTATCTCCTAGACCATGAGCGGCATGGCCAGCTTCTCCATATGCATAACAATCTAAAACCAGTAACCCCTTTTCCGCAATGGCAAGATGCATCAGGGTAGGCTCACCAACAATGGCAAAATTAATTTCAGGAAGTTTTGGCACCACACTTCTAATACCACCCGCACCGGAATTTTCCTCTTCTGCAGAAGCCAATAAAAGAAGATTGTATTTTAGATTTTTATGATTGTAATAATATGTGAACAATGCCAATAAAGCCACCAAACTCCCACCGGCATCATTGCTACCTAAACCAAACAGCTTGCCGTCAATTATTTCCGCATAAAAGGGATCCTTCGTATATCCCTTGTTTGGTTTAACAGTATCATGATGAGAGTTGAGAAGAATTGTAGGTTTTGAACCATCAAAATATCGGTTCTTTGCCCAAATATTATGTCGGCTACTTTCAAATTTAATCTCATGACTCGAAAGCCATTGCATAATTAACAAGGCGCTTTCGTCTTCTTCTTTAGAAAAAGATTGTGTAGAGATCAAACTTTTCAGCAGTTCTAAAGCATCTTCTTTTAATTGAAAAATCATAATATCAAGCTGGTATATTTCTGATTCCTGTTAGAGATAACTTTCGGGTTACCGATAACGACTTTTTTAACTCCATTTTCCAAGGCATCAAAACAATTTTTTAATTTTGGTAACATTCCTTCTGCAATTATATTTTTCTTTTTTAGATCCTCATAAGTTTTTTTATTGATCCATTCTATGACCGAGTTATCATTATTAACGTCTTCCAACACGCCATTTTTTTCAAAACAATATACTAATTCAACCTGATAATCCGTACTTAATGCTTTGGCAATTTCACTTGAAATCGTGTCTGCGTTTGTATTTAATAATTGGCCTTTTTTATCGTGAGTTATGGCACAAAAAACAGGCGTCATCTTATTATCTAAAAACAATTTTATCGTTTCGGAATTTATTGCGTCAACATCTCCTGCAAAGCCGTAATCAATATCTTTTATTATCCTTTTGTGTGCTAAAATGCAATTGGCATCCGCTCCTGACAAGCCAATAGCATTACAATTATTAAGTTGTAGTTCGGCTACAATATTTTTATTGAGCAAGCCGGCGTATATCATAGTTACTATCTCGAGATTTGCCTTATCCGTTATTCTTCTGCCTCCTATCATCTTTGGTTCCAATCCCATATCATTTGCCATTGTTGTGGCTTTCTTCCCTCCACCATGAACCAAGATTTTAAGACCTTCCATCTGCGAAAAATCTGACAAAAAAGAAGATAATGTCATTTCATCATTAATGACGTTCCCTCCAATTTTTATGATATATAATGATTGTTTGGACATTGTCATTTTATTCCTTTATATATTACTCGCATTTGTATACTACATTTTGAGACCTTTTAAAAAACGTCTCTAATTATTTTCCAAAATCTTTTTCAGTACAATTTGTGCTGCAAATGTCCTGTTATTGGCCTGTTCTATTACTAATGAATTTTTATTGTCTAAAACCTCATCCGACACAACCACATTTCTCCGAACCGGAAGACAATGCATAAATTTTCCATTATTGGTCAAATTCATTTTCTCCTTTGTGATCATCCAATCTGTGTCCTGAGAAATAACTTTCCCATAGTCTTTGAAAGAACTCCAGTTTTTTACGTATACAAAATCCGCATTTTTGAACGCCTTTTCCTGATCGTATTCTACTTTAGAATCCTTTACGATTTCAGGATTCAGATCATAACCTTCAGGATGTGTGATTACAAAATCTGCATCTTGTAATTGCATCATTTCAATGAACGAATTTGCAACAGCATGTGGCAATGCTCTTGGATGTGGTGCCCATGACAACACAACTTTCGGCTTGTGATTCATTTTATGTTCTGCCAAAGTAATGGCATCTGCCAACGCCTGTAGCGGATGTGCAACAGAACTCTCCATATTAATAATTGGTACGCCTGCATATTTTTGAAAATTTGTTAAAACTTCTTCCCTCAAATCCTTCTGTTTATCTTTTAATGCAGCAAAAGCTCTGATGGCAATTATATCGCAATATTGCGAGATGACCTGTGCCGCTTCTTTTACGTGCTCCGCTTTATTTTGATTCATTATGATACCGTCCTCATATTCCAACTGCCAACCTTCGGCACCAAAATTCATCACAACAGTATTCAGTCCTAAATTTTGTGCAGCTTTTTGTGTGCTTAACCTCGTTCGTAAACTGTTGTTAAAAAACAATAAACAAATTGTTTTCCCTTTCCCCAAATGTTCAAATTGCAATGGTTTCTTTTTTAATGCTATCGCTTCCTGCACCGTACTTTGCAAATTGTCAAGGTCATTTATGTTTGTATAATTATTCACCTGTTTAAAATTTTGGTTATTGGAATTTCATTCTTCATAGCTTTAATAATAAAATTATCATTTAATCCGTTTACAATCCAGGTCTCTATGCCTTTTTTATTTAAAATGGAAGCTGCATCAATTTTCGATTTCATTCCACCTGTTCCTTGTGTCGAAACATTATCTGCTATTTCTTTATGCAAATCCTCAATATCTTCAACAATTTTTATCGTTTCATTTGAGTTAATTCTGATCGATTCCTTAGTGTAAATTCCATCTGTATTGGTTGCTATTATCACCAGATCAACATCTAATAAAGCTCCTGTCAGGGCTGCGAGCTTATCATTATCGCCAAACTTAATTTCATCAGTGGCCACTGTATCATTTTCGTTGATAATTGGTATATAATTGTTCTCCAAAAGCACATTGATGGTATTCATGATATTTTGTCTGGTTATATCATTTTCAAAATCACCATACGATAAAAGACATTGAGAAGTAAATAAACCAAGTTCCCTGAAATTCTCCTGATACATTCGAATTAAATGCGGCTGTCCAATTGCCGCCAGTGCCTGTTTAACATTAATTTCCTTACCATTTGCATCTAAATTTACAAATTGTTTGGCAGCTGCTATAGCACCTGAACTCACAATCATAAACTCATGATCCTTTTGTAGTTTTTTGATTTGTCTGCCTAAATCTTCAATTTTACCTCTTGATATATAGTCAGTTTCTTTGGTAAGCGTATTGGTGCCTATTTTTATTAAAACTCTTTTCTTATCTAATTTGCCCATTTCCTTTAATATACCATTTATTCGTAACCAAATGATGTAATCCCATTGGTCCTCTGTGATGTAATTTATCCGTACTAATTGCCAATTCACCTCCAAGACCAAATTGACCGCCATCTGTAAAGCGAGTGGAAGCATTTTGATAAACTGCGGCAGAATCAACATTTTCCATAAATATGTCAGCAGCCGTATTGTCTTTAGTGACAATGACCGCGGAATGACCTCCACTGAATTTATTTATTTTTTCAATTGCCTCATCCATCGAATCGACACTTCCTAGTACAATTTTATAGTCTAAAAATTCTTGATACCATATATCTTCTGACACATAAGGACCTACATTTTCAAAAGTAGCCAATACAACATCCCCTAAAATCTCCACTTCGGCTTCTAATAATTTATCAACCAATTTTTTTATGAATGCTTCTTTGTTTTCCAGATTGCTGTTTATTAATACTTTATCAACGGCATTACAAGCTGATATTTTATCAGTTTTCCCATTGTTAATAACGCGCAAGGCGAGATCAGTATCCGCCTCTGCATCCACATAAATAAAATTGTTCCCGCGTCCACTGACTATCACCGGGCATTGGGCATTTTGTTTAACAAAAGCAATCAATTTTTCTCCACCTCTCGGAATAATTA
>Ga0164313_10005030_pt1 | contig 11722 bp, 10 predicted proteins | sample GuaBasSedimGuay4_FD_113735 | JGI IMG/M metagenome (GOLD analysis project Ga0164313, IMG submission 113735) | Subseafloor sediment microbial communities from Guaymas Basin, Gulf of California, Mexico - Guay4, Core 4569-4, 0-3 cm | ecosystem: Environmental > Aquatic > Marine > Hydrothermal vents... | reverse complement strand
CCCCGTTTACCCCAGAATTTTACCCTGTTAATGCCGTTGTAATAACCGATGACATTTTCTTCCCGCTCATAGCCTTTACCAACAATGGAGAGTTTTTTCATATCAAAACCGGCGTGTTCTAACTCCATAATGGCTTGCTCAGCTTCCTGATGGGTTTTGAAAATGCTAATGCAACTATTTTTATTGCTCATTATGTCGTTCTCCTTGGGTTTTTCTTAGGCTGTCATCATGGATTGATAAGGGGATCTTGTATGGAATCTCCTCCACATTTATGCTACTATATTCGAACTGTCGAATAAAGCTTATATTCAGTCTTTTCCTTTCATTTTCCACTGATAGAGGTCAATATGGTACAAATGGCATTATTCTTACCGCTAGTTATTGGTGGAGTCGCTAGTGCTCTATGGCGGGAACAGAATCAAAAAAAGAGGGCATCTGTTGTACTCTCACCTCTTTTCCCACAACCTATTCTTCCCGATCAGGAATCTTCAGACGAGACTAGCAAGAAAGTAAATATTATAGATGATAATGCTGAGGTTTTACACGGTCAGCGGATTTCACTCATGGCGTTGGCTCTTTCAGGTTCTGGTGCTCTTGTCTTTTCACCGTTCACACTGACAAGTATTCCTTTATTGAGCTACAGCACATACTATTTTCTTAATACAATTCATCGCTCTAATGCCAGGCGTAAAAAATCAGCATTGACTATTTTTGAACTGGCCAGTGTGGCAGGCACAATTTTGACAGGACGCTACCTGTTGTTATCTACTTTACTTGCTTTCTCTTTCAGTATTCGTAAATGGGCTTTACAGGCTGGAAACATAACATCTATTGGTATGAGTAAGGCGTTTGATCCAAATTTTCAAAAAATCTGGGTATTACGTAATGAAACCGAAGTAGAGGTTGATAAGACTGAATTGCAACCTGATGACATTGCTGTATTGCATACAGGCGATGTTATTCGAATGAATGGAGAAGTTGTTAAAGGGGAAGGAGTGGTAGAACAATTTGCCTTGACTGGATTTTTACAGGTTGTCCCAAAACAGAAGGGTGATCCTGTATTTACCTATACCGTAGTTGCTGCTGGTGATCTTTTTGTAAAATATAGTTAACTCTCAATAGTTAACTCTCAATAGTTAACTCTCAATAGTTAACTCTCAATAGTTACTCTTCAATAGTTACTCTCAATCGTTAAGCCTGATCAGTTATACGTTACACGATATTACTCTTCTTCTAATTAACAAAAAATTTAACAGCCATTAATTTAGATATTTTATGTTATCAAAATAATGGTAGCCAAATTTTTTTGGCTAAAGGCTCTTGAGTGGATCTCCCCTATAAATAAACCCGCCAGGTTCAGGCAGTTTTTGAATCTGAGCTAGTTTCTTCTGAGTCGGATAATTTATCTTTTTTTAGTTGTTTTATTTCTTGAATCAACTCACTCGCTATTAGTTTTCCTGCTTTGAACTGTTCATTGAAATACTCTTTTACTGAGTCTGGATCAAAATCCTCTAAGGTTCCACCTTGCTCAAAATGCCTGATAAAAACCTGTCCCACTGCATAGCTGATAGCACCCGAAATAATGGAGACACTGCCACTACCGGCCAATGATCCAATCCCTGGTATAATTTTAATGAAACTACTGAGCCCAAGTACGGAAATAACAGGTAATGAACCAGAGACAAGAGAAGTAATCAGTGACTTATTAATATTGTCAGCTGGAATTTGATAATGTTCTGCCAGGGTTTGAATCAGATGAAACTGTATATTAGTCAGACTGATCATGTCAAATAGAGGAACAGGGATTAATCCAGATGCCATAGAGGTAATGATATTAGCTTTTACAATATTCTGGGCTTCAGAGAGTCTTAGCGCAGATGCTACAGTATGCAGATTAGTTTCCAGTTCATCAATCGTTTCGGATGGTTTAGTAGTCTCTGTATCCATTAAATTGTCTCCAATCATTAGCGGTGTTTATAAATTATAACAAGTTTAGAATATGCATGAAACAATTTCGGTATTCTATAGTTTCTGATGTTATTCCGTTCACGTTGCTTAGTATTCTTTTAGGTTGGCGGCAGAAAGCATCTGCCATTTTTCATTATTCAATACCTGAAAGAAATACGGCTTTCCCTGTATATTTCCTTCTTTATTAAAGCGGTACATTCCTGAAATACCTGTCCAGGGAGGTGAGAAACGCACAATAGATGCCAACAAAGCAGGCTGGGTTGATTGAGCTCTTTCTACCTTGTCAGCAAATAGCATAACTGAATCGTAGCCCTGGGCAGCATCAGCATCAGGCAGCTGATTGTATTTATTACGGTAATGAGCAACAAAGCCTTGATTAATCAGGGTCTTTGCATGCACATTATAAGGCGTTGGAACAATGGTCTTATTTCCCGCAACACCTGCTGATGTTTTAAATATTTCAGAAGCAAGGTTTCTTGAACCCATGATAGGGATATCTATTCCCATTTCTCTTGCCTGTTTACTTAACCTTGACGCCGTTTTTGCTTCGCCTGAGAGAAAAATTACATCAGCCTCTTTTTCTTTTAGATCCGATAAAATAGAACGGAAGTCTAGTGTTTCACCGAGAAATGGTTGCTCAAATACCAGATTGAAATCATTTTGGACCGTCTTTTTAAATAGTAGGGCAAACTTGCGATGTTCATCTGCACGGGCATAGAGTACGGCTATTTTTTTGAATCCCAGCGTCTTACTTAGACTACTCATCTGTTTCACCAACTGTTTATTATCTGCAAGCAGTCGAAAAGTATAGCCAAAACCATGTGAAGTCAGTTCTTCTTCAGTAATAAAAGGGGAGAAAAATACTACCTGGGCTTTTTCATAAATGGCAGAAGCGGGAAGAGCAATCACTGCACTTCGATGTCCCATGACGGCGGACACTTTTGGATTGGAAACAATACGGCGAATAGTGGGTCTTGCTGTGACAAAATCAGAACTATCCTGTTCAACAAGTAATTTAAGAGGTCGACCTAACAAACCGTTTTGTTGGTTAATATCCTCAACAGCCAACATAACGCCCTTGATATAATGACTCCGGGTAGGATCCTGAAGAGCTACAATAACAATTTCTCCCTGATTCTTCTGAGCATATTCAACTCGTTGTGATGCCATCGTTTCATAGTCAACATTGCAGGCAGTCAACAAACAACAAGTGATAATTAATAGAAAAGAGCTTTTAAGTAACTTCAATTTGAAGTTTGGCTGAAGGCTCATCAGAATCATCACTGCACAGGGGCCTGATTTAGTTGAGGGGAGGGTGCTTGTGAAGAAGATGTGGGGGTATATGAAGGATTGGAAGAAAGGGTCGTCATTTGTTTGTTTATATCAGGAGCAGCTGATTTGTCTGTAGTAGTAAAAGCGTTATCTCCGAGGATCAGTGGCAGGCCATTCTTCCCCGAACCAATAACAACAATCTTGGCATTGTGTGATTTTGCTAGTTCCTGGGTGGCTTTAATACCTTCAAATGCCAGTATTTCAGGTGTCAGTGATGCACCGATAATACGCTGTGCCTGATTGATACCTTTGGCTTCACTGACTTTGCGCTGGGCTTCCTTTGTCGCAGTTTTCAATCGAAACTCGTAAGACCTCATATATTCCTGCTGAGTTAACTTGTCTTCTATCGCTTTAACAATATTGTCTGGCAAGGTGAGACTGCGGATAATGACATCATCAACGACTACATAATTACGTCCTACCTCGTTAATTGCCAGAACAATAGCCTTGTTCAACAATCCATTTTCATTGGTATAAATCTGATCTGCATTATAGCTGCCCAGCTGCCGACGCATGACGGACTCGATTTGTGGGAGGACGATGCGCTGTAGGTATTCTGGACCAATCTGCTGATGCAGTGTGGTCAACATGCTATACTGGGGACGATAACGAATGGCTATTGCCAGGTGAATACGCAAACCTTTTACCGATAACACATCAAATTCATGCAGAGCGATCTGGTTACGGGTTTCATAGACTGTCATGATGTCCAGGGGACTGATAATATGGACACCCTCTTTATATATTGTATCAATCTCTGTGCCGCTAAAACGACGGAATAAGACGCCCGCTTCACCCGCATAGGCAGTAATAACCATACGATGCCAAAGCAAAACCGTTAATATTGAGAGAATTAACAGGAAAATAATCAGGTAGTATCTTTTCTTCCGAGGCCAACGAAACTGCATAGACCCTGTACCTTTTAAAATATTAAATATTTTCACTGTCAACTCTTAGAATGCTGGATAAGAATAAGCTGGATTTGTATGAAATGCATAAGCTTTGATAAGTAGCAGATCCTTATATCCTGTAAATAAACAAGCCCCCCTCCAAAAAAAAGGAAAGTTACAATACGAGGCGATAGGTGAGCTCTAAGCGCCTGGGGTCTTAAAGTGAAACATTATATAGAAGTTGAATGAAAAAAGGGAGTATCAAAGAAATAGATTGTCGAATTTTTTGGTCGTGATCTAAGCACCCGATTCAGAGAGATACGCGCTTATCGGAATAACAGACTAACTGCAATGAAGATCGAAAAGGTCGTACATTGACAAATAGTCTGTTTAGTCATTTAACAGATGCTGGTTGCTATTTATATGGCTCAAACAGCAAGTTTTGTTCTCAATCTAATGATGATACCTCAGTTAATCTAGGTATAAGTCAATCTAGGTAGTAGCATCTTTTTCAGACTCAGATTCTTCAGCCGTATTGGTTTCTTCATCTTCATCTGCATTTAACCAGTATTTATTAACCACGTAATAAGCGCCAATACCAATTACGATGCCTAGACTAATCGGATGAGAGCCTACTAAAGCCTTAACAGTCGAGCCTGATGTTGAAAGCAGCCCTTGAGCTTGTGCAATCATGGATTTTTCCTTGTTTGGTCATATTATATAGAAGCGTTAAGCATACCATTGCAAATGAATATGCGTCAAGCCAATATATGTTTTCGGTAATGTTTTGATTGTAATTAGCAATAGCAAGTACAATGAACGCGTTTCTTACATTATTAGCTCAGAGTCAAGTAGAAATGGTTTGTCTTACAGTAGACTGGATGGTTTCTTCAATCAGAACAACCAATAGGTATTATCAGTAAAACGTATATTACCCAATCAGAAATCACGATTCAGGATGTTGTGATGTCAGAAGTAAAGTCATTAGTTGATTTTAGTTTTACTGTTAGTCTGTTATCCTGTATCACATGTTTATTAATTCATTAAGACTACTAATTTTCTGCCTGCTATCTGGCTTATCTATACAGGGTATCTGCCAGGAAATACCCCCTCCGTCTGTGGGTAAAATTCCCATTATCCATATTCATGCCGAAAACCTGTCCCCTCTGGATATCGGTTTGGAAATTGGTCGACAAAGCAAGCAGTTATTTCCAGATATTGAGTATCGCTATGACCGCTATTTAATGACAGGCCTTGACCAGATGGGCTTTAATGACATACTCAGGGATCGGTTACCCAAGATTAAAAGCCATATAGACAATGTCTATCAGAAAGAAATGGAAGGGATTGCAAGCAGTTTGACACTTATTCATGACAATAAACTGGGGGACGGCTATCTCTCATGGGATGAATATTGGGTTTTGAATCTGTTGGCAGACATTGGCTTACCTGCCAACGGCACAGGATTTGGTGTGTTAAACACAGTGTCCAGAGAAAAAAGCACGATTATTGGACGTAATCTGGATCTGAAAAGCACACCCGAATTGCGCGGTTTACAGGCAATCACAGTGTATGAATACAGCAATCGTGCTGTTGTTAATATTGGTTTCGCTGGTATTATCTCTGTACTTAGCGGCTTTAATGACAGCGGCTTATTCGTTGCCCATTTTAATGCGGCTTCAGATTTATCCTATCAAAACTCATTTTCAGCAAGACAAGAGACAGGCAAAGTTATGCAGGCAACTGGTTTTGCCCTGCGAAAAGCCCTGGAGACCATGACCTCTGTGCGCAAGGCAACGAACACACTGGCAAAAAATACATACGGTATCAGCAGTAATATACTCATTGCTGATAAAAAGGATATACAAATAGTGGAATACTCCTCAGCGGGAAAAGTACAAATACGAAGCTGGAAAAGTGAGACACATCCAGGTAAACAATGGAATAGCCCCTCACAAATGGCAGTCGTTGACTGCCATGTTTTGAGCGGCCGCTCAGGTAGCTGTGAAAGAGCCAAAGACACATACCGCTGGGAACGGCTACGCACACAGGCAATATTCACTAAAAATAAAAAGGCAGGAGTGCAGGATATAGCAGGGATAATGCTGGACTCACATAATCAGTATTATGAAATACTGGCGTCCGATACCTTACAGTCAATGATTTACCTGCCTGGCACTGGGCACTTGTACCTATACGCCGCACCTGTTAATAAGACTAAAATACCACCTGCTTATAAAATCTATTATCGGGATATATTACCCAGCAAATTCCGTAATCTACAAGGTAATAATTATTTCTTCTGGTGGATTTCAGGGCTCTTGATCCTATTGGCAATTGCCTTATGGCTAATACGGCGATCAATGAGAGAGAAAACAGTCGGGAATAATATCGGACTGGATAACATTAATACAGATAGCCCAGTCTAATAGGGTACCATACGTGGTTCACTTTCGTTGTTGATTTACATGACTCTTCGATACTATGAATTGCTGATAACGCCCTGAGAAGTAATCGGAGTAGTTTATTTTGAATAATAAGATTGTGGAAAACAGAATTACCTTAGTTGTTATAAGGCATGGAGAAAGTGATGCGAATGAAAGGGGTATAATTTCTGATAAAAATGTCGATCATGAACTAACTGCTACCGGTATTCAGCAAGCACAAGAAACAGCAGAGTGTTTGAAAAGTGAACAATTTGATCTGGTTCTTACCTCAACCAGACAGCGTGCGAGATTAACGGCGGAAATAATTAATGAATATCATGGCGCGACAATAATAGAACGACACGATCTTATAGAAAGAGATTTTGGTGTGATTGGCGGTATCCCTCAAAGTGACGTACAAATAAAGATGGAGAAAGAGGGCTTTAGCTGGATTGATATTCCCGGGAGCGAGAGGGCTGAAGAAATAGATGTCAGAGTTAGCAGGGTCTTAAGGTTTCTTAGGGAAAATTATGCGAATAAAAAAATTCTAATTTCCACACATTCAGATATCGTGAAGTCATTTCACAGGCTCATTAATGGAGTACCAGTTGAGGAGTCTATATCAATTCAAGTCAATAACTCGGAGCCACATTATTTTTCTTAAGAGTGAGATAAACTCATATAACAATCAATTTCTATTAACTAGATTCAATGGAATCTGTGGTATCAGGGATCAATAGTTTTGACGTATCATCAGCATCGGAATGGTCAGGTTTGCTATTAACGGGCAAGAAGGCATTTATTGTGCCAAAAACAAGCGGTGACTGACTTATCAACATGGTGGTAAGCATGCCAAAGTGTAAAAAAAATACGCCATTGAGTGCGATTACATTAGGCACTACATTCAGAACAAGGCTTCTGGATAAGTTTTTATCCAGTTTCTTTGAGTGCAGCATCAAGTCGGGTATATGCCTCAGGTTTCCATCCATGAGAACAATCTGGGCGACATCTGTTGCAATAGTTGATGCGCCGCTTAAAGAGATGGAAATATCAGCCTGTTCCATGGCGATGGAATCGTTGACACCATCTCCGACAAAAGCCACTTTTTTGCCCGCTTTCTGTGATCTCTTGACTATTTCGGCCTTTTCCTCCGGCAGAGTGTTATAAAAATAATTATCCATTCCCAGTGAATCGGCCAATGCCCGGGTTGGCAACTCATGATCTCCAGATACAATCGCCATACACTTGATACCGTTTTGTTTTAGACGCTGAATGGTTTTGTCTGCTTCTGGGCGGACAATAGTATGTATTTCAAGAATGCCCTGTAAGCTTGAATCAATTGCCAGCATAATGACCGAATGCCCTGTGGCAAGTGCATCATCTGCCTTTTTATGCATTTCTTCTGGTATTTCAACCTCTTTCATCTGCATGAAACGGCTACTGCCAATCTGGATGGTTTTGCCCTCAATATCAACCGAAATGCCATAACCAATATCGTAGCTGGAGTCTTCTATTTCAGGCAACACCATCTGTCTGTTTTCTGCCTTTTTAAGAATGGCCTTGGCAATGGGATGCACCGATTTTTGTTCGGCGGCGGCAGCATAAAAAATGATGTCATCCTCACTATAACGGTCATCACAAAGGATGATCTCTCCAACTTCGGGAATTTCCTGGGTGAGTGTTCCTGTCTTATCAAAAATAATCGCATCTATATTGGTTAATTCTTCAAGAACATGTCCATCTTTAACCAGACAGCCATTTTCAAGTGCAATATTAAGATAGTTGAGTGTGCCCAGAGGTGCGACAACCCTGATGGTATTGGCAATATGGCAGTAAAGAATACCCACGGTAGCCACTGGTCCTAAAAACGGCCAGCTTAAGAATGCCAATGCCAGTACGGGCGTTGTAAAGGAATCTGCCCACTTTTCCCCTTTAAGTGCCTGGCTGCTCTGAAAATCAATGGAATGATTAATGATTTCAGCGATCTTGGCAACGATGGTTTCCTGCCCTGATTTTTCCATGCGGATATGGACTCGACCCGACAATACCATTGTTGATGCAAATACCCGGTCACCCACTGTTTTGTCAGCAGGCTGGGCTTCGCCTGTTAATACTTTCTGGTCAATTGCAGCTATGCCGTCAGTCACAATGCCATCCACAGGGATAATATCACCCGCGCCAACGGCCAGAATGTCATTTTCCTGCACCTGATCAATGGGGATCTGCTTTTCAGAACCATTTTTTAAAACCCAAACCTTATCGGGTTGTTGACTAAATACATCGATTAGTTGTCTTTTGGATCTTTCCTTGGCATTACTCAGAATATATTTTGAGCAATGCAGTAAACCAATGCCCACAGAAGCGGAGGCATAGGCGCCTAAGCCCAGCATCATCATGTCTGCAATACTATAAAGGACATAGCCATCAATTTTTTTATCTTTTAGCAGTGATTTTTCTGTCTGTCTGAGATAGGGGATCGCTGTATAGCTGAAGACCAGGATACTGGCTATGGCTAAAGGAGGATAAAAAGATCGGGCTGTTGAAAGTCCTATGGATACGCCACTCATAAGCACATAGTGTTTATTTTTCTTGTTTTCATCCGTTTTATCAAGCAGCAGGCTTTCTGGTACTACTTCAGGTTCTTCCCCCAGTGCTGTCTTTTTGACGGCCTTGTCAGGGGATAAATGAGAATTGTTTTTCTGATAATGCTCATGAAGTCTTACCACAGCATAGGTTATAAAAACGGTGGTTAAGCCAAAAACCATTTTGAATTTCCTTTATACCAATTTGTTCTAGCTCAGTAGCTAATTTATACAGTCCTGTTATAACCTTTGATCGGGATATTTTCAATTAAAACTACTTCTAAAAAAAATCAATGATTTATAGAGGTTCTTGTAAAATAGTTTTTAGCCTCCCCCTTTTTCTGGCAAGCATAGTAGTGGTTACTTCTGCGGTTGTTTTTATATATTCATTTAATCGTATATAGACTAATTGATTTTAATCATATAGACTATATTTCCTATCTGGGAATGAAAGCGGGGTGTGCAATAACATGATTATTGTGCAGTTGTGTATGGAAACCATGTATTTACGAATATGGTTTTAAATGTCAGGATTACTTTACATGCTTGGAAACAATGTTATTCAGATAAGTACCGGTAAATTACTGGGTGCAACATTGTTACCCAGCTCTATACTGCTGGTTGGTGGAATCATTATCTGGCAGATCTGGCGTAACAAGCAGTCACGTCTACAGACTAAAACAGATGTGTTGAATGATGAACTCAGTCAGATCAAGAAGCAAATGGCTGATCTGCAAACGGCAAATGATAAGGCAAAATCTGGTGAGTCCATGCAGACAGAAAACACGCCTTCTGCTGCGCAACACACTAACCAAAAAAACGCTGGCAAAAAAAGTGGTAAAAGTCCCGGGGAAATGGGGCTATTTGAATACCTGATTGAAGATAATATCCAATTGCGGAAATCGACTCTTGAATAACTTAAAATTTTCTAACCTTTTTTTTTGTGAACGTTCCTAAGGGACTTTTGATTAATTATATTTTAAGGTGGTATTGATACAGATATGTCAACTTCAACTATTTATCATATTGGTATTGACTTGGGTACCAGTCAATCTTCTATTGTTACTTCAACAGGTAAACGGCTTTCTACAAAAACCTGTGTGGGCCATCCCAAAGATGTTATTTCACAAAAGCGATTGAATAAAAGTCATTTGCTGGGTGAGGAAGCCTTAAAAAACCGTCTTTCACTGAATCTTGTCTGGCCACTGGCTGATGGCGTTGTTCGTGATGATGCGGTCGCGCATGAAGCGACACAGTTGGTCTTGAAAGACTTGATCCAGCAAACATTGCCCAGCTTGGAGAAAGAAGATAAGGTCTATGCCACTATTGGTGTGCCAGCCCTTGCAAGTGTGCAGGATAAGAAAACCATTATTAGTATTACTAAAGACTTTATCGATAAAATATTAATTGTCAGCGAACCTTTCGCCGTTGCTTATGGTATGGACCGTTTTGATGAATGCCTGATTGTAGACATTGGTGCAGGAACCACTGATTTATGTCGCATGTCAGGTTCAATACCTGGCGAGGATGATCAGCGTTCACTGACCGAGGCCGGTAACTTTCTGGATCAGACGATTACCGATGCGATCCATCAACAATACCCTGATGTACAGTTAACGCCCCAAATTATCAAGGTCATTAAAGAAAAGCATGGCTATGTCTCCGATAATAATGACCCTGCTATTGTTAGCCTAACCAAAAAAGGGCAACCTGGTTCCTATGATATTACTGAAATTCTCCACAAGAGTTGCCTGACGCTATCGGATGCCATTGGTCAGGCCGTGCAATCACTGGTGGCTGATTTTGATCCTGATTTTCAGGAGATTTTACGCCACAATATCATAGTGGCTGGCGGGGGATCTCGTCTGATGGGTATTGAAAAAGCAATAGAAAAAAGCCTGGACAGTTATGGCGGCGGCAAGGCAAGTTGTATTCAGGATGTTGAATTTTGTGGTGCCAATGGCTGTCTGAAGATGTGTCAGGAAATGCCTGAAAACTACTGGGACAAGATTTAAGGGACTTGGCGCACGCATTCGGGTGATACTGAGAAAGGGGAAGCTAAAAGCAATTTTGCAAGAAGCTCTTGAAATTACAATTACCAAAAAAACCTTTTGCTGTACTTAGGAACGTTCACAACATAACTCAGACAATTAGCTAGCCATGGCTCAGGCTGGCGCAGCGCGCCAGGTTCCACTCACTTGAACTGTGGGACGCTGTGGATGACCTATTCGGAGTCCATCTGTTTCGTGCTCAACTCAATCAACACAGGAAATTATAATGCATACTCAATCGCCCGTTGTTAAGGATCTGGTTCTGATCGGTGGCGGACACGCCCATGTGACCATCTTGAAACGTCAGGGTATGAAACCGGTTCCAGGCCTGCGCATTACCCTGATAACACGTGACATTCATACGCCTTACTCTGGCATGCTGCCTGGATACATCGCTGGTCATTATGACTATGATGATTGCCATATTGATCTGGGGCCATTGGCCCAATTTGCCGGGGCAAGGCTTTATCATG
>Ga0164313_10005029_pt1 | contig 11723 bp, 10 predicted proteins | sample GuaBasSedimGuay4_FD_113735 | JGI IMG/M metagenome (GOLD analysis project Ga0164313, IMG submission 113735) | Subseafloor sediment microbial communities from Guaymas Basin, Gulf of California, Mexico - Guay4, Core 4569-4, 0-3 cm | ecosystem: Environmental > Aquatic > Marine > Hydrothermal vents... | reverse complement strand
TGATTTCAACGGGAAAAAGGACATGTTCGGCAAGGACGACTACAAAAAGATCCCCAATGGCGCTCCTGGAATCGAGACCCTGCTGATGCTCATGCATTCAGAGGGCGTGGTAAAAGGCCGCATTAGTCTTGAGCGTATGGTGGAGGTTCTCTCCACCGGAACCGCGCGCATGTTCGGGCTCAAGGACAAAGGGGAAATCGTGGTGGGCAAGGACGCAGACCTGGTGGTATTCGATCCGGACCAGAAATTTACCATCACCCAGGAAAAACTGCACCAGAACGTCGACTACACGCCCTATGAGGGCATGCAGATGACGGGCATGCCCTATGCGGTCTATTCGCGCGGGAAGAGAGTAGCCGAGTGGAAGGACGATCACGTGGAATTTGTTGGCGAGATCGGGCGTGGGCGGTTTGTGAAAAGGGAGCCCTTCGAAGGCTTTTAAAAGCTCAGATTCATTTAACCACAAAGGCACAAAGGACACAAAGGGTTGTAACGATCTAGGGCTGGCTATGAATTACCATATTCTAAATTAGCCGGATAGTGTCGTGCGAAGCCGGCTGAAGGAATATTTTAAAAAAGAAATCTTCACACCAGCCCTTCAGGTGTGAAGATTTCTTTTTTAGTGGGTTCTGATCAGGACCACCCCCCCGACCAGCAGCAACATGCCACATATCCGCCAGGCATTTACCGGGTGGACCGCATAGCCGATCAAACCGTAGTGGTCCAGCACCACGGAGGCCAGCATCTGGCCGGACACGATGAGCGCGATCATGGAAACAGCGCCAAGCCGAGGCGCCAGAACAACTGTCGCTGCAACCAGGAATGCGCCCAGAAACCCGCCCGTCCATATCCACCAGGGATATTGTTTTAAAGCGGATACCGGCGGCAATGGCACCCGCAGGATCACGGCGTAGACGATAAGGGCTGCCGTGCCCACGGCGAATGAAATAGCAGCGGCCAGGATGGGCGATTGGGTCCAGAGGTTCAGTCGGGAGTTGATGCCGGCCTGGGTGGGCAAAACAAAGCCGGCGGCTATAGCCAGGGCAAGATAAGGTAGAAGTGAATTCATGGGCCAAGTGCTTCCTGTTTTGCGGGTGATATTGATTCGAGAACAGCGGTGAAATAAAGTTTAAGATCGCCCAATTGAACGACTTCACGGTTTTCCCAAGCCTCATTGAAATCGATTCCCGGGATCGACATCATAATGTCTACCCGCAAAGGCGGTTTCCCCATTTGGTAGAAATACCCTTTATGTGCGAAATCATCTATGGTGAGATTTTCTAATGGCGCGCCAAACTCTTTTAAAGCCATATATACACCTTCTGCATTATCCTGGTCAGTCGCTATGAAAACATCGAGATCTTTTGTAAAACGCGGTTCACTGTATTTCATCACCCAGCTTTTGATAATTTTCATCCATTTTGAGTTGCCCTTGATTTCATATGCACATGATTGTTTAGTTTCACAAAAGTCTGTGAAGAATCGGTTGATTGTTGCCGCTGTTTGTGTTAAGATTATCGCATATTTAATATATTTTATCAAGGCGTTATAATAAATTGTGAGAACCAGGTACCGTGGTATTGAAATATGGCTCAAGATGATATTTTCAAATACGCGATTGCGAGAAAACCAGGGCCCAATTTTGCCGACGGGCTGACAACATCGGATCTGGGAAAACCCGACTTTACGCTGATGACGGTGCAGTACGAAGCTTACGTGCGTACCCTTAAGGCATTGGATCTCGAGGTTACCGTGCTGGAACCCGAATCCGATTTTCCGGATGCCCACTTTGTGGAAGATACTGCGGTGGTGACGCCCGACATCGCCGTGATCACCAACCCGGGAGCAGCGGCCCGACAGGGTGAAGAAAAAACCATTGAACCCGTGCTGGCAGCACATCGCCCCATAGCACGCATCGAACCGCCCGGGACACTGGACGGCGGTGACGTGCTCATGGTGGGGTCCCATTTTTTTATCGGCATTTCCGAAAGGACCAATCCGCAGGGCGCAGAACAGCTCGGCCGCATCCTGGAGCGTTTCGGCAGCACCTGGAGCCCGGTGGACGTTGGAAAGGGACTGCACCTCAAATCGGGGGTCAATTACGTTGGCCGCAACACACTGTTGTTGACCAGGGCGTTCAGCACTCTCGACGTGTTCGCGCCATACGAAAAAATCGTGCTGGATTCTCAGGAAGTGTATGCAGGCAACAGCCTGCTGGTCAATGAGCACCTGATCGTGCCCGAAGGGTTCCCGGATACCCAGGCCAAACTCGATCACCTGGGATATCCTATCCACGTGCTGGATGTGAGCGAAGTGCAGAAGATGGATGGGGGCTTGACCTGTCTGTCCCTGCGCTTCTGATCCGGATGTGCCAGGGCCGATCAAAAATTGAATTTACTTTGATCATCATTTTCAGATAGCAGGTTTTCAGACATATCCAAAAAAATAACTACGTTTTGCCATACTCGGTTTCGAAAAAAGCAAGTTCCAGCCACCGCCTCTATATGGTTATGTCAAAGATGGCGCATGGCCTAAAGATAAACCGATTATTCGAGGAGGTAGCGTTATTATGTCTCCTATGGGGGAGGTGATTGCTGGTCCTTTATACAACAAAGAGGGGTTGGTTTTCGCCGAGATTGACCTAAATGATATTGTAAAAGCGCGCTATGATATGGACCCGACCGGTCATTATTCACGTCCGGATGTATTCAAACTTACAGTAAATGAGCAAGAGCGTCCTGCTATTTGCGTTATCGGGAATAAGGATACCAAGGACTTTTAATGATTTGATCAAGATGATGCCATATGTAATATATAAGTCATCAACATCTCTAACAATTGGATTCACACTGAACTGTGGGGCGCGTCTTTTTCAATAATTTCAGCATGTTCGAAGGCTTTCGCACTTTCCAAAGTTCTCATTCCCCCACAGTCATGTGATCCAGGTCGTTATGAACAGGAGAATAATAAATTGAATTCAGACAATATTACATCGGTTGGCAAGTGGGTTGGTTTAGCTTTGATAGCACTCTGTTGGGTTCAAGTTATACCTTTATTATTCGGCTGGATCGGCTTTGGTATTGCAGTTCCTTCCTTTATTGTGCAGACAATAAACAAAAAAACAAAAGATTCATAACAAATCACACAATTTCCTAACTCTGTGATACCATCGCTGCACAGGCAGCGAACCCTATTTTTGGAAAGTTGCAATTCTATATTATCATCTCCTCCGCAATTGACCCGAAACTGAAAAGACCTCCTATTCTAATTTTCACCTAGCCGTCGTCCTTTTATTGCGACCATCAGCGCCGGTGCCAGGAAAAAATCGGCGCAAAGGGCTATCATGATGGTAATGCCGGTAAAAAGGCCGAATCTTACCAGGTGGTTCAGGGACGCTGTCATCAGAATTAAAAACCCGGTGCACAGGACCAGGGACGTGATCAGCAGCGCCCGGCCGGTTCCGGTAAGAGTTTTACGGATGGCATAGGCCGGATCCTGGTGCCGGTCGTAGTATTTCTGAAAATTGTACATGAAGTGCACCGTGTCATCCACGACAACACCCAGGGCGATGCTGCCGATCATCAGGCTGTTGAGATCCAGGGGGATGTCCATCCAGCCCATTAACCCCATGGTGATGATGATGGGCAAAAGGTTAGGAATCATGCTGATCAGCCCGATTTTGAGGCTCCCGGTCATGAAAATCATCATCAGGGTAATGACGACCAGGGCAATGCCGTAGCTTTTGGCCATGCTGTAGATGGCTGCGCTGATGGCCCGGGCCAGCAGTGCCATCAACCCGGTGGAGTAGGTCGTCGCCCGGTTGCCGAAAATATCTTGCAGTTTGTTTTCGATGACCCGAATGAAATCCCGGCAGACGACGGCATCGACCCATGGTGTTTTGATGGTGATGCGTGTCTTGCTGAACCGGCTGTCCACGATCTTTTCCAGGTCATCGGCGCCGCTGTTTTCAAACAGAAAAAATTCCTGGGCGATGACATCGCGCTCCTGCGGGATGCGGTAAGCACCGGGGTCATTTTCATTCAGAGCCTGGTTGGTTTCTTTTAATATGTCAGTGATGGAAAATACTTTGCCCACGTGGATTTCGGACTGGTGGAAATTTTCGATCTGCCGGCTGAAGGTTTCGATCCGGTCAAGCACCCATGGGTCGTACAGCCCGTTTTCGCGGCCGGTATCCAGCACGATTTCCAGGGTAATGGTGCCGTTGAGATGTGCGTCGACATAGTTCAGGTTTTGGCGGTAGGGATTGTTGTCCGGGAAATACTGTACGATGTTGTGCGAGAATTTGAGTTTGAAAACTGCGGGAACGAAGATGATCAAAAGAACCAATCCCGCCGCCAGGATTTTATAGGCGTGGATTGTTGAGAAGGCCGCAATTCCCGCCAGGGGCCGTTCCATGTTCAGCCCTTTGGGGAGTTTCCAGGTGGTCGGTTTCAAAGGGAACAGTGCGATAAGGGCCGGGAGCAGAAGGACTGTGTAAACAAACGCCAGCATGACGCCTGTCGCGGCATAGATGCCAATTTCCGCGATGGCGGTCAAATCGGCAGCCAGGAAGGAAAGCAGGCCCGCCATCGTCGTCAGACTGGTCATGACGATGGCCAGGCCGGAGTGGCCCAATGCATGCGCGATGGCCGCATCCTTTTTCCTGTTGCGCGCCAGTTCCCTGTAAAAAATGGCCAGGATGTGGACTGAATCACAGACACCTACCGAGAGAAGAAAAGCCGGAATGATTGTGGTGGTAATCTTGATTGGCGTGCCCAGAAGCGCCATAATACCTATAGTTGACAGCAGGGTGGCAACGATGATGATGATGGGCAGCAGGATGCCGGACAGCCTTCTAAAGAGTATTCCCAGGAATATGGAAACCGCCAGGAGCGCCAGCACAATGCATCTTTGGACATCTTTCAGCGTGGCCTGGTTGAAGGCATAGACGATGACCGGGCCCCCTGATACCGTCAGGATAAAATCGTTGCGGTGATGCTTGGCGACGACACGGTTGATCGCTTTGACGACTTCGCGGTTTTCCTGTTCGGAGAAATAGCGTTGGCCGGCATCGGGTTTTCGGGATGCAGGTTCTTCATCGTCGAACCCCTCCAGGATGTTTTCACTGTTATCATCTACCTGGACACTTGCTTCTGTTTCGATAATGACGGCGGCTATGCTGCCGTCGTTGGATATAATATAATCGGAATAAAAGGGGTTCTGCATGACCACATCGCGGAGCTTGTCGAGGTCAATATTTCTATCCGGCCATCCCGAAAGCAGATCACGAACAATGAGTTCATCGTTCCCCCCCAGGGTTTGCCGGGCATTTATCAGGCTGGTGACCCTGCGAAGATAAGGGACTTCATTTTCGAGGTCTTCGTGAAAGGCCTTGAGCATGGTCAGAAAGCCTCTGTTGAAAATATCGGGAGGTTCGACCGCTATGATAATGAGCTCCGCCCTGCCGAACTGGTCGCGAAAGGCGTTGTACTGAAGAAGGCTCGGGTCGGTTTTCCGCAGAAGGGCTTCGGATGAGGTGTCTATGGTAATGGAGGGAATCTGGAAGGTAAGGAACAGGACAAGGGCCAGCATGATCGACAGCGTTTTGCAGGGATTGCCATACAACCACAAGCCGGCTGCCTGGAACTTTTTTTCGATGGAGTCCCTTAATCTATTCATGTGAAAAACGGAATTCAGCTATAGCCTTTGACGGCATTGGGATTTGTCTGGTAAATATTCAGCGGCGAAGCCGCCAAACAATAAAAAATGACCCCTTGAATTTTTATAATTCAAGGGGCCATTTTTTATTGTGGGAACACCATCTTGCCGGCGTCGCCGATGTCATATCCATCCAGGGATCGTGCGAGTTTTTTGAAGGTGCTTTCATGCAGCAGTCCCTGGAATTTCTGAACACCCTGGTCAAAGAAACAATCCTTGGCAATCAGCAGGTCAAACCGTTCCCAGCGCAGCGGTATAAAGTCGAGGCCCAGCAAAGCGGCCACCGGCCGTATGCCGGGTCCTGCATCGGCATTTCCGGCGAGGATTTCAAGCCCGACATCCATGTGGCGGTTGACGATGTTTTGATACCCCTTGATTTTTTCGCCTTTTATGCCGGCTTCCCGAAGTTCGTTGTCCAGCAAAAGCCGCGTGCCCGTGGCCAGAGAGCGATTGATGATGGTGATGCCTGGCTTTGCGAGATCCTTTATGGCGTTGATCTGCCTGGGGTTCCCTTTTTGCAGGAGGATGCCCTGTTCGCGGCTGCAGAAGTTGACGACAGCCGGCATGGCTTCCAGTTCCCTGGATGCAAACGCGAAGTTGTAGTCATTGTCGTTTTCCTGGAGCAGGTGGCTTGAAGCGATGTGGCAGAGATTCTTGCGCAGCGCGTTCAACCCGCCCATACTTCCCAGATTACCGAAAACGGCAATCTGCTCGGAATTCATGGTGTTGAAGAGAGAAATGGCTTTGTCGAGGAGCAGGTCATTGCTTCCGGCGACGATCAACAGGCCGTGATACGGTGGGAGCTTCTGGGTCGGTTCGGGGAAATTGCTTGTATTGGCCTCGACCCACCGCTCCACGAGGTGTTTGGGGAAGAGCCATTTTCCGGTGATTTTAGTTGCCGGCAGGCCTTTTTCGGCGACCAGCGTGTACACCATTTTTTCGTTTACATTGAGAAAGGCGGCAACTTCCTTTGTAGACATCAAGTTTTCCATATCGACAATCCTTTTCCTTGAATTGAACCTCCGCTTTTTATGCGTACGGTCTATAAAGTCTGTCGGTATTAGTCAATATCTATTATTTTAAGCTCTTAAGCGGTGATACATGACGATTAATGACCAATTATTTCGACCCTATATTTGGATTGATAATATCCAGCCTGCGTGTTAAAAACCGTTCAAATATTAGGATTATGTTGGAATCGGGTTCGTAAAATGTTGCATTGGATAAAAACAGGCTTAGAGCGGATTGATGACTGCTGAAACGATTATTTTGATCTTGGGCTTCACCTTCGGGTTTTACATGGCCTGGAACATCGGAGCCAACGATGTGGCCAATTCCATGGCTTCGGCTGTGGGTGCCAAGGCCATCACTATCCGCCAGGCCGTATTCATCGCCGGGATTTTGAATATTGTCGGGGCGACATTTATCGGCTCTCATGTAACCAACACCATTCGTAAGGGCATTATTTCCACCGAGGTGATGTCCGACCCGCACCTGGCTCTGGCCGGTGCTCTGGCCGCAATGCTGGCGGCAGCGCTGTGGGTCAGTTTTGCCACGTGGCGTTCGCTGCCGGTTTCCACCACACATTCCATCGTGGGCGCCATGATCGGATTCGGTATCATGGCGGGCGGTTTCGGCATGGTCAACTGGGGCAAATTGGGGGCCGTTGTCCTTAGCTGGGTGATTTCACCGGTATTCAGTATGATCATCGCTTTTGTAATGTTCAAGATCATCATCCGGATTATCCTGTCCAGAAAAGAGCCATATTTAAAGGCCATGCGTTTTTCACCTTATTTTATCGGTACCGCGATTTTTGTGGTGGTGCTCTCGTTCCTGTTCAAAACACCTCTGGGCAAGAAATTGTCCCTGTCCATGCCGATGGCATTGATGGTTGCCGTGGCCGTGGCACTGGTACTGGGGTTCGTGGGCAGGATGTTGCTGAAAAAGTTTGTCCCGAAGGACGGGGGCGGCGGCGCGGAAGGCATCTTTCGCCGGATTCAGATCGGAACCTCCTGTTATGTGGCCCTGGCGCAGGGTGCCAACGATGTGGCCAACGCTATCGGACCGCTGGCTGTCATCTATTTTCTGGTTAAAACCGGGACCGTCGGTGTAGAGGTGCCGGTTCCCATATTCCTACTGATGTTCGGCGGCATCGGCATTGCCCTGGGCATCGGGATGGCCGGCAATCGGGTCATGACCACCATCGGGACAAAAATAACCACGCTTACCAACACACGCGGTTTTGCGGTCGATTTTTCTGCCGCTACAACCGTATTGATAGCCTCCAAAATGGGGCTCCCGGTATCCACGACCCACGCCGCCGTCGGTGGCGTGATGGGGGTGGGCCTGGCAAAAGGACTCGAGGCGGTCAATTTCAGGGTTATTTTTCAAATCATGATTTACTGGGTGTTGACAGTCCCTGCCTCGGCAATAACCAGTATGGTGATCTTCAAGATCATAAGAATAGTGTACCATTAGCAGTACCTTATAATTTTATTTCATAAATTTTCATGTATTGTATTCAGTTGATTATGCAAGCGTTTCAGAACCAATCATGTTTCACGTGTTGTTGGACACGGGAAAGCATGAAAATTTAGAGGAGTCGGTTATGCGAATACCTTTCATATCCATGTTCGTGACGTCACCGTTTGAAGGCCTCCAGGAGCATGCTGAAATCGTCAAGGACTGCGCAGGCGTTTTCCAGCACGCCGTGGAGTGTAGTGTACTTCGAAAATGCAGCCGGTTCGATGAATTGCGGCAGGAAATCATCCAGATGGAGAGAAAAGCCGATGCCGTCAAGCGCCGGATTCGCGGGCACATACCCAAAGGCACGCTCATGCCGGTGGACAAATTTCAGCTTTTTCGTTTCTTGCGGGAACAGGATTCCGTTCTCGACGCCGTGGAAGATGCGTTGGACTGGCTCTCGTTCCGCCCTGAATCATCCATCCCGCAGGAGCTGCAGACAGATTTCAGCACGTTCGTGGATGCTGTGGTCGACCCCATCGACGAGATGAGCAAAATGGTAACCGAGGCCAGAGAATATTTTAAGAATTATGCCGAGAGCCAGCGGGTGGTCGTAAAAGAGATCATCACCAGGCTCAGATACCAGGAGCGTGAAGCCGACCGGGTTGAGGACACCATCAAAAAGAAGATTTTCAACATGGACGTGGATCCGGTCACGGTATTCTACATCGTGAGACTGGCCGAAACCATCGGCGCCATCGCAGACCATGCCGAGAATGCCGGCGATATGATGCGGGCTATGGTCGCCAAATAAACAGCTCCGGTTTCGTACCCGTTGCCCCTTGCGATGGCCACGCGGCAGGGGAGACTGTGTTCTTTGCAGGGTGTGAAACCGGAGCTGTTTATTTGAGATTGACATGCCCGGCAATGTGTTATACATCGTATTACAGCATTGGGGGGATTGGAAATGTTGGCGATACGTTTAGACAAAAAACTCGAGAGGGACCTGGATCTGCTGGCCAAAGCCCGTGGCAGCAACCGGAGTGTTGTGGTTCGGGAGGCCATTATTCGATATCTGGAGGATGACGAGGATTTACAGCTCGCAAAAAAAACTCTATCCGGCATGAGCAGTTCCAAACCGCTGAAACAGTTGAGGAAAGAGCTTGGCTTGGACGGTTAGGATCGGTAATATCGCAGATCGGCAGTTGCGAAAGCTTGATCGGCCTGTCCAAAGGCGTATTCTCGATTGGCTGAACGATAGGATTGAAGGCTGCAAAAACCCACGGCACTTTGGTGAGTCTTTAAAAGGGGACCATGCCGGTTTATGGCGATATCGCGTTGGAGACTATCGTATTCTCTGCGATATACAGGACGAGAAAATAGTTGTTCTTGTTCTCACCGTTGGTCACAGGCGACAGATATACAAACGAACACAGTTCCGGGGGGGCAGGTAGCCGCGTGACGAATGCAGGGTATGAGCAGTATGAAGCCAAGATGGGATACCTCTATGTGGCCTTGGCAGCGCTATTATTCGCCGTATCCGGAAACGCTTCGAAATTCCTCTTCAATGCGGGCATCACGGCCTTTCAGCTGATTCAGCTGCGGACGACTCTGGCATGTGTCGGCCTGCTGCTGTGGCTTCTCGCAAGGCATGCCGCGTTGCTCAGGATATCCACTAAAGATCTGCCCTATTTTGCAGGTCTGGGCATTTTTGGCATCGGTTCCGCACAGTTTTTTTACCTGTTCGCCATTTCTAAAATCAACGTGGCCGCCGCAATTCTTCTCCACTACACCGGTCCGGTGTTCGTGGCCCTGTATGCCGTATTTGTCCAGAAGCGCAAACTGGGTGCTGGAAGTCTGGTGGCTGTGTCGGGGACCCTGATCGGGTGTTTTTTGATGGTCGGGGCCTATAACCTGCAGGTATTATCTTTGAACAGGGTTGGCATAGGCGGCGGTTTTCTGGCGGCCATTGCCTTTGCGGTGTATTCCATTTTCAGTGAGCATGGCATGCGGAAATACTCGCCCTGGACCGTGCTATTTTACGGTATGCTGTTTGCGGCCCTCATGTGGAATATCCTGTATCCTCCGTTGGACGCTATTTTTCATCCATACACGGCAATTCAATGGGCATGGATAGGGTTTGTGGGCACCTTTGGCACGATTATTCCGTTCGGTCTTTACTTCGAGGGCATCCGGCGCATCAAACCAACCCATGCCAGCCTGACGGCAACCCTGGAACCCATTTCGGCAGGTGTGATAGCGGCCGTGTTTCTGGGGGAGATGATGGCGCCCCTCCAGGTCGTGGGCGGGGTGATGGTGGTCGTGTCGATTGTGTTGCTCCAGTTCAAAAATCCGCAGAGATAAGCCTACTGTGCAAACCCTAAGCGTAAATCATTCAGGAATTCATGTGCCGGCAGCATGCGAGCCGGTCCCCTGGCTTTCTTATGCTTGAGGTCGTATACGATCTGGAAGGGCTTCGCGTTTTTCAAATAGCGATGAAACCGGAATAACGCTGGCGAAAAACGATCATCGCTGGCCTTGACTTCGATCATGCTGATGGGATTGTTGTCAACAAGCAGAAGAAAATCAACTTCATGTTTTTCTTTATCTCTCAGATAATGAAGGGCAACCTTGCTTCCGGTTGTGTCTTCGATCAAGTGAAGCTCTCGAAGCAGGGCACAGGCAACTGTGTTTTCCAGCTTCGCCCCAATATCCCCTTCAACAGCGCCGGTATCGTAAAGATAATATTTGGATTCTTTCAGTAGGCTGCGGGCAATATTTTTGTGGTAGGGTCGAACCGGGTAAATGATATAAAGATTTTCCAGAATTTGCAGCCAGTGTTTTACCGTATGAACCGACACCTGAAGGTTTCTGGCTAATGACGAGTACGAAGTTGTGGCGCCGACACGGGATCGCAAGAGGTCAATCATGATTTCAATCGATTTAATGTCCCTCACTTTTTCCAGGTCCAGAAGGTCTTCCCGGATGATCGTATCGGTATGAATTCTTCTAAAACGTTTTGCAAAGGTCTCTTTACCTTTTAAATAGGGTTCCGGAAACCCGCCCAGCTTGAGCAGTTTGTCCAGTGCCGTTTTCGGGGTTTCATCGAGATATTCACAGATTTCACGGACAGTCAGCGGGTGCAGACGATATCTGAAGAATCTGCCCGCCATGGATTCGCCGCCCTTTCGGTAAGTATCCAATCTGGCTGAACCTGTAACCAACAGGTGTGGTACTATTTCCTCCGTGTCATAGATACCTTTAAGCCACGATTTCCAGTTTTTCATTTTGTGAAGTTCGTCAAAGATGACCAACGGGGAATCTCGGTCCCACTCTTCGGCGAGGATTATTCTCCGATCGGAAGTCGCGTCGTAATTCAAATAGACATGTGATTCCGACAGCATTAAGGATAGAGTCGTCTTGCCAACCTGTCTTGGCCCGGAGAGCAGCACGATTTTTTCTTCCAGATCTTTAAGGATGGGTTTTTCTAAATAACGATCCATGTGGCTATTATGAACTGTTATTCAAAATAGTCAAGACTA
>Ga0164313_10005028_pt1 | contig 11724 bp, 9 predicted proteins | sample GuaBasSedimGuay4_FD_113735 | JGI IMG/M metagenome (GOLD analysis project Ga0164313, IMG submission 113735) | Subseafloor sediment microbial communities from Guaymas Basin, Gulf of California, Mexico - Guay4, Core 4569-4, 0-3 cm | ecosystem: Environmental > Aquatic > Marine > Hydrothermal vents >... | reverse complement strand
TCCTCGTGGGCGCGGTGCATCGGGTTGCGGGTCTGGAAGGCGACAACCTTGTTCCACCCGTGCTTTTCGATCGCCTCGCGGATCTGGGTGGCGGTGCGGAAGGTCGCGGGGAAGTCGGTTTTGAAGTACGAGTAATTGAGGACCTCGATGGGACCCGAGATCAGGGTGTTGCCGACACTGTTGAATGCCTTGACGCCGGGGTGTTCCGGGTCGTCGGTGGCGAAGACCTTCTGGGTCATGAACGCCATTTGCTCGGGGGTTGCGATGTCGACCGACTCGACGGTCTGGATGGCGAGAACCGGATTTCCGTCGATGTTGGGATCCTTGAGGGCGATCCGCATGCCGGGCTCGATGCCGGCGGCGTCCTCGACCACGTTGACGATCGGAACCGGGAAGAAGAGACCACCGGTGGTCATCATCTTTTCGGAAACGGCCAGCGAGTCCTCGAGATTCATGTAGCCGGTCAGCGGGTTGAAGTAACCGGATCCCATCATCACCGCGTTGCCCGCGGCGGCTGACGAAATCACGATCGACGGGAGGCCCGCCGCTTCTTGCAGCAAAGCTGCGCGCTTGGCGTCATCCGCCACGTACAGGGGGTTCAGGGTTTCGGAGCCGTGAGGTTTGATCATGCTGTTTTCTCCCTTGTTGTTGTTGGCGCCTCTGTCGAGGCGGATTCTAAAAACCTATTCGCTTTCGGTGGTCAGTCTCTCGTGGGCCATGGCCAGGGTTCGGTAGAGAATATGTGCGAACTTGGAGTAGGGGAGGGTCAGGAAGAGGGTCAGTACGATAGCGAGGTGGACCACATAGACCGCGCAGGCGAGGATCGGCGGCACCGCGATGAAGCGCAGAACCTCGGTGAGGACGCCGGTACCGATCACCGTGAGGATGACCCACAGGAAGAAGCGGTCGAATGGCATCGTGACTCCGACCTGTTTGTCACCCGTTGCACGGCGGTTGAGCCACAGCAGGAGGCCGCCGACCACCAGTAGGAGAGCCGAGGTGTTCCCGAGCCACTTCACCCAATGGGTGAGTGGGACAGGGTAGGAGAAGCCGAGATGCATCCACGACAGAAAAACAGTGTCCTTGTACAGGTAAAGCACCGCAAATCCGGAGGTGATCGCGGCGCCGACAAACCCCCACATCACGAGGAAATGCCCCCATCTCCTTTTCGCCACCCCGCCTTCGCACAACGCGAACTTCCGGCCGGCGCCGATATCGATCAGGGCCGGGATCAGCGCGGCGAAAAACGAGCCCTTGCGTTCCTGGGTGGCGCCGAGCAACCGCCAGAATTTCCGGCCTGAGGTCCACAGCGCGAATAAAACCCAGGCCGTGGCGGTGAAGTAGGTGATGTAGATCAGCGAGTGCGGGACGAAGTGCTCGTAATAAAAATTGCCGTCGAGACCGCCAAGGGCGGGATCGGCGCCGGGAATCTGGGCCCCGGTGGCGCCGAGCAGGATGATCCAAAAGAGGAGCGGGCCGAAGATCAGGAGCGGCCAGGTCTTCTTGACGTTGCCGACGAGTTTCCCGAGAAAGGCCGGCACTGCCAAGTGCTCCACGACCAGAGCGCGGGCGACGGCCATCATGTCGCCGGGGTTGACCTCGCGCGGGCAACGCACCGAGCAGTCGTTGCACTGGTAACAGAGCCAGGGACCGGGATCGGCGACCAGCCGGTCCCCCAGCCCCCACTGCGCCCACAGAATCTGTCGTCGTGGGAACGGCGCGTTGGCCGGCGCCAGGTTGCAGACGCTGGAGCAGGTCGCGCACTGGTAGCAGCGCGCCGCGTTCTCGCCGCCGCGGGCGAAGAACTCCTCACGGAACTCCGATGACGTATGGATGACTGGGATCGAGGCCATGTATCCCCCTCCCTTCTCTTTCCTAAAAGCCCTTGAGCGGATTCGGCCCCATCTCGTCGAGCTCTTCCGCGAAGTCGTCAAAGAGCTTTGGAATGCGACCGAACTCGTCGTGGGACAGCTCGACGAACTTGATGCGTTCGGGTTCCAGCGCCAGGCGCTCGAGCGTCTCACTGACGTTCTCCAACCGCGTGTTGGCGAGCTCGGAACCAGTCATGTAGTGGCATTGGTAGTCGTCACCAAACTTACAGCCGATCAGGATGACGCCGTCGATCCCGCGCGAAAGCGCCTCGGCGAGCCACACGATGTTGGTCGAGCCAAGGCAGCGGATCGGAATGATACGGACCCACGGATTCCAGGTTGCACCGTTTGCAGCCGCCGATTCGAGGGCGGGGACCGCGTCGTTCTCACACATTAGCGCGAGGATGCGCGGCTTCTCCTCGTCTTCGTCGGGAACCTCCATCGCCTTGATCATCTCGGCCACCATGTGGACCGAGTAATCGGGGAAGCTGATGATCCGCTCGGGGCAGGCGCCCATGCAGATGCCGCAGCGGCGACAGCGCAAGGGGAAGAACTCCGGGGTACCCTTCTCATCCTCGTTGAGAGTTCCAAATGGACACTCCTCGGTGCAGCGCTTGCACTGGGTGCAGCGTTGCAGGAAGAAATCGGGGTAGCCGGTGTCGCCGGCACGCGGGTGGACGGCCTCACCGCGCTTGGCCATCTCGATGCACTGCACCGCCTTCATGGCGGCGCCGAATCCATCCTCGGCCGCTTGAACCGAATCCATCGGGGAGTGAACTGTACCGGCAGCATAAATACCGGTGCGGCGGGTTTCGTAGGGGAAGCAGATGAAGTGGGAGTCGGGAAAACCATACTCGAGAGTCGGCAAATCGGGCCCCTGCCGATACTCGAGGTGGAGGATCTCGGTTCCGTCGTGACCGGCGAGCTCCAGGGCTCGAGCAGCCGAGGTCTCGCGAACCTGCGAGCTCTCCGAGTGCTCCGCCTGCTGGCGGGAGTCGTGGAGTTCGCGGATGAGCTCGCCGTCGGCGGATTGCGGAACCATGCCTACCGCCAGCACGACAAGATCCGCGTCGATGGCCACGTTGTCGCCAAGCATGCTGTCCGTCACGTGGATCGAGAGCTTGGTATTGGCCTCGACGCTTTCCACCTCGCCGCGAGTCATCATCATCTCGCTTTCTTTCTGAGCGGCGAGAAAGAAGTACTCCATTTGGCCGGGTGCGCGGATGTCCTTGTAGATGACCGCGTTCTCGATCGACGGGTCGATCTTCTTGGCCTCCATCACCTGCCTCAATGTGTTGACGCAACACTCGGACGAGCAGTACTTGAGGTGGTTCTCATCGCGCGAACCCGCGCACTGGATGTAGGCGATTCGTCCCGGAGTGCGGCCGTCGGACGGACAGGCGATCGAGCCTGCGACGAGCATTTTCTCGAACTCGTGGGAGGTCACGACGTCGGGCGAGGCGCCGTAGCCGAGGTGCTCCAGCTTGGATGCGTCGTAGGGCTTGGCGCCCGTCGCCTGGACGATCGATCCGACCGTCATCTCGAGACCCGAGGATCCGTTGAGGCTGACCTTCAGTTGGCCCGGTTGGCCCGCAATGTCGACGATGTTGGTGGTGGTGAGAATCTTGATGTCGTCGTGGGCATTCACCTCTTCGATCAGCCCGGGAATCGGGTTGGCCTCGGGCGCCTCGTAGGGCGGCTGCTCGGGCGGGATCGAGAGCTGATCGGCGAGAAGACCACCCAGGTGGTCGTCCTTTTCCACCAGAACCACCGGGTGGCCGAGCCCGGCTGCTGCGAGCGCGGCCTCGAGCCCGGTGCGCCCGCCGCCGACGACGAGAACGGTGTCGCTGATCTCCTCTTCTAGCTTTTCGAAGCTCGTGACGCCGGCAAGCCTGGCGAGGCCCATCCTCACCAGATCCTGGGCGAGCATGGTGGTGTCCTCGTTTTCGGCCTCGTGCGACCACGTGCAGTGCTCGCGGACCGCGGTCCGGAACATCGATGGTCCATCCTCGGTCAGCGCCGCAAACTCCTGGGTCTTGGCGCGCTCGGAGCAGGCGGCAACCAGAATGCCGTCGAGAGAATTTTCAGAAACCGCTGCTCTGATCGCATCCAACCCTTCGGGGGCGCACAGGCATTCGTGGGTGAGGGTGCAGGCGCAGCCGACGTCGTCGGCGGCCTCAATGACCTCGTCGACATCGATCGCATCGCCGATTCCGCAACCGGTACACAGGAAAACGCCGATCGTGTCCATCACGCCCTCCTTCCCGCAGCCGCCATCGCGCGGGCTGCGGCGCCTGTTGCGTCCCGCACCGATGCCGCGACGTCCTCGGGACGGCGCGCAACCCCCGCCACTGTGACGCCGGCGGCGAGATCGTCAAGGACAAATCCGTCGTCGTCCTTGCGGGTGAAGACCGCGAGGTCGTCGTCGACCGCGTTGGGCACCATCCCGGTGGCGAGCACCACCAGATCGGCCTCGGCGTCGATGATTCTCTCGTTTTCGACGTCTTCCACACGCAGCTTGAAGCCGCCGTTCGATTGTTCGACGCGGCCGACTTTACCCTTGGTCAAGGTCACTCCTTCGATGGCGGCCGTCTCGAGGAGGAAGTCTTCGTTCCTTCCCGGAGTGCGACGGTCGATGTAGTACATCGTGACCTCCGCGTCGGGCAGCTGCTCCTTCACGTACCGCGCCTGTTTGAGTGATGCGAGACAGCAGACGCCCGAGCAGTAGTTGAGATGGTTGACATCGCGCGAGCCGGCACATTGAACAAAGGCCACTCGAGCCGGCGCCTCACCGTCGGACGGCCTCAGAATCTTGCCGCCGGTGGGCCCGCTGGGCGATGCCATCCGCTCCATCTCGACGTTGGCGATGACGTCTTCGAGATCGCCGCCGAGCTCCTCCAGGTTTTCGAGCGGGTAAGGTTTCCAACCGGTGGCGACCACCACCGCCCCGACCTCGAGGGTCTCTGTCGTCGCCTCGGCATCGAGATCAATGGCGTCGTAGGTGCACGATTGTGCGATCTTGGCTGCCTCGTCATCGTTCACGGCAGCGCGATCGAAGGTGTAGATCCTCGGCCACGCGCTGGGGTAGGGGAGACGGATCGCTTTGGTCTTTGACATCCCCAGGTTGTGGGGATCGTCGATCTCGGTCGTGCAGACCTTCTCGCAGTCACCGCAGGCCGTGCAGTTGGCCCTGACCCACACCGGGCCGGTCATGATCTCGACCGACCACCCGCCATCACCGCCCTCCGCGGCAGTGACCGTCGAGTTGGTCAGGACGCGGATTCTGGGATTGCGCTCGAGACGGCGAGTGTTGATCTCCATCCCGCAGGATGGGGGACACATCTTGGGGAAGTAGTTGTTGAGGCGAAGGACTCGGCCGCCGATAGTCGCCTCGCGCTCGACAAGGATGACCTCGGCGCCGGCCTCGGCCGCTTCGAGTGCGGCAGTGACGCCTGCGATGCCGGCGCCGATGACGAGCAGAGGCTTGTTGGCTTCGCTCATGGCTGACTCCCTTCGACCGCTTCCTCCTTGACCTTCAGGGTCGGTTCGGCAAAGAGCGCGAACCGGAGCCACTGAAAGGCGAAGCGAAGGAGGGCCTCGTCGTTGGTCTTGAGTTCTTCGAGAGCCTCGGGTTGGATGTCGAACCGCTCGCAGAACGAGGACTCGAAGACGAACGTGCGGAAGGCGTCGAGGTTGTAGCACGCGGTGTAGAACATGTGCATCCGCTTGGGATCGAGCGTGCGTCCGCCGATGAACCACGGGTGGCTGACGAGATCGCGGAAACCCGCCTCGAGATCGTCCTGTGCCTCCAGCCCCTGATCCGAGCGCCAGCTCTGCGCTGTCCACTGCTTGCAGTCGGGCTGATGCCGTCCCTTGCAGTGATCGTCCTCGAAGAGGAAGTACATCGGTTTCGGTTCCTCGCCTGCGCGCGCCGGTGGGATAGCCATGCCGAGTGGGTACATTCGGCATGCCCATGGGCGGTCCTGGTAGACCGTACAACCCTCGTCACCGACAAAGGGACAGGGTTTCGTTTCCTCGTCCTTCATCCTCAGCATGACCATCGGAAGCCGGAGGTCCTTGGTGATCGGGTTCGAGGTGTGGGTCTCGAGGAAATCCTGGGTATTCATACCCAGTCGGCGCGCCAGACGGAGAACGTCGAACGGTGTCAGCACGATGTTGACGTCGGCGCAGCAGGAGTTGAAACACGGGACTCCGGGGTGGCAGGTAAAGTCGAAGACCTCACCCTCTGCGAGCTGTCTCTTGTCCACCAGGAACTCTGGCAGGCTCGCGTCGGCGGTGCTCATTGGCAGCCTCCATTATCTGATTCGTCTGATTCATCTGATTCATCGACGGAGGCCCCGATAATGCAGTCCTTGACGGCGTTGGCAGACCACACCGCCAGCGGTGATGATTTGCCGGTGGTGGGATCCACACGGTAGCGGTACGACGCCTTGACGGCGTAGTTTGACTCCAGGTGCTCCCATCCTCGGACGTAGTAGGGGCATTCGTCGTTGAAGCAGGCAAGGTGAAAATCAGCCTCGAAACCTGCGGCGTCGGGGAGCTCGAAGGCTTGCAGCTCCTGGTCGCAGTGCGGGCACACGGGGTGTTCAGCAGAACTCAAAAATACCTCGGTGAGAAAAGGCCCCAGGCGCCGAAGCGCCTGGGGCCAAAATAGAGATCGGAATCAGCTCATCGGGAGAATGTCGCGTTTGACCATCTCCCACTCTTCCGTTTCCGGATCCATGATGCAGTTGACGAAGCACAGCCAGTTGTCGTTGTCGAGCTTGGGGAAGTCGGCGCGGAAGTAGTAGCCCGGCCAACGGGTCTCCTCGCGGAACATGATCGTCCGGACGTGCGCTTCGGCCTGGTACATCCGGTGGACGTTCTCCCAGCATCGCATCAGCTCGTGAAGATCGGGCGCACCGAGGTTGACTGCGTCTTCCTTGAGTATGCCGAGCAGCTCGAGGCCCCTCTCGCAGAGCATTCTGGAGGTCGTGAACTGGGAGCCCACACCGCCGGCGTACTCGTCCATGAGCTTCTGCAGCCGGAACATGAACATCTTCGGCAGGATGTAGTTGGGATTGACATCGGGCTGTGAAGTAAAGCCCACATGCTCGGAATACGTGTCGAGCGGCTTGAGGGTATTCTCCTTGAGCGCCTCGATGGTGGCGTCCGAGACCGTCGGCATCGAGGGGTTCTCGTTCACCAGATAACGAATCGCTGCCTTGGCGGCGATGCGCCCCTCGGCGTGTGAGCCGGAGGAGAACTTGTGTGACGAGGCGCCGGTAGCGTCACCAGCAGCGAACAAGCCCTTGGTGGTGCACATGTTCTCGTAGCCCCAGAAGTACTCGGGGGGCGCCAGGTCTTCCGGACCGCTGACCCAGGCGCCGGAGGCGCCGGAATGCGAGCCGATGAAGTACGGCTCGGCGGCCGCGATCTCGGAGGGCTTCTCTTCCGGTTGGACGTCACTGGCAGCCCACAGAATGGCCTGCGAGATGGTCATGTCGAGGAAGTCTTCCCAAGCTTCGCTCTCGAGCTCCTTCATCTTCTTCTTGTAGGTCTTCGGATCGTCCTTGTACTGGTCGGCGATCTTCTGGATCGCCTCTGCCGTCTGCATGTAGATCGGGCCCTTGCCCTCCATGACGTCGAGCATGCCGAGCCAGTTACGGAGATTGGCCGGGATCGGCTTCACCATCCCGTAGGGTTTCCAGTTCTCGAGCTCGGGGCGCCGCTCGACCATGTACTCACCGCCAAAGGCGTTGGTCGCGCGGGACTTGAAGAGCAGGAACCAGGCGCCGACCGGGCCGTATGCGTCCTTGAAGCGGACCGGAATGAAACGGACTTCCTGGCAAGTCATCTCGGCGCCGGCCTTCAAGGTGAAGTACGCGGATGAGCCGGAGTTCCAGGGCGGATACCAGGCGCGGCCGAGGCCTTCGCCAGTGGACCGAGGCTTGAAGACGTGAACTGCGCCGCCCATGGCGACAAAGACCGCGCGTGCCTTGAAGATGTAGAACTTATCGTCCCGCACCGAGAAGCCGTACGCGCCCTTGAGCTCACCGTCCTCGATGATCGGGCCGACGATGAAGATGCGTTCGAGGATGTTATCCACGCCGAGGTTGTTCTTGGCGGCTTCGGCGACGATCACCTTGTAGGACTCGCCATTGATCATGAGCTGCCAGCGGCCCTCATGGACGTAGCTGCCGTCCTCGGCCTTCCAAATCGGGAGGCCCCACTTCTCGAAGAGGTGGACCGAGCCGTCGACGTGACGGGCGATCGAGGCCACCAGGTCGTCGCGGGCGACGCCCATCAGGTCCTGTTTCACGTAGTTGACGTAGTCCTCGATCGTGTTGTCGCCCTCTTTGACACCCACGTACTGGTTAATCGCGGAAAGGCCCATGGCCACAGCGCCGGAGCGGTCCACTGCCGCTTTGTCAACCATCGTGACCTTGAGGTTGTTCTTTTTCGCCCAGTAGGCGGCTTCAACCGCAGCGCCGCAGGACGCCATACCACCGCCGAGAATCAACAGATCAGTTTCGATTGTGACAGTTTCGAAGTTAGCCATCATTCCCCCCTACTTCGTCCACACGTCGCAGCCGAGGGAATCCGGCTCGGTGAAGAGGACTGGACCTTCGAGGCCCGGGTCGGTGTTCCATCCGCCGTTCGGCTCCGCGAGGCCTTCCGGGGTGGTGCGGATCGGGAACTTGAACCGTTTCACCTGACCCGAGCGGAACTTGACGGTCCACATGATGGAGTCGGTTGAACGCAGCGGAACCACCGACGCGCCCATCGGCACGAAATCCGCATATCCGCGGACGTCGACTGCCTGAGTGGGGCAGATCTTGACGCAGTTGTAGCACTCCCAGCACATTTCGGGTTCACGATTGAACGCCTTCTCAGTCTCCTTGTCGAGAACCATGAGGTCGTTCGGACAGATGTGTTGGCAGGCGGTCTTGTCGAGCGCCTTACACCCGTCACACTTTTCCACGTTGACGAAACTCGGCATAAACATCTCCTCCTTTCGGTCTTTACGGATTTCCTGTTGAACCGGTACCTACACTTTTCCTCATCGCGGCGATACGAAGCAAGAGCTGTGCCTGTTTTCACAATCTATTGTGAGATTCTTCGTAAATGATTGAGAAGATACAGATAACAAGGAGCTTGAAGCGAGAGGGGAGGCAGCCATTTGGTGCGTGACGTGTCTCATGACGGAGGGCGTTGGGCGCTGGTCCATGAGGAGCCGGTGAACCGAGATTCCATCGTAGCTTTTTGGACGCCCGCGATATGAGAGCGTAAGTTGTTGCATGAGAAGTGTTACGAGAGATTTTCAATACTCGACTCTAGAGTTTGTGAATGTTTTCACTTGCAATCGCACGAGTCATTTGCATGCTCGACCACGATGATGTTGTTACGAAACGGTTACGCTGATCGATTCCCCTGCGCACAACCTCTTGCGGGGGGGAGAGTTCCGCCCATTTCGGATCTGTTACCAGCCAGGAACGGGACAGACTCGGTCAGCGGCCGAGTCATCCCTCGGATCGTCTATTCACGTCCTTGCAGAATCCGTGTGAAGTGTTTTAAACATGTTATTTACAAAGGGTTATTCTCTCGCCGGCGAGGTCCTGGGAATCCGTCGCCGAGGTCGGCGTCCGCAGGACACATGGTCGGAGAGCGGAGGAGTTACCAGGGTGTGACGGATAGGGCTCGGAGACCCTTTGAGGTGTGGATTCGCCACCATCAATCCCGGCATCAAACGTGCAACGATCAACCACCATCAACGCGGTTGACCGCGGATTAGGGGGCGACAATGCGACTGATTCTTCTCGGACCACCGGGCGCCGGCAAGGGAACCCAGGCCAGGTATGTCTGTGAGCAGTACAAAATCCCACAGATCTCGACGGGCGACATGCTGCGGGCGGCGGTGGCTGCCGGCACCGAGCTCGGGAAACAGGCGAAGACGGTGATGGACAGCGGCGGGCTGGTATCCGACGACATCATCATCGGTCTCGTCAAGGAGCGGATTACCGAGCCAGACTGTGCGTCAGGTTTCCTCTTTGACGGCTTCCCGCGCACCGTGGCGCAGGCCGAGGCCATGAAGGAGGCCGGAGTCGACATCGACGCGGTGGTCGAGATTGCGGTTCCCGACGACGAAATCGTTCAGCGGCTATCGGGTAGGCGATCGCACCCGGGTTCCGGCCGTGTCTACCATGTGACCTTCAACCCGCCCAAGTTGGAGGGAGTTGACGATGTGACCGGTGAACCGTTGGTCCATCGTGATGACGACCGCGAGGAGACCATCCGCAATCGGCTGGCAAACTACCACGCTCAGACCGAAGTCCTGACCTCGTTTTACGGCGACCTCGAAACCAAGGGCGGGGCGGGAGCGCCAAAGCTCATAAAGGTGGACGGAACGCAGTCGATTGAAGCCGTACGCGATCAGGCGTTGGCCGAGCTGGAAAAGCTGGGTTGAGAGTTGAGCCTCTTGCAACACCATACGTTTGACCCTATTTGACCTTTCCGAAACGCCGAAGAAAAGAGAACGACTCTGAAGGTGGGCTGAAGCCCACTCTACAAGCCTGCGCTAATTGTGGGTCCGAAGTAGGGTGGGCCTTGGCCCACCTTCAGTTTTGCTGAACTCTAAAATCGAAATTGACCGGCAACGGCTACTCTCCGACCTCGACTTCAAAAGGAATATCCGCTCTGCTTTCCTCGAGCTCGATAACCAGCCGCCAGCGACCCGGCTGGATGCCACCGGAGACGTGGAAGACGAGCGGTCCCCAGCACTCCTCAAACGAGCTGATGGCGATCTCGTCCTGAGCGAAGCCACCTGTCGGCTCGACGAGAAACCAGCGGTCGCAGAGCCGGAGATCTCTTCTATAGGTCGAGAGAGGAGCCGATGACTCCGTCGCCCGACGAATTCGGGAGTGAATCTCGCGGTACACCTCTCGAAACTCGGTCTGGGTGATGACCGGCAGGCGCCGCCCGTCGGGAGTTCGCACCGATATATCTCTGCGGTGGATCTCGGTGATGCCGCTGCTATGAGATCCTCTGAGGTGGACCACGAGGATCAGCCACTCCTCGGCGATATCGCGCTGGGCCTGCCAGGTGCGCACGACGGCCTCGAGCTCGGGCCCCTCGTAAGCGACCGAGTAGCGGCCGAGTCGGCGTGTGCCTTCTTCAACGGTTGCCGGACCGGTCGCGCAGCTGCCGATGGTGAACAGCAGACATGCCGCCATCAGCCATCGCCGCCGCCGCTCCATCACAGGGTCCCCGATGCGGTCATCCAACGGTCGAGCACGAGCAGTGTCCATGCCTGCTCTCCCTTGAAATGAGCCGTCGGCGGGCGGCGGATGAGACCAGCGTCCGCGAGACGGTCGAGGGCCCCATCGAGCAGACCAGGGTGGCGGCGAAGCCACTGGCGGATCGGCAGGTTGAAGCCGCGCTTCGGCAGGTCAAAGTGACCCGTCGGCACCCTGTCCGCCATCAGTCGTCTCAGCACCAGCTTGCCCTTGTTGCCGGGAATGTCACGCTGCAGGTCAGGATCGAGGGCAAGGGCGAACTCCACCAGCCGGTGATCCAGCAGCGGCGGCCGGACCTCGAGCGAGTGCGCCATGGACGCGCGATCGACCTTGGTCAGCATCGCGTCGGGAAGGTAGGTGTGGAGGTCCGTCCACTGCATGCGGCGGATCGGGTCGAGATCGTCCCGCCAATGGGCGCGAAAGTGCCAGAGATCGTCTTCGTGGGCATTTTCCAGCCGCGGTCCGATGAGGGCGCGGCGCTGCTCGTCGGTGAACACCACCAGGAAGCTCGCATACTTGGCGAGTCCGGTGGCGCCTCTCCGGTGAAGGGAGCGGCC
>Ga0164313_10005027_pt1 | contig 11727 bp, 10 predicted proteins | sample GuaBasSedimGuay4_FD_113735 | JGI IMG/M metagenome (GOLD analysis project Ga0164313, IMG submission 113735) | Subseafloor sediment microbial communities from Guaymas Basin, Gulf of California, Mexico - Guay4, Core 4569-4, 0-3 cm | ecosystem: Environmental > Aquatic > Marine > Hydrothermal vents... | reverse complement strand
GACACACCCGCTCGACGATCTCACGCAAAATTTTTCGGTCACCCTCGCCGATCCCGGTGGTGAGGCGCCCTACCGCCTCACCCTGCGACCGGTGACATCGATGCTCAAAAAGAGGTTGCGCTCGGTGGAGATCGAGATCGATCGCACCCTCTTCCTGCCGGTGGTGGTCGATTACACCGAGGTGGATGGCGACAGCACTCGCTATGAGTTCAGAAACCTGGTGATCAACGCTCCAATCGACGACTCCGAGTTCCGCCTCGATCTCGCCGGGGTGCGGTTGCAGACCCTCGACGCCTCGTCGGGCGTCGGCTGATCCCAGCGGCGAGGTCGAAACCCATGCTGCCCTTTTCTGTCATTGGTGAGGATGGTGAGAGCGCAGCTCGGGCCGCCGAGCTGACCACGCCCCACGGTGTCGTCCACATGCCGGCCTTCATGCCTGTGGGGACCGCCGGAACGGTCAAGGGGATGGCCGCGTGGGAGCTCGATCGCCTTGCCCCGGAGATGATCCTCGCCAATACCTACCACCTCCTGCTGCGTCTGGGGACCGAACGCATTGTGAGCCTCGGCGGGTTGCACCGGGTGATGGGCTGGGAGGGGCCGATCCTCACCGACTCCGGAGGGTACCAGGTGTTCTCGCTGGCGAAGCGGCGCAAGGTCGAGCCCGACGGCGTCGTGTTCCGCTCCCACATCGACGGCAGCGAGCACCGGCTGACCCCGGAGAGCGTCATCGAGACCCAGGTGTCAATTGGTGTTGACGTGGCGATGGTGCTCGACGAGTGCCTGCCCTATCCGGTCGAGCCCGAACAGGCGGAGAAATCGACGATGACCAGCGTGAAGTGGGCGCTGCGAGGGCTCGAGCGGGCACAGCGGCTTCGCGCCAAGAGTTCAAGGTGGGGCGGGGGGGTCTTCGCGATTCAGCAGGGATCCCTCGATTTCGACCTCCGCCGCCGTTGCACCGAGGCCCTGGCGACGGCGGATTTCGACGGCTTTGCGATCGGCGGGCTGGCCGTGGGTGAGCCCCAGGCGGCCCTCTATGACGCAGTGTCGAAGGCGGCGCCGATGCTGCCCGCCGACCGTCCGCGATACCTGATGGGGGTCGGCTACCCCGAGGACATCCTGCATGCCATAGGATGCGGTGTCGATCTCTTCGACTGCGTCCTCCCGACCCGCTCGGCGCGCACCGGCAAGATCTTCACTTCGACGGGCGATCTGGTGATCAAAAACGCCCGCCATGCCGATGATCCGCGCCCCCTCGACGAGGCCTGCTCGTGCCCCACATGCGCCGTCTATTCTCGCGCTGTTCTGCGCCATCTCTTCGTGGCCAATGAGGTGACCTCGGTGGTGTTGCTGAGTCTTCACAACCTCTGGTACTTTCTGAGCTTGATGCGCGGGGCCCGGGAGGCTATCATGGCGGGCCGCTACACGCGGTTTCGTTCTCGGGTGGAAAACGAACGTGGACGCGTGGCGCCCACAGTAGACACCCGGTGAGAAGACCGGGCTGGGAGAGGTGAAATATGGAAAGCGCAGGTGGTGGTGGTCCCCTTGGGATGATGATGATGTTCGCGCTGATCTTCGGGGTCTTCTATTTCCTCGTGATCATGCCCGCGAAAAAGCAACAGAAGAAGAAAGAGGCCATGATCACGGCGCTTAAAAAAGGTGACAAGGTCGTGACATCCGGCGGTATATACGGCACAGTGGCCACCGTCGAAGAGCAGACGATTCTGCTCAAGATCGCGGAAAACACGAAAATCAGAATTTCCAAAACTGCGATCGGCGGTCCGGTTGGCTCGGACGGGGCCCCGGCCGAGAACTCTTAAAGACAGAGCGGAGGCGAGAGTGGACTCGAAGATCTTATGGCGAATCGCACTGATCGTTGTGGTGGTAGGGCTGTGTTTATGGTCACTCTACCCGCCTGGAGAAAAGATTCATTTCGGCCTCGACCTCTCCGGTGGCATTCATCTCGTGCTGCAGGTGCAAACCGACGACGCCATCAAGGCGGAGCTCGACGACGCCTCGCAGCGGCTGGTGAGCCGCGCACGAGAGGAGGGCGTCGAGATTGGGTCGCCGGAGTCGAATATTTCCAACCTCAGCTTCACGGTCGAGGTGCCGGCGGACACCGATACCGCTGCCCTGCGCCAGGTGGCGTCCGACTGGGTGCCCGGCTACAAGGCGTCCCCCGGGGTTGGGAAGTGGACATTCCAGCTGCCGCCGAATATGGACCGCACGGTGCGCGATATGGCGGTGCGCGCGTCGCTGGAGACCATCTGGAATCGGGTCGACCAGTTTGGCGTTGCAGAGCCGGTGATCCAGCGCCAGGGTCTGGAGAGCGACCGTATCCTGGTTCAGCTGCCCGGTGTGGATGACCCCGTACGGGTCAAGGACCTGATCTCCTCGACCGCGTTTCTCGAGTTTCAGGAGGTCGTGGGCGGGCCGTCGCCCGACCGTCAGAGCCTGATCACGGGGCTCGGCGGCAGCCTGCCGTCAGACTCCGAGATCGTCCCCGGAGATCGGGAGGACATCGAGGGCAATGTCATCGGCACCGACTACTACGTGCTGAAGAAGGCGGCCATTATCTCGGGCCAGGAGCTGCGCTCCGCGCGGCGAAGCCAGGATGAATATGGTCAGGCGGTGGTCAACTTCTCCACTCAGCCGCATGCCGCCGACAAGTTCGGCCAGTATACCGCCTCCCACATCGGCACGAGGATGGCCATCGTCCTCGATAACAAGGTGATTTCGGCGCCAGTGATCGAGTCGCGAATTCCAGGCGACGGCCGCATCACCGGCAACTTCACTATCGAGGGCGCCGAGGATCTGGCGCTGAAGCTCCGTGCAGGCGCGCTACCGGCCACCATCACCTATCTCGAGGAGCGGACAGTCGGGCCGTCGCTCGGCCGGGATTCGGTGGTGCGCGGGGTGCAGGCCGCGATCGCAGGGCTTCTCGCAGTTATGCTCTTCATGCTTGTCTACTACAAGAGGTCGGGTCTCAACGCCGACGTTGCGCTGGTGCTGAACATCGTCATCCTGCTCGGCGTCATGGCCTACTTCGGCGCCACCCTGACCCTGCCAGGCATCGCCGGCGTGATTCTCACCATCGGTATGGCGGTCGATGCCAATGTGCTGATTTTCGAGCGGATCCGCGAGGAGCTCAAGGTGGGCAAGACCGTACGCGCAGCCATCGACACCGGTTTCTCGCGCGCCTTCGGCACTATCCTCGACGCCAACCTGACGACGCTCATCGCCGCCCTCTTCCTCTTCAACTTCGGCACCGGACCGATCAAAGGCTTCGCTGTGACCCTGTCGATTGGCATCCTAGCCAGCATGTTTACGGCTGTCTTCGTCTCCCGAACCATTTACATGATCGCGCTCGGGGGCCGTGAACGGGTCGAAACCCTGAGCATCTGAGACGCTGAGCACCTGATTGGAAAGAACCATGCGTATCATTGGCGACACCAATATCCCTTTCCTGTCCTACAGGAAGATTGCCCTCGTTCTGTCGGCGGTGGTCATTGCCGCCGGTCTGGTTTACGAGTTTCTCGGGCCGGGGCTCAACCTCGGCATCGACTTTGTCGGTGGCACCCAGATCATCCTGAAGTTTCGGGAGGAGCCCGATCTCGGCGTGATGCGATCCGACATCGCGGACCTGGACGTGGGGACGCCTGTGATCCAGACTTTCGACGAGGCTGATAAACACGAGATCCTGATCCGGGTCGAAAATCCCGAGGGTGAGGAGGGCGATTTCACGCGACCGATCATCGACCTCCTGAATCAGGACCTCAATTCCGATCTCGACGGTCGGTTCGACCTCAACCTCAAGGGATCGCGCGAACTCATCGAGCTCCTGGCGACGGCCGACCCCGACGGCGTGGGAGGTGACTCGGAGGTTCGCAACCTATATTACGAGCCCATGGCCGATGCAGTCCTCGGCCACCGCAAAGAGAACGGGATCTATTTTTCGCTCGACGAGCTCGGCGATGTGGTGGATCTGACCGCCGATTCGCGGGACTTTCTCGAGGACACGGCTGCGGTCGGCGCCTTCTCCATTCTCGGCGCAGAGAGCGTCGGACCGACGGTCGGCGCGGACTTGCAGAAAAAGGCCATGTTAGCAATCGGTTTCTCATTGGTTGGGATGCTGATCTACATCTGGATCCGCTTCCAACTGCCCTACGCAGTGGGTGCGGTGGTGGCGCTCTTTCACGATGTGCTGATTACGCTCATCGCCCTTGCCGTGACCCATCGTGAGATCAACCTGCCGACGGTGGCCGCCTTGCTGACCCTGGTCGGGTACTCGGTCAACGACACCGTGGTCGTCTTCGACCGGATGCGGGAGAATCTGCGATTGTATCGCGGTGATGATCTCGAGCAACTGATGAATCTTTCGATCAATCAGACCTTGTCGCGAACGATCATCACCTCGGGCACCACTCTGATGGTGGTGGTGAGCCTCTACGTCTTCGGTGGCGACGTCATCAACACCTTTGCCTTCGTGCTCCTGGTCGGGATCATCGTCGGTACCTACTCGTCGATCTTCATCGCCTCCCCGGTGGCGCTGTCGATGAACAAGCTGCTGGTCTCGCGACGGGAGCGAAGGCGGCTCAAGGGTAAGCGCTAGAAATTTCGAATTTCGGATTTCGAATTTAGCCCTTTTCCCGAGGATCTGTGTGATATTTCTCACAGTGTCTGCAAGGATCACTCCGGGCTAAAGCCTTTACCCTTAACTCTTAACTCTTGACGTGCCGACGGGCACAACGACAGAGACGGGTATAGGTACCTGTTTCCTTGACCCCGAGGATAAAATAGTTGGATGGCGAATACGGTCGCTACGACTACTGCGGCGAAGATCCGCATCGAGGACATCCTCACCCGGATGGAGCGTTACCGTCCGGATTTGGACGAGGACCTCCTGCGCCATGCCTACGTGTTTGCGGCCAACCGTCATCAAGGGCAAGCTCGGCGCTCGGGTGAGCCCTACTTCACCCATCCCCTGGCCGTGGCCTGGATTCTGGCCGAGATGGAGCTCGACGAGGAGACCGTCGCTGCCGGTCTCCTTCACGATCTCATCGAAGACACGCCGACCACCGCCGAGGAGATCGACATCGCGTTCGGTCCAGAGGTTGCACGGTTGGTGGTGGCGCTCACCAAGATGGCCGACTTCGAATCGAGCTACTCGAGCCGCGAGGCCACCGAAGCGGAGAACTTCCGCCGCCTGCTGCTGGCCTCCATGGACGACGTGCGCGTTATCCTCATCAAGCTTGCCGACCGGCTCCACAACATGCGGACGCTCAACTATCTCCACCGCGATCGGCAGATCGCAATTGCGCGTGAGACGCTGGAGATCTACGCGCCGATTGCCAACCGACTCGGTATTGGCGCCATCAAGACCGAAATGGAGGATCTCTGCTTTCGCTACCTCCATCCCAAAGAGGCTGAGAAGCTGGAAAAGGAAATCGAGGAGCGGCGGGAGGCGGCCGACCGATGGTTCGCCGAGATCCGCGCCATCCTCGAGAATCTGCTTGCGGAGAACGGTATCGAGGGCAGCGTTCACGGCCGAGTCAAACACCTGTACTCGATCTTCGAAAAGCTCAGGCGGCAGGGGGTGGATGTCGCTAACGTCTTCGATTTTCTCGCCTTCAGGATCATCGTTTCGTCCCTGGCCGACTGCTACGCTACGCTCGGTCTGATCCACCAGCAGTGGGCGCCGGTGCCCGGACGGCTCAAGGATCATGTCGCGATTCCAAAACCCAACGCCTACCAGTCACTGCACACGACCGTGATCGGACCTGAAGGCCATCCATTCGAGATCCAGATCCGGACACAGGAAATGGATACGATCGCGGAGTTCGGCATCGCGGCCCACTGGAGCTACAAGGAGAAGGGCTCGCACGCGCCGGCCGAGGACTCGCGGGTTGCCTGGCTGCGGTCAGTTCTCGACCACTCCGAAGGATCGTCACCACGCGAGTTTCTCGATTCTCTCAAGGTGGATCTCTATCCGGACGACGCGTACTGCTTCACGCCTCGCGGCGATGTCTTTTCCTTCCCCCGCGGCGCAACCGTTCTCGATTTTGCGTACCGCGTCCATACCCAGGTCGGCCACACCTGCATCGGCGGTCGTGTCAACGGTCGCTGGGTACCTTTGAAAACCGAGATCCGGAACGGCGACATCGTTGAGATCACGACCTCGAATAGACAGCGACCCCACCAGGACTGGCTGGCTATCGTGGCCACCACCCGCTCGCGGTCGAAGATCCGCTCCTGGCTGAAAAGGGAGGAGAGGGAACAGGCTCTCGAGATCGGACGAAAGCTCACGGATCGCGAGCTTCGAAAGATCGGAACCTCCCTGCGGAAAATTGCCGGCAGTAAGGAGCTTGCGGCGGTGGTCGCCGCCAGCGGGCTGGGCAAGGAGGAGGACTTGCTGGCCGCAGTCGGTTTTGGCAAGGTGCCGGTGACCTCGGTGACTGCGCCGTTTAGAACGGACGAGGCGCCAGTCGAGGAATCTCCAGGGGAAAGCCAATCGCGGCCGGCGCCGACCTCGACGGATGGTCTTGCGCTCGAGGTGTCGGGAGACGCCGATTTTCTCGTCTATCTTGCAAAGTGCTGCAAACCACTGCCCGGCGAGCAAATTGTGGGATTTGTGACCCGGGGCAAGGGTGTGGCGGTGCACGCCCGGGGCTGCCCGAACGTCAAGAATCTCCTCTATCACCCGGAGCGAGAAATCGAAGTGCGTTGGGCGCCGACCGCGGCGACCTCCAAGGTTCCGTCATCACGCGTGGATGTCGATGTGGCGTTTGACGACAGCTCCGGCATGTTGGCTTCGATCTCTCAGGCCATTCTGTCCGAAGGCAGCGACATCCTCAGCTGCCGACTGCGGAGTGAGCCGAATGACACCGGTTCTGCCGCCATGACCATCGTCGTTCACGATGCTGCGCAACTCGCCCGGATTCTCAGCCGACTCCAGGGTCTGAAGGGAATGTCACGGGTGGAGAGGCGGGGTCAAGCGAGCGTGGGCTCATGATCGCCGGCACATTTCGATCAGATGCGAGGCGCCTTCGTGACCTTTCCCGAGCGGATGCATCGGGTGCAGACCTTTACGTACTTTGGTCTGCCGTCGACCACCGCCCGGACGCGCTGGATATTGGGCAGCCAGCGTCGCTTGCTCACATTGTGGGCGTGGGAGATCTTGCTTCCAGTCATCGGGCCCTTGCCGCAGATTTCACATCGCTGCGCCATTGTAGAAATCCTCCTCGGAATCCCCGCACAGGGGTTGAATTAAATAGCACAGGCGGCGTTGAATTGCAAGGGTCGGGATCGCTCATACCTCGGAAAATTGCCAATCACGGAGAACTCCGCTGTACAAAAAAACTGCGTTGAAGGGAGGTATTTCACTCATGAATAACGTATTCTCACGCTCGTTTTATCGGCAGTTGCTTCGGGGATTGAGTCTCCTATTAGGGGGGCGGAGGATAGTGATGAATATCACGTTGTGGGGTTCCTGTCGTGAGCTGGCATTACCGTTGAGAGTTAACATGGTATATCCTGGTAGCTCGTGTTGTTTCTCATTGTGATTAATGTTCTTGACCTATGAGGGGGCCTTTGGTAGCCTCGAAAGTAAGAGGGGTTTATGATCCTGTCCAGAAAAACTTCTGCGATCAAGGTGTAAGCCGTGTTTGGAAAGTCAAAAAAACAAGTCGTTGGTTGCGATGTTGGATCGTCTGCGATCAAGATCGTAGAGTTGAAACCGCTCAAAAGCGGTGAATTTCAACTCGTCCATGCAGCCATCGCGGATCTTTCTCCGGAAGCAATTGTTGACGGAGCAATAATGGACTCGTCTCTTGTTGTTGAGGTGTTGTCCCGATTGATCGCCGAAAACAATATCAAGAACCCGAATTTTGGCGGTTCTTTGTCCGGTCATTCCGTGATTATCAAAAAGATTCAGCTCCCGGCGATGACGGATGCCGAGCTGGCCGAGTCCATTCAGTGGGAAGCGGAACAGTACATTCCGTTCGATATCAACGATGTCAATCTCGATTATGTGGTGCTGGAGTCCGAAGCCGGTGACACCATGGATGTCCTGTTGGTGGCGGTCAAAAAGGATCGCATTGCCGACTACACTTCGGTGGTCGTGCAGGCGGGCAAGGATCCCGTCCTGGTCGATGTCGATGTCTTCGCGTTGCAGAATGCATTTGAGGCCAACTACGACGTCGATCCCGAAACGATCGCTCTGGTTAATGTCGGCGCGTCGGTGATGAATATCAACGTTCTGTATCACGGCACGTCGATCTTTTGGCGAGATGTGGCGTTTGGCGGAAACCAGTACACGGAGGCGATCCAGAGAGAGCTGAGTCTTTCCAGGGATGACGCCGAAAAACTGAAGCTCGGTGAGACGGTTGGTGAGAACACGCTGCAACAGGTGCTCAGCGTTCTCAACAGCGTTTCCGAGGATCTCACCGCGGAGCTCCAAAAGACTGTAGATTTCTTTGTTGCCACCTCGTCGGTGGACCACATCGATCGGGTGGTCCTGGCGGGCGGCAGCGCGCAGATCCTCAACCTCGACGAGGTCCTCAGGGAGCGCTTCCAGGTCGCTGTCGAGGTCATGAACCCGTTCCGGAATATCCGCTACAGCGAGTCCGACTTTGATCCGGAGTGGATCAACCGGCATGCTCCAGCGATGGCGGTGGCGGTGGGCCTCGCGGTGCGTAGGGTCGGAGAATGACGCGATGATTAAAATCAATCTGGTTGCTGAGACTCCGGCAGCATCGGCCGTCAAAGCCGAACGACCGCAGTTTTCATTGGGGGCCAAACAGGGCGACATCATCCTGATGATCGTGCTCGTGGTGGCCTCCATCGTGGTCGGCACCCAGTGGTACCTCCTGTCGAGCAATCGTTCCCATCTTCGGGAGGTCGAGCGCGAGCGTCGGCGGGAGCGGGATGAGCTGATCGTATATATCAAGAAGGTCGAGGAGCTCGAGGCCCGCCGCGAGGCGCTCCGCCACAAGATCAACGTCATCAACGAGCTCAAACAGAACCAGCGGGGCCCGGTGCGGATCATGGATGAGGTGTCACGTGCCCTGCCGGAGTTGGTGTGGCTCACCAGCCTCACCCTCAAGGGCACGGATGTCGCCATCAGTGGCGTCGCGATGGACGAGAACGCGGTTGCCAACTACATCTCGAACCTCGACGCTTCGCCGTTCTTTGAAGAGCCCGTGCTGAAAAACCTCGCACGTTCGAAGGGCGACACCTTCAGCTTCACGCTCAACTGTATGTTCAATAATTCTCCACCGGAGATTGCGGCGGCCGAGGGCTCGCAACAGGCGGGCGCCGGGTCATGAGGATGGAGGGCTGGCGCTATGGCGATTGATCTCAACACCAAGCCCTGGTATGTGGCGGCGATCGTCGGCGTCGTCCTTGGTGCCGCTCTGTTTACCGTTATGCACCTGTACGTGTTCAAGGACATCAAGGTGGATATCGGACAGCTCGAAGAGAAGATTGACATTCTCGAGCGGGAAATCGAAAAGGGCCTCGCCGCCAAGGCCGATCTGCCGCGTCTCGAGGAAGACATCCGAAACTACGAGGTGGAACTCGCGCGTCTGCGGAAGATCCTGCCAACCAAGCGAGAAACCGACAATTTGATCAAACGGGCCAAGCAACTGACGGAGCGTGGCGGTTTCCGATTGACGAGGTTCACGCCGGGGACCTTCGAGGATCGTGGTTTCTACCTCGAATGGCCGATCCGCGTGGGCCTCGATGGCACCTATCACGAGCTGGGACTCTTCTTTGACCACCTGAGCAGAATGTCGCGAATCATCAACGTCAACGACCTCGCGATCAAGCCCCTGAAAAAGGCGGGTGACGATTTCACGATCCACGCCGAGTTCGTCCAGCGGACCTTTATCTACAAAGAGGAAACGCCGGAAACGTCGGAGACGTCGGAGACGCAGGAATGAAATCTAAACTTGTACTCTCGTTTGGCCTGGTCGTGTTGCTGACGACATTTGGATGGGTCTGCGCGCAGGAGCCCGAAGCCCCGGCCGAGAATTCGACCACCGGGCTGGTCGACGACGATGTGGACGTGTCAGGGATCGATCAGATTCTGCGTGGCGAGGAAGAGGTTCTCGAGGGTCGGATCTTCAACTACGATCCGGCCGCGCGACGCGATCCCTTCCGCTCTCTTCTCGAAGGCTTCGAGGAGCCGGAGGAAGGGCTGGCCAAGGCTCGACCGCCGGGCCTGCCTGGGATGCTGGTGGAAGAGTTGAAGGTGGAGGGGATCATCGAGACGCCGAACGGGATCCTCGCCTTTGTCTTGGGGCGCGACAATGTCTCATACATTGTCCGGCCGGGGACCAAGCTGTACAACGGTGTGGTCGCCGACATTCAACCCAAGAAGGTGGTCTTCAGACAGAATGTGAATGACCCCAATCGGCTCAAGCAGTACGAGGAAGTGGTGAGAGATCTTGCGGACTAGCCGTTGATTTGAGAGGAATATGGGGGACGGCATGATGATGAAAAACGCCCGTAGCCTGGTGGCGATCGCGGCCTGCGTCCTGCTGGGGACTGGTGTGCCGCTCCTCGCCGAGGAGTCCATTCCGACGATCGAAGGGATGGGTGTGGAGGCGGGACCCTCGGGGCCTGTGCTTCACCTCCGGGCGACAGAGGAGTTGGAGACTGTCCACTACTCGCCGCAACCCGGCGTATGGGTGGTCGAGCTGCCCGAGGCGGACTGGAACCAGAGCGCCGGGCTGATCACAGAGCCCGGGCTTGGCATTGAGCGAGCGGAACTCGACCATGTTGAGGAGTTTGGCAAGAAGGTCTCCCGCCTCACCGTATGGTTGGACGAACCGGCGCAGCTGATGCTGGAACCAGCGGTGGGAGGGCTGAACCTCATGTTCACCTTCTTCGCAGGTCCGATTTCATCGGAAACGCCTGCCGTCTCACGTGAAGAGGTGCTGGTTGCATCCAGCCCAGACGCGGTCGCGGCGCCGGATCGCGGGTCTGCGTCCTCGGCTGGCGGGCCGGCCAACCTCTACGAGGTGGTGCCGGTGCGCACCGGTGACGGCGTGGTTGTAGAGCTCAAATCCGACCGCACGCTGCACGTGCGGGCCTTCACACTTCCAGATCCGAGCCGGCTGGTGCTCGACCTCAAAGGCGTGATAAATCACGTTAATCGTCACCTCATGCCGGTGAATTCTCCATTGGTGAGCCAGGTGCGGGTAGCTCAGTTCCAGGCGACTCCCGAACCTGTGACACGGGTCGTGGTGGATCTTCGCGGCCAGGCCGATTACAGCATCAACGAGACCGCCACCGGCGCCACCGTTTCGGTCGGTGCGGATGGATCGGTTCCGCCGCCGCGGACGGAGTCGGTGCGGGTGGGCCAGGCCGGAGTGATCGAGATGCACCGTTCGCATCCCGAGTCGGTATCCGAACCGGAACCGGCGGAAGAGGTCGTGTCGGCGCTGTTTGATCTCCCCGATGAGGCGCCACCGGTCGAGGCCAGGATGGAGCCAGCGGAGCAAGCGGAGCGCAGCCCCTGGGTTGCGGACGACTCGCAGCTCATCGAACAGGCCGAGGCGGTGACGGTGCTCTCGTCGCCTACGACTTCCGGCGAAGGCTTCGCAACTACCGAGATCGCGACCCAGGAGCAGCAGTTCACCGGCGAGCCTATTACATTGACGTTCAAGGATGCCGACATCAAGGATGTCCTCAAGACCTTTTCGGTCCTCACCGACCTCAACATAG
>Ga0164313_10005026_pt1 | contig 11727 bp, 12 predicted proteins | sample GuaBasSedimGuay4_FD_113735 | JGI IMG/M metagenome (GOLD analysis project Ga0164313, IMG submission 113735) | Subseafloor sediment microbial communities from Guaymas Basin, Gulf of California, Mexico - Guay4, Core 4569-4, 0-3 cm | ecosystem: Environmental > Aquatic > Marine > Hydrothermal vents... | reverse complement strand
GGCTAAACACAGCATTGAATCTAAGTACTCTAAACTACTTGAATCGTACATCTTAGCAGTTATAGATATGGGTGATTATGCTATGTTTTTAAATGATTATCGTACTGATAAAATGGATGTAGAAAATAGAATAAATAAGCATGAATTATTTGTGGAAATGCTAAAGGAAGTTCGTGATAAAATTCAACGATGAGCAATTTAATAGCATAGTCCTTAGCTGGGCTTATGATGACTTTGGTATCTACGAGTGTGTTCATTGTCAGCATCCCGTAAAAAAAATCATGTGTTGTGGTTTCTGTGGCTCTGAGTCACCTAATGATATTAATGATAAATCGAACTGGAAGGATAGAGAATGAATATAAACGAAGACGTATTGCAAGGCATATTAGCAGACAACGGCATCTATGCTTCAGAGCAGGAGGCTGTATTCAAGGCTATTGAAATTAAACCAGTTGATTGTGATGAGTGCGTGAACCAACGGAACTACGGAGCATGTCAGAATTGTATTCATAATGGTAATGTTGATAGCTTTAAACCAAAGCCCAAACCCTGCGAGCATGACTGGGTATATGGGCACTGCCTAACACAAGCGCATAGAAAATGTTTAATGTGTGGAGAGACGCAAGAGGCTAAGTTTGAATGAAAGCAACAATTCCAGCGGTATATCGTAATATTAAAACAGGTAAGTACTACCATACAATACACCATGTCATTAACCAAACTAATAAAGATGAAGGTAATGTAATGGTGATGTACCATAATAATGGTGAATATTATTATGTGCGTGAATTGAAAGAGTTCTTAAAGAAATTTAAACTTGTAGGAGAGTGAAGAAATGAACCAACAAGAAAAAGAACAAGCACTGGATCTATCAGCACTCTATAAAGAGCTTGCTGAACAAGGTACTTGGTTTGAGTTTAACGTGTATTCAGAATGGACAAGAGCTAATGAACCACCTAATTATCACTCTGACTTAGATAGATGGAGGGTCGCTGAAAAGCAGGATAAGATTATTGATATGTCATGTCTTGTAGGTAGTAATGTGGACTGTGAGTTTGGAGTGGAACAACACAGAATTAGTAAGCTAGAGTCTATAACAGATAGCGGTTTCTACTCAAAGAACGAAGGATTCTGGACTACATGCCGAGTACGCCAAGACCATTGGCACTCATGGCAAGGTGGAGAGTGTCCGTTGCCTGAAGGACTAGAAATAAAGGTTATATTCAGAGATAGTTCTAAATCCGAAGTTTTCACCACGTACCTCGAATCTCAATGGGATTGGAAGCATATGCCAAATAAACACGACATCATAAGTTTCAAAGTCCTAGGTACAACAAAGGGTTGGAAGTATCAAAAAGAACCATGAGCAAAAAGGGCAATACTCATGGTTTAGTCACCCAGAGTCACTTATACAATTTAGGCTGTTCCGTAAAATCCGCTAACTACAATATTGGCCCCAGTCAAACCTGGGAATGTCCCATCAGAAAATTTTATGGTATCAATTGATCCTTGTATCCATCCTGTTATCCCTTTTCCTACTACCGCCAGTTCAATTCCTGACGATGAATAACCAGAAGTATGAACTGCAACAAATCCTGGTGGCAAAGATACAATCAGTGCAGTATCGCCAGTCCCCTGATCGTCAATTACAACATTAAACTGATAATCGATCTCTTCACTTTTAACTAAGTATCTTCCTGTTGCAGTGTATGATCCTATAGTTCCTGATGCCGCAGTGACAATCGGGGTATATTCAATCCATCCAGCATCACCCCACGGAGAAAAATCTAAATGATAATAAACTGTTGCCCCTTCACCTATGACGGGCCTTTGAGTTCCATTGCTCACATCAATATTATATATTTGTATATCTTTTGCTGATGAGTTAAAACCATCTCCAGTACCGTAAGCCCTGATACTTTTTGCTGATGATATTGTCCCTATTCGCTCATTTCTCGATGTGTTAGCATCATCAACGCCACCCATAAATCTGATACCTTCATTAGAAGTCCCTGCACCGAAAAGTCGTATCACAGGCCAATAATTATTATCTGTATTGTCACAAATAATGCCTGCCTCATCAGTATGCGCAATATCAGCGTCTATCCGATTGAAACTGGTATTAGCTAAAGAATCGCCTCCTAATCTCATAGATACGCCGTTTCTTGCTTCAAACTGTCTGCCCTGAAATTTAATATTATTGAATTGATTGTCTTTGGCCTCGCCTAACTCAGAAACAACATTCATATTCAAACCATTTAGAACTGCATTAAAGACTGTTATATCTATTTCTGAGTCAGTTAAGCTATTAATCAATAATCCATTGTCAGCGATTTCTTTACAGTCAATTAGTATGCCTGTAAATTCCACATTACTGATAACTGCATTTGATGATCCTGAAATTGATGCAATTTCAACCATATCTTGCCCTGTAGTCCCAATCCATTTCAGGACAGTGTATTTATCATCATAATCACCAATATCTAGAGTCCTTGAACCTGCCCCCATTATCTTTACAGATGATTTGTTAATGACAGGCATCTTCGCATCAATTTGATAAATGCCAACATCAATCCTGTGGGGTGCTCCATTGTTATTAATAGCTGAATTAAAAAAAGCGGTCATTGCAAATGTGTCATTTGCCACACCGTCACCTACAGTACCAAACTGATGGTCATTATAAATTCCGTCAAAAAAGATACCCTCAGCCTGAAATACATCTAAATCAATAAATGAACCTCCGTCATTGATCCCAGTTCCTGCATTAACAATTTTATAAAAATTACCGCCACCATCACCAACGGTATAATAGCCTAGCGTTTGAGCTTTATTCCCAGGCATTAAAACAGGGCTTGCGACCATATCCGCAACGACATCAAAGACAATAGAAGCCCCTAAAAATTTAATACCAATAGCCACATAATAATCGGGCACATAATAAACTTGAGTCCCATTTCGATCTAATACTTTTATTGAGTAATTACCGTCCACAAGTATCTGTACAGGGCTACCATTGTACATAGGTACGCCACCACTACCAGTGTTGACGGGCTGGGCAATCTGAACTTCATTTCCGCTTTCCTCTCTTAAAGTGACTTGTTTTTGATTGCCGGGTAATTCTGGATCGGTATCAGGTTCACCGATATAAATGTCAGCAAAAAAGACGGGACGGCCTGCTACTGGATCGGCAAAATATTCAATGGGTAATTCTACGTTATTAAGTGCCATGATGATTTATTCCTATTTTGTTTTGATTTGGCTTTAGTATAGCATTTTTAAATTAGTCGGTTTACCCCACCCCAAACCGACTAAAGTTAATTAACAGGTGGATCAAATAATTTTAATAGTAAGTATGAAAATGTTTCATTTAATGGTTAAAATACCATTATTGAATGTACTTTAAACAATGTACGTCTTATAATATCATTTTAACCATTCGTTAAGGTGGAAACATGAAAACTCAGGTACTTATGAAGAGAAAATTATTTGGACAGGAAATAACTCAACAGTCTAAAACAGAAATGTTTAGTGCAACAGACCTTGTGAGATCAGGAAATAAATGGAGGATAGAAAATGGACTTGAGATATTTAATCATAAAAATTGGTTTCAACAAAAAAATGTAAAAGAGTTCGTAGCGGAATTAGAGAAAGAATTTGGGAAAGTAAAGATTAGCGGAAGAGGAAACAAGTCACACACTTGGGTTCATCCATTGTTATTTATTGACTTGGCTTTGGCTATAAGCCCAAAATTAAAAATAGAGGTTTATACATGGCTTTATGACTCTTTATTATCTAATAGAAATGATAGCGGGGATTCTTATAAAAAAATGTGTGGATCACTGTATGTACACTCTATAAATAAATCTGAATACCCTAGGTACATATCTAAAGTCGCCTTAAAAATAAAACAGGTATGTAATGTTGATGACTGGCAAAAAGCAAGCGATGAACAGTTGAAACTAAGAGATAAATTACATAACAACATAGCATTAATATCTAACGTACTCAGAGATAATGATAAGGCTGTTGAGTATGGAATAAATGAAGCAATGAAAGTGGAATTGAAATGAAAGTAATATACTCAATATTGGATTTAATTATTGGTACGGTAATAATTTTGTGCGCACTTATTTTCTCAATATTTGCATCTATTTTTATGTCACAAGATGATAAACCAATGATTGATCCGAACGGGAAAGTAAATCGAGCAATGAATGTTTATTTAATTACTCTCGGATCAATTGGTGCGCTTTGTTCTGCTTGTTATGTAATAGGGATGGCTTTATCGTGATAGAAATAGCAATGATGATAGTGTCGGCATGGGTAATACTTCTTTTTTCTGTAGGAGTATTGTCTGTTTTGTGGGTTATTTTTAGAGAAACTTTATTTTTTATATGTGATCACTTTATTGCAATCACGTCGGTGGTAGTTGTTTTGTTGGTGTTGGGATTTATTTGGCCTGATGTTAAAGGGGAATTGAAGTGAGATGGAGTTTATTAGTCCTATGCGTTGGATTCCCTTATCTTATCCCCGTGTGGATTTTATTATGGTGGTGGCTTGGAATATTAGGTGAAAATGACTTTTAATCTTCCTGTTGCCTTCCTGACTCAACTGCAAAATGCTTCATTAAAGTATTTAAAGTTGATATATCAATTTCACCAGCGTCTTTAAGTGCATTTAACTTTAAAGCAATGCCAGACTTAATTTTAGGAGAATCAAGCAATCCATGAGCAAGTCCAGCGATCCCTGATCCTGGTATAACGGATTCCATTGCAGCCGCTTTAATGGGTAATCCTATCCCTATCAAATCTCTGTTAGCAATTCTAGCAGACGATTGTGAAAGAGGATCTGCAAGTTGCAATAACTCGCCCATCTCTTGATTTAATGGTTTAATCCTTGGATCAAGTGTTTCAATTTGTTCTTTTGCTGCTTTTGCCATTTCCTTTTTAGTTTTATTGCCCACCCTTGAGCCAGCCATAGTTTTTTTATTCCAGTTCACATCATTATACAATTCCTTTTTATAGGATTGCATTTCTGACGGAGTCATATCAACAAGTGAACCTCTAGCTTTAACAAAATCATCAATTTCCTTTTTTACAAGTAGTGGCTTTGATGTTGATGTTCTAGCTACTTTGTTCATTAACCTGTTGGCTGCTGAAACAATAGGCTGTGTATTTAATTTAACACCGGCATTATCTGAAAATTTAATAATATTTTCTAAATCTGCGTCCAGTTCTTTTATTATTTTACCTGCTCTTAATTGTCCATTTTCTGTGGGCATTATATTATATTTCAGCATAGTATCAGCAAGACTATTACGCACCATCTGAGGGTCGCTAAGAGGGCTTTTCTTGTCTAAAACTGTACTAAACTTTGCAGCGCTTTTTATCATCTCTCTGGGTTTGTTTTTCATGAAAGGTGACTTCATAACGGCTTCACCTACTTTTGACGCGGCGATACCAGGAATATTTAACGGATCGATAATGCTCCCAGCCTTACTGATTTTATTACCAGCTTTGCCAACGATACCAGGAACCTTTCCAGCCAGCGATCCGCCAAGCGTCAATACACCAGCAAAATCACTCAGCAATCCCATTGGGTCTTCTTCCAGTGTTTTAGGAATATCAGAATATCTTTCTTTATAATATTTCCCCATAGCGTCAAGAACTGGAGTTTCCTTCCCTTGAGCTTGATTGACGACATCAGCGAGAATATTATAAATACCAGTTCCTGTTTTAATGGGACTATGAATAGGCGAGGTTACATCAGATACAAGCTGACCAGCGGAAGGAATGACATTGGCAACAGCGCCCATAGGGCTAAACCCTTCATCTTCTTGATCGACTAACTTAGCTGTTGATAAATCAAAGCCGCCGGATGATTGTTTCACTGGTGTTGCTGTTGATAAGTCGAAAGCCATTATTGCACCTCTTGAATTTCGCCATTAGGCCCTACATAGGCACGATTACCATTAGCATCGGTCATTAGTTTATAGCCTTCTGGTGGTTGTTGTGACTGCGATTCTGGTTGCTGCGTTTCTTTCTTCTTTCTATCCTTATAAGGGGAAACATACTTTGTTTCTTTCATGCCTATCCTACGATTATAAGCATTTTCCTTTTTATGTCTCCGTTTTGCCTTTATTTCCTTTAATTTTTCACTCTCAAAAGGTTGGGGCATGTACATTTTATCATAATCTTTATATTCTGATTCATTGATAACAGCGCCAGTCGCATCACGGAGAACCATCTCAGCCCATGTTTTCTTAGCAGAATCTACAATTTTAGAGTTTTGATCTTTCATGTACAATTTTGCTGGTTCTGGTAAATTGGTATAATCAGCAATTATATTGGTAATATTCTCAGGGTCATAATCTATCAAAGCATCATTTAAAGTTTCTGATGCGCCTTGCATTTGATCTAGGGCGATAGCGGTTTTCTTGTCTGATTCTGATAAGCTGGATAATATCTTTGGTGTCCCTTTGCCGTCAATCCATATTTTTTTATCAAGAGGTATGCCGTTTTGTGACTTCACTTCATCAGTCATAAAGCCCGGAGTTAAACTGTTTCCTCCAATTTGAACTAAAGGTGATTTACCTCTGACTTTTTCGGGGGTAAGCATTGATTCATATTTTCCAGTATTCTTGTTCAGCCCCATTAAACCGCCAGACGCAGTCTCTTTTATGTTTGAATACTCTGCAACATCAGGCCCAGTACTCTCCTTCCAAGCAGTATAAGCCTTTGGATCAGTAAACATCAGCCCATCACTAGCAACCTTCTTCTGAGCTTCAAGCCCTTTACCTAACAACGATCTTGATTGTGAGCAATCCCCGCCACGAGCATCAACAATTTTGCATCGATCAATAATAATCTGATCACCCTGCTCGTCAGTTTGAGCTTGGAGCATTTTTTTAGAATCCCCCGCCAACTGTGCTTTTTGCATGTCACTTTCAACACCACTAGCCGCAAGAATATTTTTGCCATACTCAGGGTATCGAGCCATAAACAAAGAGGTTTCCTTGGGATCGCCTCGTTGCATTACGGCCTGACCTTCTGTGACCATGGCAGCCCGTTTTTCTTCTGCCTGTTGCTTCTCAGCCTGCATTGCTCTTTGCTTGCCGATATCGCCTATAATCCCTTGCAATGGTGCAAAGTTCATTGGCCCGCCCTGATCGATCATGTACGGGTTTCCCATGCTAGTAGCCATGAAAGATTCCTTTATTTATTTTATAAGTTAATAATATGTTATAATTCACTTCGTGGCTAGGGCATCGAACCCGAATAACTGTACTCAGAACAGTTTGCCACACTTATCTTCTGAGCAATTTCACTGAGGAAATGTTTATGCTTACCCAAAAACGACTTAAAGAAGTTCTTCATTATAATCCTGATACTGGGATTTTTACGTGGAAAATCAAAACAGCTCGATGCGTTAAAATAGGATCTATCGCTGGCAGTGTAGTTTCCAATAATTACATTCATTTAGCTATAAATTACCGAGATTACAAAGCTCATCGTTTAGCATGGCTTTATATTCATGGCGTTTGGCCTGAAAATGAAATTGATCATATCGACCATAATCCTAAGAACAATAAACTTATCAACCTTAGATCCGTTACAACAAAAGAAAATTCAAAAAACAGAAAGAAATACTGTACAAACACTTCTGGCGTTAATGGCGTTCATTGGTGCAAAAGAAGATCCAAGTGGATATCCAGAGCCAGAGATAATGGCAATAACTTATTCAGCAAAGGTTTCAAAGATTTCTTTGAAGCTGTCTGCCACCGTAAATCCCTTGAAATAAAGCATAATTTCCACGCCAATCATGGGAGATAATTATACTCCCACGCCAATCATTTGATAATCTACCGTCCGATACCCGTCTTTTTCACCAATCGCTTCAGGCATGACCTCTTCAACCTCGTCAGCAATTACGCCCGTTGAATGACCTTTTAAGCCTAGCTTCTCAGCCGCATTATTCCATGTCCATGAATAAATATTGAAGCCGTTCATCTGACCTATTGGTTTCACGCTTTTCTTTAATCGACTATCTGACATCAGTAATAATGGAGCAAGGGCAGCTATCCCACCACCAGCGGCGGCAGTCCCAGCTGCTACCCCTGCACCAGCCAACGCCCCGTATGTTGATAACCCAGTACCTATGGCTCCCATCATATTACTTTGCTGGTTTGCAGCACCTTGAGCTAATGCTTGACCCGCTGCAATCTGACCTTGACCTAAAGTCTGCCCGATAGCAGAAGTTGCACCTGCAATCTGACCTTCAAGTCCGCTACCAGTAAACCCTCTCAATCCTTGTAGTCTCTGATCAACCAATCCCTTCAAAACATTCTGATTATTCTGCGCCAGTGCTTCATTAGCATTTCCAGAACGCAATCCACCAGTCATAGCCGCATTACGTGATATGGCTTCTTCACCCTGATCAACCATGCCCTGATAGAAATAATCACCTTTCACATCTTCAATAAATTGTTGCTGTCCGGGTGCTTGTTGTATTTGAGATGGTGGTACATAGTTTGGGTTTTCTAAGAAGGCTGGAGCATTGGGATCGCCATACCCGCCAGCACCAAAGCCCATCTTTGTCATTAATTCAAATTGCTCCATGGCGTTTTGATATTCGCTCAGGTCACCAGTGTCAGTATTGTAATCACCCCACTGCGGCATACTTGGAGTGCTACCAGACCCTGGGCCATAAGCAGCATTAGGAAGATATTGAGGCTGATTTATAGATTGTTGAGCAGGCGCTTGTTGTAGCCCATAAAACCCCGCCAGTTGATTTAAAGCCTGATCTTGATAAAAGGACGGAATACGCTCTTTTGATTTTAAATAGTCTAATGCTTCTCTTTGTGAGTCCGCTGCAATTTGAGCACCTTCCAAACTTGCATCAGCTGCATCACCACCATCATCACCGCCCATGTTATTCCCCTTTTATTTTATATGCCATCAATCGGTAATTTACACCGTTGTAATTGGCTTTTCCACAATCTGCAAAATTTAATTTAACACATAAATTTAAAACAGATCGTTTTGTTATCTTAGCAATGATCATCGGACAATCAGGCCATTTTTCAGGCACTAACTTTATAAACTCCATCATTGCTTTTCGAGTGTTCAGTTTACCTTTTCTATCCGTGGCTTTGACATGAACTTCTAAAGCCTCACCTTTTTGCACAACTAAGCCCCAAAGGTTCATACCGTTGTATTGTAAGCATAGCCCAGGAGGGTAGGTTTCGTCAAAAACACTATCTACTTTTTTAAACATCTGATCCACTGAACTCAGTAAAGCTGGTGGAGCAATTCACCCCAACTGAGTCAGCAACCGCGATAATATATTGGCCTTCTGTGTAACCTTGAGCAACTATTGCATTAATGTCCAATTCTTCGCCTGCAGACAAAGAATTGACTGATACAATGACACCGCCAGCACTGGTATTATTTTGTGAGACATAAAATGTCACTGTCACATCATTTGCCGAACCATTAAAACAATTCATTGACTCAATGCCGACTCTACCAACAACCTGCAAAATAACAGTGTCAGTATCTAAAATAGAAATTGTACCCGTGCTAATTTTTGATCTAATTGTCATTGGTCTGTCCTAAAGGTGATTCCATCGAGTGTAACATAGCTATTTCCACCCGTTAAAATTTGAGTGACTGTGCCTGTGTTGGTAATGTCTAATCTATCCAGAACACCACCATTAATGATAGTAAAAATTTTTGTATCTAAAGGTCTAAACCCTTCTGGCAAAGTAAAAATAGACTGTCCAGCTGTGCCACTCCTCACCACTCCAGATAATCGGATTATACCATTTGATTCTCTTGAATATTTAGCGGTGCCAAATGGAGCGCCAAAGTTAACCCAGCTATTAGTAAAAGTAACCGCTACTGGAGTCTCATTTGTTGGATCACTACCACCGCCGCCACTACCGCCAGAAATTGCCATGATATCCCAATCTGGACTAATAATGATTCTTTGTACATTAATGGATATGCCGTATTGATTTAGCGGGTTTACTCCTTGATCAATTCCATCAAATGCCAGATAGGATTGCACGTCAGCATAAAGTGGTTCATTGCCAGTCCATCCATTTGCAATGCCGACAAACTCAGTCGATTGAGCAACAAATAGAGTTGCCGTCATTGATGTGTCATTATTTGTTGCAGGCTCATCTGCACCAATTGAATTAGCAACAACATCATATTCAACTGAGGTAGTTCTTGTTACTGGAGGGTTGACAACTTGAAACACGATGGAATTTTGCGTTGCTCCAGTTTCAATAAATTCTATTGTACTCCCAACAATTATACTTTCTAATTCTGCTTGTCTGTCTGTCGAGGTCAAATCATCAAAATCAATTCTTAATGTTGTATTGTTATTATCTGTATTCCACGATCCATTATCTGGCTGATTGTTATTACTGTTACCGCTTCTTGTCCAGTCGCCTGTTATTGTTGTTTGACTCGATGAATTTAAAGCCTCAAGATAAACTCTAATTAATGAGCCTGACATAACTAGAGTGGGATCGACTTTAATTATATTCCACTCTCCTGTTCTTAGTCCTGTTAATTCCTGTTGAGATGCGCCACCATTACCAGCTACTGTTAGTCTATGTCGTATATTGGCCCCAATCGCTGGCACCCAAACTCGAATACTATTTAAAAAGGCAGTTTCAGTGAATGTGTAATCATGACCAGACCCTACAACTGATGTGTTATTAAATGTAGTCCATGCAGGAATGTCAGGCAGATCCCATGATGGCCCGCCTACATTTTCAGGCTCTAGTCTGTCAGATGTGCCTAATGGATTATTAACAATGCCGAGATAGTCGCCATCACGGGACATTGAGTTAAAAAGATAAGTGCCTGCAGTCCAAACCCCAGCCCAATTAACAGGGTATTCAAATTCTAATCCAGCCTCTAAATTATTAACAGTCGGGACTTTGCCCCCTTGATTAATGTAATCATTATTTATCACATCCTCAAGGCTTAAAAAATTTGCCAGTGTAAACTCTAACCCTGTTTCCAAGTCATTAACTGTCGGAAATAGTCCAGCTTGGCCCACATAATCAGGTTCTAAAACATCAGTTAATTGAATAAATTCATTGACTGACACGCCCCCACTTGAACCAGCCCCAGCCCCAATAAGTGAAACCAATCCGGCATAATTTGGATCATTGAAATCAGGCGCATTTCTCTGTGCATAACATTGGGCGCTTAATAAAACTGAGTCAGAATTGACAAAATAAGTGTAATCAGCCCGATCAATTTCCAATGCATCGCGAGCCAGTTTGCCATCGGCATAAGAAGTTTGACCCAATTGAAGTATAAAATTATTGTTTAGTGTCCTGTAAATGTAATGGATAACTGCATCATTGCCAGACAGTGAATTAACAACACCTAATGGCGATTCATACAGAAATGGGATATCTGTTTGAGCTGATAAATGGATCGTGCCATCAGCAAGAAACACATCAAAAGTTAATGGGGTTAAATTATCACCAACGGCAGGAAAGTCCTTGATATGCGGATTGGTTAAACTATTTTCTATATTGATGCCAGGGGATAAAAGTTTTCCAACATCACCCCGTATTTGTAGATTGGCATCAACCGGATGAATCCCTAATCCGCTGACCCGTTCAGACGCAGGCAAAAAGAATATCCAGTCATATAACTGGTTACCCACTTCATTGGACAAAATAGGCGCTTCATT
>Ga0164313_10005025_pt1 | contig 11729 bp, 8 predicted proteins | sample GuaBasSedimGuay4_FD_113735 | JGI IMG/M metagenome (GOLD analysis project Ga0164313, IMG submission 113735) | Subseafloor sediment microbial communities from Guaymas Basin, Gulf of California, Mexico - Guay4, Core 4569-4, 0-3 cm | ecosystem: Environmental > Aquatic > Marine > Hydrothermal vents >... | reverse complement strand
CAGCATGCCTTCCTTCAGCTATTATTTCTTTCAATTCAGGAATAAACTCCATGTAGAAACGTTCTGCAACCTCAAAATTACCATGCCATTGGGTGTAGTCAGGTCCCATCATTGCAACGCCCATCCTTGCCCGTCGACCCTCGTGATGCCACAGGTAGAAATAAGTCCATTCTATTTTATCGTTAAATGGCACACCATCAATTAATCCATTTCCTTTTGCCATTTTATACAATTCCGTTGCCGGTTTTCCAAATTTATCGTTATACAGATTAACCATATTATCGTACTGCGTATAGAAATTCTCAACATATTTTTTTGTATGACATTGCTGACAAACATTAAACATATTGTCTCTACGTTGTTCCCACGATAAGAATTGATCAGGAAGTTCTTTACCTAACTTTTTAAATTTCTTGATTTGGGATGCATCCACTTTTTCGGAAACAGGAGGTCGTAATGTCCATGATATCCTATCTCCTACATCGTGCGTGATAGGCTGATCTGGAGTCGCACTTATGTGGCAAGTAGCACAAGTAGGTGCGGCAATATAATCTTCACCAACGATCCAAGGTTTTGCTTTCAGGTTCATTTCGTCCATATGGGCATAGAAATTGATCCCGTGTTTCGATTCATCATAAATCTCTTTTTGTGGGTGATCAGGCCCGAGGTGGCATCTACCACAGTTATCGGGATGCCTTACCTGCTCAACAGAAAAATGGTGACGGTTATGACAAGCTGAACAAGAACCTTTTGAGCCATCAAGGTTGATCCGTCCAATCCCTGTATTGGGCCATGTTTTTGGGTCTAAAAGAAGGATTCCGTCGTCACTTTTCATTACATTGCCTTCATCATCTTTTAATAACTCCACCTTTGAACCGTGGCATTGCCAACAGCCTGATGCAGCCGCAGGATTTGCCCCATCCATATATGCAGCGTGGCCCTCGACCACTTCGGCCAGGACATTATCCAGCGAACCCATTATAGCACCGGCATCTGCATGGTGGCTTTGCACAAACTGGTCCACTTCATTTTTATGACATTTGCCACAATCTTTAGGTGTAACAATGGTTGCAATAAAATCGCCATGGTGTTCGTATCCGTCAATATCACCTTCTTCGGCTTTATGACATTCTACACAACCAACACCAACTTCGGCGTGTTTACTTACTTTCCATTGTTCAGTTATTACTTTACCGTTACCTTTTTCGCTATGACAGCCGATACAGTGTTTCGTTTCAGCCGATACAACCGGATCAGGCCTGTAGTCAGGTAATTGGCGTTCGACTTCTTTAAATACGGCGATTATTAAAGCTGCAAGAAATGCAACACTCAAAATCCCGATGATTGTTCTCTTGTTATTTAGACTTTGTGACATGGTATATTGTTTTATTTATGTTCTTAATTATTAATGTACTGCTAATGTTTCCCAAACCAGAAATGCGGTTATGGTTAATGCTCCTATTACTCCTATCCAAAATGCTACATCCTTTTTGGGGAAAAGCTTTTCGAAAAAGCTATCGACAAATGGCCAGAAGAACAGCAAGACCAGGAATATCATAGGTCCTATTACACCCCAGGTCATATTTGTTATTTTAAGCCATCGGAATACCGGATAGAAGTACCATTCGGGTTTAATATGCAATGGTGTATTATTCGGATCTGCCATTTCGCCTAAATGCGGCGGAAATACCAATACCAGGACAAGAAGGAATAACATAATAAGGCTGACCATTATTAATTCGGTCATCGCATGGTCGGGCCAAAAAGGAAAAGTTTTTCTATCATCCCTTTCTTCCCCTTTAAACCTAAGATCGGTTACCCCCAGTGTTCGGATTAAATAAACATGTACTGCAATCAGCATCATGCTTACCACCGGAAGTATCATTACATGGAATGCATAAAACCGGGTTAAGGTATTTTGTCCGATCATATCACCCCCTTTAAGGAAACTGGCCAACCAGGGACCAATAACCGGTGTTGCACCGGCAATTTCGGTTCCTACCTGCATTGCCCAATACGACATTTGTTCGTAAACAAGCGAGTATCCTGTAAAACCGAAAACCAGCATAACAACAAATATTATAACGCCGAACATCCAATTCAATTCGCGGGGTGCACGGTACGATTTGGTAAAGAATACCCGCATCATGTGTAAAATTAATGATGCAATCATTATGTTAGCTGACCATCGGTGTACACCCCTGATTAACCAACCAAACGAAACACCTTCACTAATGTGCTTTACGCTTTCGTAGGCCTGATTTGGATCAGGTACGTAATAAAATATCAGCATAAAACCAGTTACTAACTGCACTATAAACATATATGCAGGTGTTCCGCCTAATGCCCACCACCATTTTTTTAAATGATTTGGTATCGGCTCACTCGACATTTCCGCCATCGCTTCATCGTCGATGGGAAATGATTTTTTTATCCAACCTGTTAAACTCATAATAATTAGGATTCTGAAGTTTCACTGTATAGGTAAACAACTTTACCTTCGACTTGTACCCGATAAGTATCTAACGGCCGTGGAGGCGGTCCGTCCAAAACAGCTCCATCAGGGTTAAAAATACCATTATGACAAGGACAGAAAAAGATATTTTTATCGGCTTCCCAATGCACTTTACAACCTAAGTGTGTGCAAGTGGTCGAAATCGCCTTTACTTCTTTTTCGCCTGTTCTGACCAAAACGAGTTCGCGTCCCCGCAGGTCAAAAAATGGTTTTGTTTCATTTATTGCGATATCCTCCAGGTTCATGGCAAATATCTTCCGATATTGCTTCTCGACTTTGCGTGGAGTGATAAATCGCAAACCCATAAAGCTTAAGCCTGCAAATGCGGTTCCCAAAGGAATAAACGCAAACAGACTATGTAAAAAATCTTTTCGTTTCATGTGTTTAGATTTTATTATTCGGGGAGAATTGGATATTCATGTTTAAACAGTTGAGGTTTAAAGGTGAACATTACCCAAGCCCAATTGTTTGTGTTTTCATAGTTTCCACTTTTTAAATAACCCATACTTTCAGAAGCGAACATCTGGGAGTATCCGACTTTAATATTCATAGTCTTATCAAACTTATATACATATACAAAATCCAATTCAGTACCTAATTGACTGGATTTGGTTTCAGTAGAACTTAAATTCATTTTACCTTGAGAGCTAAAGTTGTGGACGAAAAGTAAGAACTTGGATTTACCAACATCTATTCCACCCCTAATATATATGTCAACCAAACCAACTGACCCGATATGGTTGCCAACATAGAAATAATCCATAAAACCATTGAATTTATGGTTGGTTCCATAAAAAGGAGTGAATGCCTTATTCTTATCTGCATCATTACCGGTAAGGTCGTTACCACTTAACATTTCGAAACCAATTCCCGCACTCCATTTTGCATCTTCTGGTTTGAAGTTAAGGTCTAAGGCTACTTCAAAAGCGCTTAACGACCGGTCAGAAACATCTTTACCTCCTGTGTAATACAAATTACCGGACAAATCGATCAACTTAATAACTCTTGCTTTAATATGCGTTCCAAAGGTTTGACTGTATCTGGTCTCATTACTATCAGGAGAATCTAAATGTACATACTGCAAACCATTATTTAAAACAAGTAAACTAACCTTAACTTTTTCTCCTTTGTAGTTTCCCCACAAATACTGCATGGCTTTATAATTTCTGGGAACGGTATAAGTATTTCCGGTAGTTGAAGGCCCGTTCTGGTTATAGGCAATACCTAAATCAAATGACCATTTTTCGTAAAAATATTTAGCCAGCAAGGCATCGTGGCTACGTGCTTGCTGTGCCCAACCAACGCTACCAAACATCCGGTGGTCATCATAAATGAGTTCCTGTCGACCGGCTTTAATTGCGAATTTCCTGCCTATTCCGAATTGTCCCCAAGCCTGGTGAATGGCCAATCCGTTAACATCTGATCTGTTTAATTGACTTACGTCACCCCAAACACGGACATCCTGCAGACTGACGTAAACTTTGACTTTTTCTTTATTAAAGAATACATTCAAACGTGTTCGTTGGGAAATAAAAGAAGCGGGGTCAACAGAATCGGGCATTAAGCTGTGAAAACCATGCCGGTATTCGTATCGGGGCCTTACCTCCGCATCAATAATAAACTGGCTGCTTAACATTTGAAATGCGAAAACAGAAAGTATCATCAATAAATAATGCTTTCTGAAGATGTTTAAATTTTTCATAGAATTAAATTTGGAAATTATTTTTGTTAGTGTTTAAATCGTTGGTTTATTAGTTGTGTGATTTATTGCACATAAAAGTAATTTCGGAAAAGTCACCATATCATGACATTTTACAGTAGAAAACAAAACTTTTGTCAGTTTTTAGAAGCAATAATTCCAACGCATATTTTGCCAACTCAATAAAATTGAATGAGAATAGGGCTTTCAAGGCGCAAGGGACATTTAGTAAAGTAATTAACAATCTTTTAAACCGATTTTTATCTTCGGGAAATCTATCTGTATTGAGAATTAATTAATGATTAATTTTAAGTAACTTGTATTACATAATGACTATGATCAATATTTTGAGGATTGTCATTACATCTTAATTATATAGTAGCGAATATCCATTTAAATATTACACAAGCGGTACACTAAAAAAACGGCTAATCACTATTTTCGTGCAAAATCAATATTTAATCTTTTATTTTAAAAATCATGAAAATCAAACTAATTCTACTCACCCTGTTAACTATTATTACATCACTTAATGTATCTGCGCAAACAGCAGATGAAATTGTGGATACCTATTTTGAAAATACCGGCGGAATAGATAATTGGCGGGCACTCACCGGGATGATTGCCAAAGCTACCATTAATCAGCAAGGCATGGAAATTCCGATTACAATGGTTTTTTTAAAAGACGGCCGTCAGATGATGAAATTCGAACTTCAAGGCAAAGAGCTTTCCCAGGGTGTTTTTGATGGAGAGGTTGTATGGGGGCATAATTTCATGACAATGGAACCTGAAAAAAGCGACAGCGAAACCGCAGAAAACATGAAAAGGGAATCAGGTGATTTTCCCGATCCGTTTCTGGATTACAAAGATAAAGGATTCACCATTGAACTATTAGGGGAAGAAACTGTTGAAGGGGTTGAATGTTTCAAGGTTAAACTGACTAAAAAACCCCAATTGGTCGATGGGCAAGAAGTTGATAACATCAACTACTATTTTTTCGATCAGGAAAATTTTGTTCCCATTGTTGTTGAATCAGAGATTAAATCGGGCGAGATGAAAGGAAAAACAAGGCAGGTTATATATAGTGATTATGAAGAAGTTGATGGGTTATATTTTGCCTTTTCAATTACGGAGGGGATTAAAGATATGGGAGCACAAACCATAAACTTTACTTCTTTTGAGCTAAACCCAACTGTAGATGATGCTATTTTTAAGTTTCCTGCCAGCACTACTATCGAAACCCCGGTTATAACAGAATAACTATTACCGTTTTTTAATTAAATTTTTATCGATATGAAAAAGATCGCATTAATGTTTTTAGTTAGCGTGAGCTACCTGTTATCTTTTGCTCAAGACCCTATTGTACTATCGGGCGATGAACTTTTTGGCTCAATGAAAGCCAGGCAAATTGGCCCTGCACTCATGAGCGGGCGAATTACCGACCTTGTTGGCCATCCAACCAATTCGCGTATTATTTACATTGGAACTGCTGGTGGAGGTATTTGGAAATCTTCTGATGGAGGCTCTTCTTTTACTTCCATATTTGATAAATACAATCAATCTATTGGAACATTGGCCATAGATCCCAAAAACCCTGACCGTGTCTTGTGGACCGGAACCGGCGAAACATGGACACGCAACAGCACCTCTGTCGGAGACGGGCTTTATAAATCGACCGATGGCGGAACCAATTGGACTAAAATAGGATTCGAAAATTCCGAAAGGATAAGCAGCATACAAATCAACCCGAATAATACCGATGAAGTTTATATTGGTGTTCTTGGCCCCATGTGGGGAGATAGCGACGAAAGAGGGGTTTATAAAACCACCGATGGCGGCCTGACCTGGGCAAGGCTGTTAGCTGGTAACAACAGCACCGGATGTTCTGATTTAATAATGGATTTGAATAATCCGAATGTTTTGTATGCTGCTTTTTGGGAATACAGAAGAACAGCCTGGTCTTTTAATTCTGGTGGAGAAAACAGTGCGCTGTACAAATCTACCGATGGTGGAAAAACATGGAATAAAATCCACAATGGATTACCAACAGGGGAATTGGGCCGTTTTGCCATAGCATTGGCCCCATCGAACAGCAATATTTTATATGCTGCCGTTGAAGCCGAAAAAGACAAAGGGCTATATCGTTCCGATGATGGTGGCGAAAACTGGACTTATCTGAACAAGGATTTTCAATTGGTAATCCGTCCGTTCTATTTTTCGAGAATTGTGATTGACCCTAAAAATCCTGATGTATTAATTAAAGCGGGCTTATTTGCCACCATAAGTAAAGATGGCGGCAAAACCTTTAAGGGATTAGGTTCGATGCATGGTGATATTCACGACATTTGGTTCGATATTGAAGATTCGGACAGGCTTTACGCAGCCACCGATGGTGGATTATACCGAAGCTGGGACGGTGGAAGCAATATGGAAATGGTAAATGATCTTCCACTATCGCAATTTTATCACGTTAGTGTAGATAACCAGGAACCATACAATGTTTATGGCGGATTGCAGGATAATGGTTCGTGGTATGGCCCTTCTGACAGTCCGGGCGGTATTGAAGCCCGTGATTGGAACAGTGTAGGTTGGGGTGATGGGTTCAGGGTATACCGACATCCGACAAAAAACTATGTTTATTCCGAAATGCAGGGAGCTGAAGGCGTATGGCGATACGATATAGATAGAAATCAAACCCGGAGCATTAAACCTTTCCCTGTTGAAGGCGATCCAAAACTCCGTTTTAACTGGAATGCCGCTATGTCATTAAGCCCGCATCATCCGGACAGGCTTTATATGGGCAGCCAGTTTGTACATCGCTCAGATGACATGGGGAATAACTGGGAAAAGATTTCCCCCGACTTAACTACCAATGATCCTACCAAGCAAAACCAAACTGAATCCGGAGGGATTTCGAAAGATAATTCAGGTGCAGAAAACAACAACACGATTTTCACAATAGCCGAATCCCCTTTAAATGAAAATGTGATTTGGGTAGGTACCGATGACGGAAATGTACAAGTGACTCAAAATGGCGGTAAAGATTGGAGCAATGTAACTGCCAATTTCGAAGGATTGCCCCCCTTTACCTGGTGTTATCATATAGAAGCCAGTAACTTTAATGAAGGCTCGGCCTATGCGGTTTTCGATGGTCACACAGCTAACGATAAAAATACCTACGCTTATAAAACCACCGATTATGGTAAAACATGGAAAAGTATTGTAACCGACGATATTTATGGTTTCGCCAGGAATATCCAGGAGGATTATGTAAACGAAGACCTTCTGTTTTTGGGAACAGAATTCGGACTTTACATTAGCATTGATGGTGGGGAACATTGGGCGAAATTTACCAATAACATGCCGGCGGCTTCTGTTCATTTTATCGACTTGCAATCAAAAACAAACGATTTGGTAATGGGTACCCACGGGCGTGGCGTTATTATTATCGATGATATTAGCCCGCTGCGGGAAATTACGCAGGATGTTTTAAACGAAAACGTTTACTTTTTTGATTCTAAACCAATGGTTATGAAAGATAAGAGCGGTTTTGGTGGCGGTAGCAACGGTAGCCAGTTTATTGGGCCTAACCCTGGCAGAAACGGAAAAATAATTTATTACCTGAAAAAGCGCCATACATTTGGTAAAATGACAATGGAAATACAAGACCCGGAAGGAAACAAAGTTGCGGATATCGATGCTACAAAAAAACGGGGTATCAATATCGTAACATGGAATTATCGAATTAAGATGCCTAAGACCGCAAAAGGCAAAACTTTTGATTTCGGTGGATTCTCTTCACCCAGGGTTTCTGAAGGAAAATATACTGTTGTGATGAAAAAAGGAAAGACTGAATATAAACGCGAGATTGAACTTCAGTACGATCCCAAATCAAACATATCAACCAAAGACCGAAAAGCACAAGAAGAAATGGCAATGAAACTCTACGATATGACACAAGACCTGGCTTATTTGGTTTATCAGGTAGATGAATCTATTGGTTATGCCGAAGCATCTAAGGAAAATAATGTGAAAATGGATAAAACCGTTACAACAGTAATTAATTCGCTTAATGCTTTAAAAGAAACGTTGGTTATTACTACCGGCGATAATTATGTGGGACAAGCAGAAAGGCAATTAAGAGAGGATATTGGGAATCTTTACAGCGTGGTTAACGGCAATTTCGAAAAACCGGGCAACAGCCAATATCAAAATTTAGCTATGCTGGAAAAAAGGATGGAGGAAGCACACGCAACTTATAATTCTATTCAAAAAAAGGAATGGGCCAAATTCGAAAAAGCAGCTTCTAAGGACGATGTAGAAGCATTGAAAGTGATTTCGTTTGAGGAATTTCTAAAGCAATAATACGGTAAACTATCAACCAGGTTTAGAAGCAGGGGAGATTCGTCTTTCCTGCTTTTTTTTCGTTCCGGTTTATTCTATTTTATGATTAATTTAATTCTGAATAATTCAATTTCAATAGCCTATTTTTGCTACTTCGTGATTATATTATCAGATGCCTTGAATTATGATAAAACGGCTTATTATTCTCCTTTTTCTTGCTTCCGTATCTTACACAAGTCAATCCCAAATTTTAATCTCTCTATTGTTTGGCGATAAATTAAATTCTCCTGGCGTAGAGTTTGGTTTGGAGGGCGGATTAACTTATGCATCCATATCCGGTTTTGAAACCAGCAATTATGTTGGGGATTTTTATCTTGGTTTTTATTTCGACATCCGCTTAGAAGAACCCAAATGGTGGTTAAGTACAGGACTAATACTAAAGAATTCTTTAGGCGTTGATAAATTGACAGCTACCGATCTTGTGTTTCTCAAAACAGATACTTTTCCCGAAGAAGGGGATTACAGTCAACGAATTAAATATTATCAGCTTCCCGTATCCTTAAAATATAGGTTTAAAAGCTCAATTTATGTTGAGATGGGGTTTCAGGCAGCGTTAAGACGCAGGGCTACTTTTGTGCAGTTCGATTCGAATATCGATGGACAGGAAAGAAAGATAAGGACTTCGAATAAAGATGATGTTAACCCAGTGGATTTTGGTGGGCTTATTGGTGTTGGCTACACCTTTTTTAAAGGCAGCGGACTGACTTTTGCCTTAAAGTACTATTACGGTTTTACCAATGTTTATAAAGGAATTGATGGCAGAAGAAACAGTGCATTTTATGTTCAGTTCAATGTACCGATAGGTGCCGGAAAAAAGAACATTAAGCAGAATGAGTAGTTATTTAAAATTTAGCCAATTAATGAAAACGAACGAGTCCTAAAAAGCTTTCTATAGTAGAATCACTTAATATCTGTAATCAACTTCTTTTTATCAAACCATGCACTACTTCTATTAATTGGAACAATTATTGGGTGGGCAATGATACTGTCATTTGTTACTTTTAATTCTGTAAAGAAAAGTTTATCCCCTTTTATTCGGTTTCCCGATTTAATAACTTCAAAAATATTATTCTTAGTATTGATTTTTGTGCGAACAAATTTTTTCCCCCAGTTGCCTGAAATCAATATTTGGGCAAAATCAATATGCGGTTCCAATTGGGATAAGGAAAATGGTTTTTCCACCCATGACTTTGCCTCTAACGATCTTATGTTGTTTGACCATAGTTCGTGGTGAGATATTACAAACACTCGCTTATTTGTATCAATATCTGGTTTGATGGCAACAAGAAAATCAATTATGTGGTTTACAGAATCATTTGAATTTATCAAGATATAATTCGTGAAATTATCGATGATTAATTTGTACCTGTATCCAATATTACTTAAGTACACTTCTTCAGCTTCCTTATCGTTATTTACCAATAAAGGTGGTTTATCATTATTATATCTTATGTCATGATTACCTGGTGTAATATAAAAAGGGACGTTTAGTTTATTGGCTTGGGCTAAAAACAAATCCCATTCCTTATCGGAATAATTAACGGTTATATCCCCCAAAAATAAAACCAAGTCCGGATTCACCTTTTTAATCTCAATTATTAACGTATCAAATATGCCCGGAAAATACAACACAGGATATAAATGTCCTGCCAATACAATTGTAATAGTATCCGGGTTTTCGAACCGATATATATCTGGTTTTAATTCAATGGCATTAAATCGTTCATTTGTTTTAATATGATTGCCACAGGAAACAAACATAATAAGTAAGGCAATCGCTAGGATAGAATAGTTGAAAAATGAAATATTTTTATTGACTATCATCCAGAACAATAATTTGTAATCCAGCCCATCTTTAAATCCCTTCAATTACACGAATAAACAAAACAGTCAATTTTTTCTCTGCAGTTGCTGCAACTTCAAGTATTTCCTTTAATGAAACCGGTTCTAAGTTGTCGGGATCTCCAATGTCTGTAACTACCGAAACAGCTGCCACAGGCAAGCTCATTTGATTGGCAACAATCACCTCCGGAACGGTTGACATCCCAACAACATCAGCTCCCATCATTCGCATCATGCGGTATTCGGCACGCGTTTCCAAGGTTGGACCACTTTGTACCAGATAAACCCCTTTTTGCAATTTAAGGTTCAATTCTTTTGCTGATTCTTCCATTAGCCGGTTTAATTCAGCATCATAAGGCTGACTCATATCCGGGAAACGGGGACCCAGGTTGTCGTAATTCTTGCCGATCAGCGGATTACCCGGTAAAAAATTAATATGATCATCCAGCAGCATTAAATCCCCCTTTTGATAATCGAGGTTAACAGCTCCAGCAGCATTTGAGACCAATAAGTGCTTAATTCCCAAAGCATGTAAAACCCTGACAGGAAAAGTAATCTCCCGCAACGAATATCCTTCATAAAAATGAAACCTGCCTTGCATTATCAGGGCAGTCTTCCCTCCTATTTTGCATTTGATTAACTTACCGTGATGCGATTCTACAGTTGAAACCGGAAACTCCGGAATATCTTCATAAAGTATTTCATCTTCTACAACTACTTCATTGATCAAATTTCCTAATCCCGTCCCCAGAATAACGCCCAATTCCCCCGTAAAACCTCTTTCTCTAAGAAATTGTGCAGTACTATTTATAGTCTCCATTTAATCATTAAATAAATCATTGCATTATCGCATTCTTTCATTATAGCATTAATCCTTACTCAGAAACATACTTCGTAACAACTCCAACTTTAAGCCACTGTCCTTTTTTAAGCTTTTCATCCTCTTTTACATTATTGATCAAAGCCAGGTAGTCTAATTTCATTACATTTCCTGTCCGGGAACTTAATTCCGTTATTGTTTCCCCCTTTTTTGCTTCAACAATATGCAACACCGTTTGCTCAATCGAGTTACGCTCTTCAACAGTTATCGTATGCAAACTATTGGCCATACTTAAACTCACATCGCGATATCTGGCAAGGCCCATACTTGCGAACTTAAACGTGTAATCATTTCTTTTTAGCCATATCATGCTAAACACAACCAAGCCTTCTTCAGATTCAGATTCATATACCAAAATATGGGCCGGGAATCCATTGATTACAATTGCT
>Ga0164313_10005024_pt1 | contig 11732 bp, 7 predicted proteins | sample GuaBasSedimGuay4_FD_113735 | JGI IMG/M metagenome (GOLD analysis project Ga0164313, IMG submission 113735) | Subseafloor sediment microbial communities from Guaymas Basin, Gulf of California, Mexico - Guay4, Core 4569-4, 0-3 cm | ecosystem: Environmental > Aquatic > Marine > Hydrothermal vents >... | reverse complement strand
TTGATCTTTTCGCGTAAGCGAATCCCGTCAGGCTACGAGCCTGTGGTTGGTCACAAACACTTACCAAAAATAAAATACACGTAGAAACCTGAATAACAATTGGCATTGGTTCCACTGGAACCAATATGAGCGCTTAGCCTGTGAAATCAAGGGGTCAGGGGTCTTGATTGGAGTTGTAGAAACAAATTTAAAGAGGCATGCAGCCTGAATTTAAGGTAGGTGCTTTTGGGTTGTTATTTTTGGGGGGGGGATTACAAGGCGTTCCCTGATTGGGGTAGAGTGCTGTGAAAGACGGCGGGCGTTACTCTCGGCCATCCATGGCCTTCGTGACATTTGTGCATCCCTGCATGTCATCGAACCCAATGCGGATTCTCATCCGGCAGATCTTCACCCAATAAAAAACCCCATCACTAACGTGATAGGGTTTGTTTATTGGTGGAGACGGCTTGGCCACTTCGCACATCCCTGTGCTCTCGTGGCATTTGTGCATCCCTGCACTTCAATCTCACCCGCTACGAGGGTTCTCATCCGGCAGATCTCCACCCAATAAAAAACCCCATCACTAACGTGATGGGGTTTTTTATTGGGACGGCGGGAACTTAACAGGCACTATAACTGATTGTATCTATAGGTGATGTCTAACAATAGAGCCTCACGGTGTTACTAATAGTGTTACTAAAAGCAAAAGTCACCTGATAATTTTAGAGCTGATCCAGTCTATAGAGACTCTGTTCGATTGTGAAACAGGGAATCGAATTGATAACAGAAAATTGCGCCTTTGGGTAAAGCGCTATATTTTCACCCCTTCACCAAAAGAAGCGGCTATTATAGCTTTTCACTAGGTAAAGCCATGGTGCTTAGTCGCATTAAATATTCAATACGAGGCTGACCATTGGTCTGAAGAGGGTACTTTAGGATGAAGTTCAACGAAGATTCACGGGTAAAAATTCCCACAATTCTACATCTAATGCGTTTAGGGTATGAATACCTGTCTCTAAAAGACCCAAAGGTCACATGGGATGAGTCAACCAACATCTTCACCGGCATCTTTCACCAAAGCATTAAGCGCATAAACCCCGGCCTTAGCGACCTTGAGGCCAGGCAATGCTTCGACGACATATCTCTCTGCCTTGAAAACGAAGACCTGGGTAAAGCCTTTTATGAAAAGCTCACCAGCGAATCAGACACTCGCTTAATCGACTTTGAAAACTTCAACAACAATACCTTCAACGTTGTCACTGAGCTGACCTACAAAAAGGATGATGAAGAGTTCCGTCCAGACATCACCTTGCTCATTAACGGCTTACCGCTGGCGTTTATCGAGGTCAAAAAGCCCAATAACAAAGACGGCATCTTGGCCGAGCACAAACGCATTCAAACCCGCTTTGAAAATAAGAAGTTCGGGAAGTTCGTCAACATAACCCAGTTGATGGTCTTCTCGAATAACATGGAATATAACGATAGCTCCCCGATGCCGATTGAAGGCGCATTTTACGCCACCGCGTCATACCAGAAACCAGGGTTTAACTACTTCCGCGAAGAACAGGAATTTGATTTAAACTCGCTACTCACTACGCTGGATGATGCGAGTGAAACCTCCATCCTTAGAGATACTAACCTGCTGAGCATTAAGCAATCACCTGAATTTGCCAAAAACAAAAGCCCCGACACACCTACTAACCGAATTTGTACCTCACTATTTCAACGTGAACGTTTGGCCTTTGTGCTGGAATTCGCCCTTGTTTACGTGAAAGAACGTACTGGCCTGCAAAAACACATCATGCGTTACCCGCAGATGTTCGCAACCAAGGCTATCGAGAAGAAGTTAGACGAGGGAGTAAAAAAGGGCATCATTTGGCATACTCAGGGCAGCGGCAAAACAGCACTGGCTTATTACAACGTCAAATACCTTACAAATTACTTTCAAAAGAAGAGCGTGATCGCCAAGTTCTACTTTATTGTTGACCGTATAGACCTGTTAATACAAGCTAGTAAAGAGTTCAAATCACGAGGATTAGTAGTACACAACATCAGCTCACGCGAAGCATTTGCCAAAGATATTAAACAAACAGCCGCCATTCACAACAGCTCAGGCAAGGCAGAAATTACCGTCGTTAATATTCACAAGTTTAAAGACGATCCCTCGGTGGTTAAAAATACCGACTACAACCTCAACATACAGCGCATCTTCTTTTTAGATGAAGTACACCGCAGCTATAACCCTAAAGGCAGCTTCTTAGCCAATCTGGAGCAATCAGACCGCAACTCAATCAAAATCGGTTTAACGGGCACACCGCTATTAGGTGAAGAGTTCAACTCCAAAACACTCTTTGGAGGCTACATACACAAGTATTACTACAACGCATCCATTAAAGATGGCTACACTCTGCGTTTGATCCGTGAAGAGATCGAAACCAGCTACAAGCTCACCTTGCAAAAAGCCCTGGAAGAGATCGAAATACTCAAAGGCAACGCCGATAAAGAGGAGGTCTATGCCCACTCGAAATTTGTAGAACCCATGCTGGATTACATCGTAAAAGACTTTGAGCAAGCCCGTATCAGCATGAATAACAATACCATCGGCGGTATGGTGGTGTGTGATTCATCCAAACAAGCAAAAATGATGTACGAGGTGTTTCAAGATAAATATGCCTCAAAAGAAGCTATTCCTGAATTGATGGTCGCAGATGTATCGGCCAGTTATAAAGTTAAATTAAGCGGCTCTACCGCTTCCATGCAAACTAATGCCCTTGGGTACAACGCCAAAAAGAAACAGGATAGTGAAGTAAACACCGCCGCTGTGATACTGCACGACATCGGCACCAAAGAAGAGCGTAAACAGTTAGTTGATGACTTCAAAGAGGGAAAAACAGACCTTCTATTCGTATATAACATGCTGCTGACCGGCTTTGATGCGCCACGCCTTAAAAAGCTCTACATAGGCCGCGTGATTAAAGCCCACAACCTGTTGCAAACACTGACCCGCGTGAACCGCATCTACAAAGGCTTTGACTATGGCTATGTGGTCGATTTTGCCGACATTGAGAAAGAGTTTGAAAAAACCAATAAGGACTATTTTAAAGAATTACAGTCAGAGCTAGGCGATGAACTCCAGCATTACAGCAACCTGTTTAAGTCACAAGCCGAAATAGAACTTGAAATTCAAGAGATTAAAGAAATTCTCTTTCATTTCGACACCCGCAACCTAGAGGTTTTTTCTGAGCAAATCAGTCAAATAGATTCGCGTGGTGAGATGTTAAAAATCACCCATGCGCTAAACAACGGCAAGTGCCTCTATAACCTCATTCGCTTATCGGGTGATTACGAAATGCTCGGCAGGCTCGATTTCCAAACACTCACTGTTCTATCAAGGGAAGCTAACAACCGCTTGGCACTCATCAACACCAAAGAAGCGCTGGAAAACAGTGTAGACAGCACCAATTTGCTCAATATTGCCCTGGAGGACGTTATCTTTGCCTTCACCAAGGTTAAAGAAGAAGAGATGGTGATTGCAGACCAGCTAAAAAACACCCTGCAAAAGACACGCGAAGCCCTGGGCGGTAACTTTGACCCACAAGACCCTGTGTTTATTTCACTAAAAGAGGAGTTGGAGCGGCTGTTTAAAAAGAAAAACCTCAACGAAGTCTCCAAAGAGCAGATGGAAAGCAACATCAAAGCCCTGAACGATATTTACAACAAAGCCAAAGAGCTGGAACGCAAAAATCAGCTACTAAAGGCCAAATACAATAACGATGAGAAATACGCTCGTTTACACAAACGGTTGATTGAAAAAGACCCACTTACCGACAGTGAGAGCAAGCTATTTGAAGCATTAAAAGGCTTAAAAACAGAAATCGACAAGCAAATTGAACAGAATGCCAAAATGCTTGAAAACGAAAACTTCGTTAAAAAGATGACCATGCGCCTGGTCATAGACCAATTTAAAACCAAACAAAAACTCCCATTAACGCCATCCACAACAAAACGAATTAACAACCTGCTTGTAAAAGAGTACATGAATGAATACCAGGGCAGAGCGGCTTACTACTAAGCACTCTCTATGATGTAAACAATGAGAAAAAAATGAACCAAACCCAACAATTCACACAACAAACCAAAGCATTGATCGACGATTTAAAAAGCGTCTGCGCCAACTATGGATTGGGCAATGACGGTAATGAATTCAAGATCATCACCCAAGTGTTTCTCTATAAATTCCTCAATGACAAATTCGTTCACGAAATAAAGCAGCTAGATGAAACCATCGCCAAGGCAGAAAACTGGGAAGATGCCCTAAAAGCACTCACGGAAGATGAGTATGAAATGCTCATCATGCAGCTCAGCGAAAGCACAGCCGTGATTAGCCCAGATCACTTTATATCCTCACTGTTTGCCAAACAAAACGAAGCCAATTTTGCCGATATATTCGACACCACCCTCACCGACATCGCCCGCGAGAACAGCGATATATTCTCAGTTCTCACCGATGGCGGTGAAAAAATTGTCCTGTTTGAGAATCTAAGCCGCTACGTCACCGACAAACGGGATGATTTCTGCAAAGCGATTGTTAACAAGCTCACCGGCTTCAGTTTTGAGCATATCTTCCATGAGAAATTTGATTTCTATGCCACCATCTTTGAATACCTGATTAAAGACTACAACACCAACAGTGGCGGCAAATATGCCGAGTACTTTACCCCTCATGCCGTCTCAAAGGTGATGGCGCGGTGTCTAGTGCAGGGCAAGGTTGATAACGTCACCTGTTACGATCCCTCCGCCGGTTCTGGCTCTCTGTTAATGAACCTTGCTCATGAGATTGGTGAAGATAGATGCACGATCTACTCGCAAGATATTTCACAAAAATCATCCGGCCTGTTGCGCTTAAACCTTATCCTTAATGATTTGGTTCACTCCATCCACAACATCATTAAAGGCAACACCATGCTGGAGCCATACCATAAGCAGGCTAACGGTGAACTGGAGACCTTTGATTACATCGTCTCAAACCCACCCTTTAAACTCGACTTCTCAGACTTTAGTGCAGAGCTAGACACCAAAGAGAATCACGACCGTTTTTTTGCAGGCATCCCCAAAGTACCGGCCAAGAAAAAAGAGTCCATGGCCATCTACTTAATGTTTCTACAGCACATCATCTATTCGCTTAAAGAGAACGGCAAAGCGGCTGTCGTTGTGCCTACGGGATTTATTACCATCCAAAGTGGTATTGGTAAAAAGATTCGTCAAAAGCTGGTGGATGAGAAAATGCTGGCCGGTGTGGTCAGTATGCCCTCCAACATCTTCGCCAACACTGGCACCAATGTCTCTATCCTGTTTATCGATAAAACCAACAAAGAAGAGGTGGTGCTGATTGATGCCTCAAACCTGGGTGAAAAAGTAAAAGAGGGTAAAAACCAGAAAACGCTGTTAAGCCGCGCTGAAGAAGAGCAGATAATCAGCACCTTTAACGACAAAGAAGTGGTGGATGATTTCTCGGTAGCGGTGAGTTATGAGGAGATTCAAGCTAAGAACTATTCGCTGAGTGCGGGGCAGTATTTTGAGGTGAAGATTGAGTATGTGGATATTTCAGAGGACGAGTTCAATGCTAAATTGAAAAGATTTGAGGAAAACATAAATAGCTTGTTTAGTGGTTCAAAATTGGTAGAGAGTAAGATTCAGGCCAATTTACAAGGCTTGACGTATGACAGGTAAATGGGCGTTAGTTAGATTGGGTGAAGGTATCAATGTAAAGCATGGCTTTGCATTCAAAGGCGAGTATTTTTCTGAAAGTGGTGATGAAATATTGATAACACCAGGCAATTTTCATGAACAAGGTGGGTTTAAATATACTCCTGGAAAAGAGAAGTATTACGTGGGGGATTACCCTAGCGAATATTTGTGTGAAAAAGGGGATTTGGTTGTTGCTATGACTGAGCAGACCGACGGTCTATTAGGTAGCACTGCACTTGTACCTGAAAATCATAAATTTCTTCATAACCAAAGAATAGGCTTGATTACATTCGATAGCGATAATTATTGCTCGCTCTTTCTTTGCTATGTATTTCGGACAAAAAATGTTAGGGCGCAGATAGCTCAATCGTCGTCAGGGTCAAAGGTGAAACATACATCACCCAATAGGATTTGTGATGTAGAAATACAAAAACCACCTCTAAAAGAGCAAGTGGAAATAGGTGACTTTCTATACTCTATCGATAAAAAAATAGAACTAAACAACAAAATCAATGCTGAGTTAGAGGCAATGGCCAAGCTGATCTACGACTATTGGTTTGTGCAGTTCGACTTCCCCGATGCCAACGGCAAGCCCTACAAATCATCCGGCGGGAAAATGGTCTACAACGAAGCGCTAAAGCGTGAAATTCCTGATGGGTGGAAGGTTCAGGAGCTGCACTCTATCGCTAGTAGCATCATGGGGCAATCCCCTAAAGGTAAGTCATATAATCACAATGGTATAGGAGTGCCATTACTTAATGGCCCCGCCGACTATAAAAATGGTGCTTTGTTTGGTCGCACATATACAACTGAACCTACTAGACTATGCAAAAAAAATGATATGGTTTTGTGTATAAGAGCAACTATCGGAAACCTTGTTTATTCAGAAGGTGAGTTCTGTTTGGGGCGAGGAGTGGCAGCTGTTCGACCTGACGATAAAATATACTCAGAACTAATATATTTCCTACTTAATCAAGAGATTGAAAGATTCAAAACACATGCGACTGGAAGTATCATTATAGGCATAACAAAAGCTGATCTGATTGAATCAAAATGCCTCCTTCCCGATGAGGAGTCGCTTCTTGAATTTCACAATATTGTAAAGCCAATATTTGATAAACAAAGAAAAAACAAAGCAGAAAACATCAAACTAATCGAGCTTAGAGACTGGCTCCTACCCATGCTAATGAACGGGCAAGTCACCGTAAAAGATTCATAAGCGAGGTAGATTTACAGAGAATTAAGGCAATGGCAGCGCAATACTCAAACCGGCACTTTTTCAGAAAGACCCCTAATCACTTTTTAGCCCTATTTTTTGAGGCGAAAGGGATTCCGCTTGGGGTTGATTTCGGCCAACTCAAAGAGAATGATGCTGATGCTCTGCAAACGGCCTTAAACAAGCTCACCGACAGCCAGATACTTGATATTGAGGCTGAGTTTCAGGATGTGAATGCGTTGGCCTGTGAAGGTGGTATAGTGGCCTTGGTTGATGAGGCTAGCTTTCATGGTGATGATGGCTTTGTTGGGGAGATAGCGGCTATTGAGGGCTTTCACGCCAAGGCGATGTGGGCTTTTCTCAATAAACCGACCTACTGGCGCGGCGCGGCTATGTTTTTACATGCTGATAATGTGAGTCCGTCCTACTGGAAAAAGCGTAATGACTTGCCTTGTTTACCTCCGCAGGTGGAGGATGAGGATATTGAAGCCTTGGCCAGGGCGATTAGTGGCTATTTCTTCCATAAAGAGGGGCGCGGTAAAAACTGTACGGTTGAACCCTATCGCCGCAATCAAAAAGAGTACTTCTTTGCCTACCCTGAAGACTTTGCCCAATCCGCCGTTGAGTGGGTGGGCGGCACCTTAAAGAGTCAGGCTCACCATCCCGCCTTTGAGATTATCTTCGTCTATAGTGAGGCTGAAGGTTCTCTCGATATTTACGCCCCCAAAAACAGCAAGGCGATTGCAGATTTACAGGTGATGTTTGCACAACACATCCTCAAGCTGGAAACCTTGACCAAGGGTGTTATTGATAAGCGGGTCTATGAGTTAACCCCTGTGGTGGAGGATGATTTTGAATTCAAGATTGAACCGGTTTTGGGTATCGCCAGTGTGGTAGTTAACCGATTACGGGTGACGCTAAAGCATGATAAAAAAGAGCGCATCACCATCGAAGCCGATGCGCACAAAACCCCGGATGCCGTTTATAGTCGATTGGAAAAGCTCAACTTGCCTGTCTATTACGTCAGCCAGGTGACCTTGAAAGTCACTTTTGAGGCCATTGGCAATCAACGGGCAAAAACCCGCACGGTGAATATTACCCATCCCAATTCCTGCGCCTTAAACCATGATGGAAATGATTTAAAGATTCGACAGATGTTGGCCAGCTCAGGGCTTGAGCCTAAAGCGATGAGTGTAAAGGAGTAGCGCTTAATAGCTTTAGCGCATGAAAGATAACAGCCAGACACTCACCAACCTGATTGGGCATGTAGACGCTTCTGATAAGCCTGTGACCCTTACTTGGGATGAGGTGCAACAATGGCAGGATGGCGTGTTAGCGCGCTTTCAGGTGGCGGGTTTGCTGGCCAAGGATGTGAACACCCAATCACTAACGTGTACGGGCTGTGAAAAACATTGCTTTATGCCGATTTATCAAACCGATGATGGACAGCGGGCATTTATTGTTTGTGATGACCCTGATAAACAAGATCAAATGGGGCGTATTGAAGTGCCACTGGAACGGTTGCAACAGTGGCAGGCCAGCGCTAGACAGTTTGCACGGGTAATTGCTGGTTTGCTGGGGTTTGAATCCAGACCGGTTTATCAAAAAACTTCTGTCAGCTATGCGCTGGGGATGCTTAAAAGTGAGAGGGGGCGGCGTTGGGTCTCTTTAACGGTTCAACCCCTGGCCTTGGAGATAAATCGCCATGCAGTCATATTGGGTGAACTGCTTTATTTTGATGCTGAAAAGCTGGTGATTGATTGCCCGCGCATTGATGAGCTGTTAGGTTTAGCGCCAAGTGATACCGGCAAAACTTACACCCCCGATGTGAGCAAACGAGAAGAAAGAAAGCTCGCTACGCAAGCTATGTATCAGGATTGGCATGATGAATACTTGGCTCTCAAGCAAAAACACTCGAATAAACCAAACACCTGGTATTCAATGCAAATTTCCAAGATGGATATTGCTCAAGGCAAAGATTCGGAAACCATTAGAAAAAACATGAAAAACTAAAATAGTTGGGCGGAATTTTTGCGCCCAAATAAGTGTTTGGTTTTATGCGTATTTTTGGTTGTGCAAATCGATTGGCTCACTTTTTAAGAAACACTTAATCCTCCTAAGCTGTTGATTTTTCAGCATTGACAGCTATCCCATCCTCTCTTCTTTAGCCTAAAACGCCCAGCTAAAGTGAAATCTCTTTCCTAGTAACGCTATAGAGGTTTCAGCATGTCACACAAAATTTTAAGACTTCCCGAAGTTAAAGAGTCTACGGGTTTATCCAGAAGTACGATTTATTTACGGATGGCGAATAATGAATTCCCTCAGGCTATCTCATTAGGTGGTCGTGCAGTCGGCTGGCTGGAACAGGACATCAATGAATGGATAGTTGAAAAAATTGAGGAAAGCCGGATTAACGATCATGGCTAATTACAACCCAAATCTGGTGAAGATCAACCGCAGTTATTCCTTTGAAGAATTGGCGGCGGTATTTGGTGTGCATAAAAATACGGTTTCAGTTTGGGTTAAGAGTGGCTTGCCTTGTCTTAATGAGAGACGGCCTTTTTTAATTTTGGGGGTAGATGCTAGAGCTTACCTAAAAGAACGGCGAGGTCGGAAAAAGCAAAAATGCAAACCCGATGAACTGTTCTGTATGCGCTGTAAAGCTCCCACTAAACCGGCTGAAAGCTTTGTGGAGTATTTGCCTCTGTCAGCCACTAAAGGGCGGTTGACGGGGTTTTGTGGGCGCTGTGAATGCGTGGTGAACAAGTTTATACGTTACGACAGTTTAGAGAGATATTCGGTGCTTTTTGATCTTTCAAAACCGAAAGGGTTGGGGCGTGTAAACGATAGTAACAACCCCCTCTTAAACAGTGACTTTAAAAAGTGAGTTGAAATCATGACAAAATACAATGCCAACAATGAACGAATTAAGCGGAAATATCTGACCTTTTTGAAGCAAGCTAGGGGGCAGAATGAAGCCTCTATTGATGCCGTTGCTAAGGCCATTATTCGGTTTGAATCTTACAATAGATACAAAGATTTCAAAGCGTTCCACTTTGAGCAGGCGATAGGGTTTAAAAAACATCTGGCCAACCAAAAGCACCATAAAACAGGTAGGGCATTAAGCTTGGCTACGATGAATGGGGCAGTGAGGCACCTGAAAGCGTTTATTGAGTGGCTGTCACAAGAGACGGGCTATAAATCACGGATCAAATATTCAGATGCTGAGTATTTTAATCTCTCTGAAAAAGAGGCGCGTACCGCCAAGGCAACACGCCAAAAGCCGGTGGCAAGTGTTGAGCAGATTAAGCATGTATTGGCGATGATGCCGAACGATACGGATATTGAGCGGCGTGATAGAGCATTGATCGCCTTCACCCTGCTAACTGGTGCAAGAGATGGCGCTATCGCTTCGCTGAAGCTGAAACATGTCGACTTAAAGGCGGGCACGGTCTATCAAGATGCTAGGGAGGTGAATACTAAGTTCAGTAAAAGCTTTACTACCGGATTTTTCCCTGTGGGTGATGATGTGCGCGATATTGTTGTTCAGTGGGTGGAGTATTTGAGGCGTGACCTATTGATGGGGAATGATGCTCCACTGTTCCCTAAAACAAAAATGAGCCAAGGGTGTGATAACTGCTTTCAGGTTGCAGGTTTGGCCAGTGAGCACTGGAGCAGCGCCGCCGCGATACGAAAAATATTCAAAGAAGCATTTTCATTGGCAGAGTTGCCCAATTTCAACCCGCATAGCTTTCGTAATACTTTAGCTGCTTTGGGTGAGGGTCTTTGCCAGTTTCCTGAAGAGTTTAAGGCGTGGAGCCAGAATTTAGGCCATGAAGGGGTGCTAACTACCTTATACAGCTATGGGGAGGTGCAGCCAGTGCGACAGGTCGAGATCATCCGAAAACTAGGGTCGCCCCGTGACGTGGCTATACAGGGCGTAGATGCTGCTGCTCTGGCTAGAGCGCTTGCCCGTGAAATGCAAAATCAGGCAGTAGAGTAGAGGGCTATTTCATTCCAACTATTTTTAGCCCCTTGCTACCGGTTAGGCTCATATTGCCGATGGCGGCTTTTTCAATGTGGTCGCTCCACCATTTCATGACAGGCTTTCTACGTTCGAGGTAGTTGGCGCGGTTGTAAGCATTGCGAACCTCATTATTGCCAATATGTGCAAGAGCTGCTTCAATCACGTCACCATCAAACCCCTCTTCATTCAATATGGTGCTGGCCAGTGACCGCATACCATGTGCCACCAGCTTTTTGTCAAAACCCATGCGCTTTAGGGCGGTGTTGGCGGTTTGTGGGTTGGTGTGCTTTTTGGGGTTGCGATCTGAAGGAAATACAAACTGCCTTCCCTCACTGATTGGCTTCATTAGTTCCAGTAACGCCAGGCATTGGTTGGATAGTGGGACAATATGCTCCTTTTTACGTTTCATACGTTCTGCCGGTATGTGCCAGATAGCCGTTTCAAAATCTATTTCATTCCAGCGTGCGCCAGCGGCTTCGCTGGGTCTTACTATAGTGTGAAGTTGCCACTCTATGAGGCAGCGAGTGGTGTATTTGATGCTTGCAGTGGTCAGGGTATGTAATAGAAGGGGCAGCTCTTCGGGTTTGAGCGTGGGTAAGTGCTGTTTTGTAGGCCTCTGGAATGCCTTATTGATCCCGGCTAGTGGATTACTTTCAATGAGGCCGGTGTTAACGGCGTAGATCATGACTTCATTCAAACGTTGGCAAAGCCGTTTGATTGTCTCAAGGCTACCTTTGGCGGCAACCGGTTTAAGGGTGTCAA
>Ga0164313_10005023_pt1 | contig 11736 bp, 8 predicted proteins | sample GuaBasSedimGuay4_FD_113735 | JGI IMG/M metagenome (GOLD analysis project Ga0164313, IMG submission 113735) | Subseafloor sediment microbial communities from Guaymas Basin, Gulf of California, Mexico - Guay4, Core 4569-4, 0-3 cm | ecosystem: Environmental > Aquatic > Marine > Hydrothermal vents >... | reverse complement strand
GTCTAAGGTGTCGCGAGGAATGGCTGTGTTGGGGGACATACCTGTGCGGAATAGTTTCAGGGATCCGGATCCTTTCATGGTCATGGTGTTCCCTTCAATCTGAATGAGAGATCCTTCCGGCAAACCCACAACAGTTTTTTCTTTGTTGATTTCTATGAATTCGTTGATGCGCATTTCACGGGTTTCACCTCCGTGTCCCTTTAAGGTCAATTCGGTGTAGTGTGGATTAATCTGGAATGGCACCAGGTTGAATGTGTCAAAGCTTTCGGGTTCAATTACTGGCATGTCATTGGTGGTCATAAGTGTAGGGCAGGCTACATTTGAGCCGGCACTCCAACCGATAAAAGGGGTGCCGGCGGTGATTTTTTCCTGTACTGAGGCGATAATGTCACTCTTGTGCATGTGGTAGACCAGATTAAAGGTATTACCACCACCGGTCATAATGGCTTCGGCGTTCAATACTGCTTTTATGGGATCTTTCTGTTTATGAATGGCATCTACCTGGTAACCCATACTTTGAAATCGTTCAGATACCATTTTAGTATAAACATCCCATTCCAGGGTAACGCCAGCCCAGGGGATAAATAGAATTCTCTTAATACTATCTTTAAGGAATGCTTTAATATATTGTTCCGGCCATCCAAGGTAGTTTTTTCCTGAGTTGGTCGAATTGCTGAGCAATAATAATCTTCTTTTCATATCCGTTATGATTCATTTAAGTTTCAATTTCCGTATGCGGTAATAACAATCGAGCGCGACCCTCCCCGGTTTCTAAATTCACATAAATAGACACCCTGCCAGGTGCCAAGATTCAATCTTCCATTGGTAATGGGAATAGAAACGGAATTACCAAGTATGGAAGCTTTCAGGTGGGCAGGCATATCGTCATCTCCTTCGTAATTGTGCTCATAATATGGGGCATTTTCCGGAATTGTTTTATTAAAGTGCTGTTCAAAATCAGATCGAACCGTTGAATCGGCATTTTCATTGATTGTGAGACCAGCGGAGGTATGCTGGATAAATATATGTAGTATACCGGCCCGAATTTTTCTCAACTCAGGCACAGCCTCCTCAATTTTTGATGTGATTAAGTGGTACCCTCTTGGCACGGGTGATATTGTGATTTCTTTTTGATAAAACTCCATTTTATTCTATCCTTTCGTACGCCCCAATATCGGGCAATGTGTCTCTTTCTATTCCTTCTAAATCAATTGATATTCCGGCTTTTATCCCCGTGTCTTTAGCGGGTGATAAGGTGTCGAGCTTGTAATCGAACCCCCAAATATTTTTAAATTTGGGATCTTTGTTTATTATATTTCCATTAGTATCCAGTTCTGGCAAGGTCGTTTTAAAAAGATTATTGGCCATAACTACGGTAAATGAGGCATTGCCATCATTATTAAACAGCAGTTCATTATCCATATTCCCATATACAATCGTGTTGATTAATGATATGTGGAGATCTTGTATAATAGAAGATTGGTCATCCAGCAATATATTGTCTGTTGCAACCAATGCTGGTGTTTCCCTGAAAAAAGATTGCCCAAAATTGACAAAAGTACAATGAATATAATGGTAATTGCCGCCGGCAAGGTTACCGGCGGTAAAATACTTGCAATTGCTGATAAGTGTATTGGTAGCGAAAAGGTCTGAACTGAAATTGAGTATTCCGGAGTGACTCATGTTTTCGATGCTTGTGTTTTCAATTACCAGATCCGGGATCGTATCATTATCAGGAGTACCCAAACGGATGCCATATTGGGCATTTTTGATATTTGCAAATGCTATTTTGTTGTCATGACTTCCTTCAAGGAAGATAATGCCACCCCACTGACCTGGGGCATTTTCGAATATTGGTTCTTTTCTGTCGTTTCTGAAGAGTACACGATGTAAGGAATCACCTTCCACGTTCATTCTGCCTTTAATATAAATGAAAGCATTGTGTGATGCATATATTTTGGTTCCGGGGCCAATATTTAAATTACACAGAGTATCTATCAATACCGATTGATACAACACATAAGGACGTGTCGAATCCCAAATGGCCTCACAGGGTAATGTTTCATTGCCAAGAAATATAGCATCTTGACCCCATGCTACCAGTTGGATTGATTGATTGGTATGATTGGTTTCAATTAAAATGGAATCTGATACCAGGTAGGGCAAGTTCTCATCTTTTGGATCGATTAGTACTTCAATCAGGAGTAACAAACTATCTTTGCCCAGTATTTGCTGATGATCAATGGTTTTCCCTTTGATACCATTTACTGTAATGGTATATGGAGAAGAAACGCCCCCACCGAGGTAAATCTTATTTATAGACAGGGCTTTAGCATGCGGATTAAACACTTTTAATCTCTTTGAAGTACTTCCAACAGTTGAAAAAAGCGTATCGAACAAAATGGTATCGTAAGAAAATGTCAGTCCACCACTGTAGTCATAGTCAATTATTTCTTCTTCCGGTCTGCAGCTGAGGATTGTGAGCAGAGCAAAAAAACTTAAAAATACAAATATTCCCCTTTTGGAGACAGTTTGTTTTATAATAATCAAAGTGCTTGACCCTCTTTAATTTTATCTGAGTTATCTGCTATTCGCAATTTTTCAATCATATCATTTATGTCTCCATCCATGATCGCAGGAAGGTTGTGAACGGAATATCCGATCCGATGGTCAGTTACACGTCCTTGTGGATAATTGTAAGTACGGATTTTATCTGAACGATCACCACTTCCAACCATGGATTTTCTCTGAGCACCGACTTCGGCATTTTGTTTTTGCAATTCAGCTTCAAAAAGCCTTGATTTGAGGACCCTAAGGGCTTTATCAAAGTTTTTAATCTGCGATTTTTCATCCTGACAGGTGACTACTATTCCCGTAGGTATATGAGTCAAACGGATGGCAGAATATGTGGTGTTGACCGATTGCCCTCCCGGCCCAGATGAACAATAAGTGTCTTTGCGAACATCGTTCATATCAACTTCCACCTCCACATCCTCTATTTCAGGCAACACTACTATACTGGCTGCTGAAGTATGTACTCTTCCCTGAGTTTCGGTGGCAGGCACTCTTTGTACCCTGTGCACCCCTGATTCATATTTCATAACTCCATATACGTCTTTACCGGAAATAATTGCGATGATTTCTTTATATCCACCTGAAGTACCTTCGGTGAAATCCATTACACTAAATTTCCAATTTTGTTTTTCTGCAAATCGTTGGTACATCCTGAAAAGGTCACCTGCAAAAATAGCTGCTTCATCCCCACCGGTTCCCGCCCGTATCTCAAGAATGGAGTTTTTGCTATCGTTAGGATCTTTGGGAATGAGCATTTTCTTAAGAATTCCTTCTGTTTTCTCCTTTTTAGGGCGCAATTCGTCCAATTCCATTTTGGCCATTTCTCTGAATTCTTCATCTTTCTCAGTTTCAAGAACCGATTTGGCACTTGTGATATTATCAAGTATATTTCTGTATTTGCTATAAATATTGATAATCTTTTCAAGATCCTTATATTCCTTGCCCAATTTTGAATATTGTGCCATGTCTGACATGATGTCTGGCTGTACCAACATCTGACTTATCTCTTCAAATCTTTCCCTGATACCTTCAAGTTTGTCGATCATTGCTTTGTCTTTTCAGTGTATGATTTTATTATCTATATGCAAATTTACAAAAAGGCTTTGTATTATTAAGTTTTTGTCTTTTTATGTGAGATGTGATTATTAAGTGGAATTTTAACATAAATATTTTTATATATGTGATAATTTTATCCCAATGAATTAAGAATTTTTTTTAAAATTGAACTCTAAGACTTCAAAATGAAGAATTTACGTTTCACAATCAGAAAGAAGATCATCTACGGTATCATGTTTTTGGTCATTATTTTTTCGGTAAATGCCATTTACAGTATTTATACCATTAATAAAGGCAATGCTATTATTACAAGATCTTTAGATGTAGTCAATCCGACCATTAGCGCCATTGACGATTTCATTTTATTGGTTAACAGATCCAAAATGCTGGCAACCAACTGGGTTTATCTACAGAATAACAACGAAGATAAACGGGCGTTAGAAAAGTTGCAACGGACGGAATATCCCGAACTAAAAGACCGGTTATCAAAGCTCTTACCCAACTTGAAAATAGAAAGTGATTTAACGAATGTCGATTCAGTATTTTTGAATTTTGAATCGCTGATTGAGGTGGAAAAGGGTGTTATGAATGAACTTCAAACTTTTGAAGATTATGAAGATCCGATAAAAAAGTTCATGTCTGAAGAGACTATTGAAAGTGAAGTATTGCCGAGATCTGCTGCTATGATATCTGATTTGGAACAATTCAATGATGTAATAAGTAAGTACAAAAGTGAAACCGATCAGGGAATGATGCGAAATTTTGAGCAACTGAATCAAACGACATTCATTTTAAGTGTTATACTTTTTATAATTGGATTACTTACCGCGTTTTATATTTCAACTTCTATAATCAAGCCGGTAAACTATATCAGAAATATTATTGATAAGGTTGGTAAAGGTGAAATGGTGGAGGTGAATAAAAAGAAAGTCTCCAATGATGAAGTGGGTGATATGGCTAAATCAGTAGCAAATATGACATCAGGGTTTAAGGATATCACCGTTTTTGCTGAAAATATTGGCAAAGGAAAATACGACAGTGATTTTAACCCTCTCAGCGATAATGATATGCTGGGGAATGCTCTGATTGAAATGCGTAATAACCTAAAGACGGTATCTGAAGAGGATAAAAAACGCAACTGGGCTACTAGTGGAATTGCTAAATTCGGTGATATCCTCAGGAGCAATAGCGATAATTTCGAGAAGTTGTCAGATAATATTATTTCCAATCTTGTCAGATATATTGGAGCTAATCAGGGAGCATTGTTTATTGTTGATGGTAATTCTGAAAACTCCGGCGAGGATGAAGAATATATGGAAATGGCTGCCGTATATGCATGGGATAAAAAGAAATTTCTGGAAAAGAAAATTTTTCGTGGAGAAGGATTGGCGGGTCAGGCCTGGCTAGAGGGGGATACAATATATCTTACAGAAGTACCTGACGATTATGTAAATATAACCTCAGGTCTCGGTGAGGCAAATCCCCGAAGCGTATTGATCGTGCCGCTTAAGGTAAATGATGAGTTACACGGTGTGGTTGAAATAGCTTCTTTCAGGGAGTATGAAGATTTTGAAATTGAGTTTATCGAGCGTGTATGTGAAAGCATTGCTTCAACAATTTCATCGGTAAAAATAAATGAACGCACTCAGAAATTGTTACAGGAATCTACGATGATGACTGAGCAAATGCGGGCACAGGAAGAAGAAATGCGCCAAAATATGGAAGAGTTGCAGGCAACACAAGAGAAGACACAACGTGATCAGGCAGACCGGGAAACAAGGGAAAAAATAGTTTTAAGCAGTACTTTAGTGTTGGAATTGAATAAGAACTTCAGCATACGTAATGCCAATGATATCAGCAAATCCGTTTTGGGGTATACAGCTTCCGAATTGGAAGGCAAATCTTTGAGGGATATGATGGTCTCAAAAGGAGAGCTGGGAGCTATTCAGGAAGGAGCTACTGAAAATACGTACTGGAAAGGAATTATTAGGGTGAAACACCGGGATGGTCATGAGGTTCACTTGCTTTCTTCTGCAGGAATGATGCCAGATCCTGTCAGCGATGAGAACATGTATCTTATATATTCCAGGGATGTCACGGATTTAATATAGAAAAATGAAGCTTTTATCTGAACTAAAAATTTATAGTATACTGACTCTGCTATTATTGCATATGGGTTCTTGTTTGCCAGACAGGAAGCCTGAGTCAAAAACGGAAATTGTCTCCGAAATAGCATTGGAATCAGATATGTTGGATCAAGCTATGAAGGAGGGGGGTGAGATTGCAAGTCAGTCTCAGGCAATAATGGGCAAACAACTGAAAAGTGCAATAAAAAAGGGAGGCCCAAAATATGCCATTCATTTTTGTCAGAAAAGTGTCTATCCAATATTGGATTCTTTGCAAAATCTCCATCATGCAGAAATTCGCCGGGTATCATTTAAAGCTCGTAATCCGGCAGATCATCCGAGTCATATCGAAAGCCAGATCCTTAAGATTTATGAGAAAGAACATAACAGATCTGAAGTATTGCTCGATCGTGTTCAGAGAATTGATGATCAATATGTTCTATTTACTCGTCCCATTCTTATTGAAAATGCGATTTGTCTGAAGTGTCATGGCAAACCGGAAGGTGATATTGCAATTAGCACCATGGATGTGCTTCAATCCCTCTATCCTAATGATAGGGCAGTTGGTTATGCCCTGTCTGATCTGAGAGGTATGTGGAGCATAAAATTGTTAAAAAAGTAATAGCTTAAGGGGAAAATCAACTGTAAACTGATAAAGCTTATAAGCTGTAATTATTAAGGATCTCCTTATACCGGAAGCAGTCTGTGGTATGATCGTTTACAAGCCCGCATGCCTGCATATGTGCATACATTATGGTGCTGCCGACAAATTTAAATCCTCTTATCTTCAGGTCTTTACTCAAAGCATCCGATTCTTTTGTTTTGGCTGGTATTTCGCCAAGTGATTTCCAATGGTTAATAATGGACTTCCCGTCAGTGAAAAACCAAATATACTGATCAAAAGATCCAAATTCATCACGTATTTTAATAAAAGCTTTGGCATTTTGAATTACTGAATTTACTTTTAATTTGTTGCGGATAATCTCAGGGTTTTGCAGTAGACGTTGGATATCCTTATCATCAAATTTTGCCACCTTATTATAGTCAAAGTTGGCAAAAGATTTTCTATACCCATTCCTTTTCTTAAGTACAGTACTCCAGCTTAAGCCAGCCTGTGCGCCTTCCAAAACAAGAAATTCAAAATGTTTAGTGTCATCGTGCACGGGTACGCCCCATTCTTCATCATGATACAGTATGTATGCGTCAAAAGTATTGCTTGCCCATTTGCATCGTATTTGACTATCGGTTGCCATAGTTGTCATTGAGATGTTATGATAATGTCTTTCTTTGGTATAAAAACCAAATATTATATGATTTGTTTAATATGATTTTTGAGAGTGGTATTTATAAGACGAAAGCCGGCGTTGTGCCGGCCTTTAGGATTATATTGATCAATTGGTAATCAACCGTTTATTGACCCTCGATTTATAAAAGTTATTTCACCTTGATCGTTGAGAGTAATGTAAACTATCGAATTTTTATGAATTCTACCAGCTAGAATTTCCTTCGACAGTGTATTGAGCAGATGACGTTGCATAATGCGCTTGAGTGGTCTGGCTCCAAATTGCGGATCAAAACCAATTTCACCGAGATATTGTAATACTTCAGTTTCAGCATCTATTTCAATGTTGTTCCCAGCCAGACGTTTTTTAATAATATCAAATTGAATTTCAACAATTTTTTGGATATCTTTTTTTGATAATGGGCGAAACATAATAGTCTCATCTATGCGGTTTAGAAATTCAGGAGGGACTGTTTTTTTGAGTAAGTCCATTACCTCTTCCCGGGTTTTGTCGATGATCTCAAGAGTATTTTTGTCATCTATTTTTTCGAAATTTTTCTGGATCAAATGCGAACCAATGTTTGTGGTCATGATAATGATGGTATTTTTAAAGTTTGCCACACGACCTTTATTGTCGGTAAGCCTGCCATCATCGAGCACTTGCAATAGGATATTAAATACATCCGGATGTGCTTTTTCGATTTCATCCAGTAGGATAACCGAATAAGGTTTTCTCCTAACTGCTTCAGTAAGCTGTCCACCCTCATCATAACCTATGTAGCCAGGAGGGGCACCGATTAGCCTGCTTACAGAATGTCTTTCCTGATATTCTGACATGTCGATACGTACCATATTTTCTTCATTATCGAACAGAAATTCAGCAAGGCTTTTTGCTAGCTCGGTTTTGCCAACTCCAGTGGTACCGAAAAAGATGAATGATCCTATTGGGCGATTTGGATCCTGAAGCCCAGCCCTGCTTCGCCTTACAGCATCAGAAACTGCCTGAATGGCCTCTTCTTGTCCGGCTACTCGGTTGCCGAGTTCCTTTTCGAGATGCATTAGCTTGTCACGGTCACTCTGCAACATTTTGGATACAGGTATTCCAGTCCATTTTTGAACAATGTCCGCAATGTCTTCACTGGTAACTTCTTCTTTGAGAAGTGTATTTTCACCTTCCATTGACTTGATTTTCGCCTGTAGCTCCTCAAGTTTTGTTTTTGCCTCCAGAATCTTTCCATAACGTATCTCAGCGACTGCTCCAAGATCACCGGAACGCTCTGCCTGATCAGCTTTCAGGCGTAAATGATCGATATTCTCTTTTTCTGTTTGTATGCCCTGGATGAGAGCTTTTTCGTTTTCCCATTTAGCCTTCAGTTCATTTCGTTTGTCCATCAACTCTGCAATGGCTTTTGAGAGGAGGGTTTCCTTTTCCTTATCTTTTTCACGCCGGATGGCCTCACGTTCAATTTCCAATTGAGTTATTTTGCGGTGCAATTCATCCAACTCTTCCGGTACAGAGTCAATTTCAATACGTAATTTAGCGGCTGCCTCATCGATCAGATCTATTGCTTTATCGGGCAGATAGCGGTCGGAAATATACCTGCTCGACAATTCAACAGAAGCAATTATTGCATCGTCTTTGATGCGTACACCATGATGGAGTTCATATTTTTCCTTGATACCCCGGAGTATGGAAATGGCATCTGGGGTACTCGGCTCATCTACCTTAACACCTTGAAATCTGCGTTCAAGAGCTTTGTCTTTTTCAATGTATTTTTGATATTCAGCTAATGTAGTAGCGCCGATTGCATGAAGTTCTCCCCGGGCAAGAGCAGGCTTCAACAAATTGGCGGCATCCATGGAGCCATCACCACCCGAACCAGCTCCTATCAGATTATGAATTTCATCAATAAAAAGAATGATCTCACCGTCAGAATCAGTTACCTCTTTGATGACAGCTTTAAGCCGTTCTTCAAACTCACCTTTGTATTTGGCGCCGGCTACTAACAGACCCATGTCAAGTGAAATAATTGTTTTGCTTTTAATGTTTTCCGGAACATCTCCATCGACTATCCGCTGGGCCATTCCTTCCACAATGGCCGTTTTGCCTACCCCTGGTTCACCGAGTAATATCGGATTATTTTTTGTCCTTCGGGAAAGAATTTGTAAAACGCGCCGGATCTCTTCATCGCGACCGATGACAGGGTCGATTTTTCCTTCCCTTGCCATTTTGTTTAGATTATTGGAATATCGTTCGAGAGAACGGTATTTAGATTCCGCATTTAGGTCTTTTACAGAATCACCACCGCGTAGTTCCCTGATGGCTATAATCAGTTCCCTTTTCGTGAAACCCACGTCTTTCAGGGCTTGTGCAGTTTTATCTTTGCCCTCCAAAATGGCTAGCATCATATGCTCAACAGCCACATATTCATCATTGAATTCTTTTAAATACTTATCAGCTTTTTTTATTGCTGCATTAGCATCGTTTGATAAATAGGGCTGACTTCCACCTGATACTTTAGGAAAAGATGCAATGATCTCATCCAATTTGGTATCCAGTTGAAGCCTGTTGATATTAAGCTTTTTGAGTAGAAAGGATATTACATGTTCATCCGACAACAAAATGCCTTTCATCAGATGAGCTGTTTCTACTACCTGTTGATCATTGCTGTTCGCAATTTCAATAGCTTTCTGAATTGCTTCCTGAGATTTTATTGTATAATTATTAAAGTTCATCGTTTATTCTTTTGTTTTTACTCTCTTATGAGCAAATTGTTGGCCAACAAATATAATAATATATAAACAGCCAAAATGGCAGTTTATATACATTTTATGTAAATAAACACGACAATATGACATAGATTTTGTTAATAGAAAGTAAGATAATGGGTAGTCGCCGGCCGACTGGAAACTGAAGGTTTTCGATTTCATATCGCCAAATCAAAGGATAAATATGTTATATTTGGAACATGGCAAGAGTTAAGATTGATATACCCGAAAAAGTTCTATTCTTAACAAAATTAGATGTTCGCATCACAGATTTAAATTATGGGGGACATGTAGGAAATGACTCGGTTTTATCTATTATACATGAAGCACGCGTGCGTTTTCTCAAAAGTATCGGTTTTGAAAACGAAGCTTCAGGGCCCGAAGGGGTCGGGATCATTATGGGTGATGCCGCTATTATATATAAGGCAGAAATCTTCTACGGCGACCGGTTGCGGATAGAGATCGGGGCCGGAGATTTCACAAGGGTTGGATTTGATCTTTATTACAGGTTTATTTCATTGGGGAATGAAAAAGAGGTAGTTCGGGCCAAGACTGGAATAATTTGTTTTGATTACCATTCAAAGAGCATAATAAATGTTCCATCAGCCTTACATAAAACTTTAACCTGATACAATCCTTTCCAATGCCACCATATAGGCTTTTTCGTAGTATTTATTTAAAATTTTCCAGTCAAAATTAACGGAGGCTGATTCGGCTTTGTTTCGCATCTCAATTCGTTCACGTCTGTCTAATTTTACAAATTCAAACAATAGATCGGCAAGTTGTTGTGCAGACTCATCAAAAGTTTTGTATGTTTTATCGATCACAAAAATTCCTTTTTCATCAGGTTGAGACATGGTATTGAGAACGTAATCTCCAAATCCTGATAAATTGCTAGTAACAGCTGGTATCCCCCGAGCGATACTTTCAAGCGGTGTATAGCCCCACGGCTCGTAAAAACTTGGAAAAATCCCCAGATTACATCCACGTACAAACTGATCATATTCTATGCCCCAAAGCGGATTTGTAGGGACAATAAAATCAGGATGATAAACCACTTTTACTTTATCATAGACGTTATTGAGCATATTGGCTGAACGCAGGAATACGAGGATCTGGTCGTCGGTATCATTTACGAGATTGTGTGTAACCACAACCGGAAGCCGGTTTGATTTCCATGATTGCAGCGTTCGTCTGAATCTCAAACGCCAATAATCATCTACAAAATCGCTAAGCTGAGGTAGTTTGTTGTCAGGAATACTTGCCGCTGACATAAACAAACGCTTACCTATCTGATTTTGAATGGCTTCTACTGTTTTACGGATCTCTCCCATCAAAGCTTTTGATTCGAGTACTTCCGGATTGATAAAATGATAAGGTTGTTTTGTGATGAAAAACATTACTACCGTTTTTTTTATGTTCTCCTTTTGCATCATATAATTCAACCGAGCCAGGGCTTCCAGGGTAAGTCCAAATCCTTTGTTGCGGAATTCAAATCTTCCTGAAGTAAAAAAGTACAGGGTGTTGCCAAGATCAAAAGTATAGGAATGAAAAAAGTGAGCCATGACAAACTCATTGATCCGGTCTTTATATTTTTGGTGTAGGTTTTGGAATTCATGCAAGGCCACAAACCGCTCAATATTGATACCGTTAGGTGTGATGAAATCCGGGTCTCTTCCCAGCAGGCTCGCACATTCCCGTGCAGTTACTTCGCTTACTGTTGTAAATACATGGGCACCATGGGCTGCAGCTCGTTCTATTTGTACCTGAGGGGTGATGTTAAAGTTTTGTGCTTCTGTTTGCCAATCGAAGTATGGTAAATGATTATAAAATTCCGGATCATTCATGGCCAGATACCTGCCGAGCAATGTGGCGTGGGTAGTAAAAACCAAAGAAACAGGCATTTGCTCTCTTTTTATCTCTGGTATT
>Ga0164313_10005022_pt1 | contig 11737 bp, 7 predicted proteins | sample GuaBasSedimGuay4_FD_113735 | JGI IMG/M metagenome (GOLD analysis project Ga0164313, IMG submission 113735) | Subseafloor sediment microbial communities from Guaymas Basin, Gulf of California, Mexico - Guay4, Core 4569-4, 0-3 cm | ecosystem: Environmental > Aquatic > Marine > Hydrothermal vents >... | reverse complement strand
GAGACCGCGGTTGGCGTAGGCATAGGCGTAGTTTGGATTGCGTTCGATGGCATGATCGAACTCTGCGACGGCCTCGTCGAGGGTCGCACCGGGATCGGCGCCGGTCCGCAGCTCATACAGGGCACGGCGCCATAGGGTGATGCCTGAGTTGTTGTAGGCGTTGGCATAGGCGGGGTTCAAGGCGATGGCTCGGCGGAAAGCTGTGACGGCGCGATCGAGGGTCGGCCGGGGGTCGAGGCCGACGCCCATCTCGTAGCTTGCGAGCCGCTCCCACGCGTAACCGAGGTCGTCGTGCGCGAGCACCGCTCCCGGATCGATAGCGATGGCTTTTTCGAAGCTCGCCACCGAGCGCTCGAGGGTCTGCCGGGGGTCCTTCCCGCTGTGGAGTTCTTCGAGCGCAGCGACAATCAGGGCGCCGCCGCGAGTCGCGTAGGCGGCGCTGCTTTCGGGGTCCAAAGCGATGGCGCGATCGGCGGCGGCGATGGATTGGCCGAGGAATGGCCCGGCGTCGCCGCCGCGGTCGTTGACGATGTCGGCCCATTGCCAGTAGAGGTGGGACAGCCGTTCGTGGACTGCTGCCCGTTGCGGATCGATCCGCAGCGAACGGCCGCAGGCCTCGACGGCGTTGTCGAACGCGTCGATGACGGAGGCGCCTCGCCGGCTCCGAACTCCGAGGATCTGGGTCCAGCGCGCGCACTCGCTCTCGTGCACGCTGGGGTCAGAGCGCGCGATCGTGGATGCCACTGCAAAGGCCTCTCCGGCCTCGTCGAGCAGGGAAAGGGCCCTATCGGCGTCGCCGCGCATCCGTTCTTCGGCACCCATCTCGAGCAAGATGTCACCCTCGAGGCGCTTTGCCTCGTACAGCCACTCCTCTTTTTCAAAGGCGTGACGGGTAGCAGCGAGGGCCAGATCGAGGTGGCCCCCGTAGAAGGCGATCAGCGCCTCGTCGTAACCGGTGCCCGCGATCGATGAACCACTACCTGAGCGAAGGTGGGAGAGGGCCGGGTCGCGTAGCTCGTCCTCGATCTCCCCTATACGGGCACCGCGGAGTTCGGGGTTCTCGATCCGCCGCGCGAGGTCAAGTTCTCGCCGGTATAGACGGCCGAGAACCATCCCGAGGGCGTAGGACACGCCCGGTCCGGTATATCCCTCGTCGATCGCTATCTCTAGGTGCTTCCGCGCATTCTCCGAGTCCTGGAGGGCCAGAAAGCCGCGGCCGAGTGCGTAGTTGCCGGGGCCGGCACCGATAGCACCAAGACGTTTCATTTCCTCTTCGATCTGCAACATCCGTTCACGGATGCCCTCTCGTTCGAATGTGCGGTCGTGCAGGGGCATCATTGCCGAGATCCTGGCGAGGCCTTCGATCTCCTTGGCCTGTTCAGTCAGGCGCTGTGCAATGACGGCCTGACGCCGTGTATGGAGGTTTGAGCGAAGACTCCACATGCCGAGCGCGGCGAAGGCGAGGACCACGATGATCGCGGAGGCCACCAGCCCCGGGTGCTTGCGGAGCCTCTTTCCGAGCTTGTAGAAAAGTCCGGCTCTCCTCGCTTCGATGGCCTCACCGTCAAGGTACCGGCGAAGATCCTCGGAGGCCTCACGGGCGGTGGAGTAGCGGCGATCCTGGTCCTTCTCGAGACACTTCAGAACGATGGTCTCGAGATCCACAGGAATCGTTCGATCGATGCGGTGCGGCGGTACCGGCTCCCGTTCGGCGATGCCGGTCACGATCTCCGGGTAGCCGCCTGCGTAAGGGCTCTGCCCGGTTAGAAACCAGTACAGCGTTGCGCCCAGGCCATAGACGTCGGTTCGCCGGTCGAGCTTTGAGGATTCGCCCCGAACCTGCTCGGGGGCGCAGAACGCAGGCGTGCCGAGGACCATCCCGGACACCGTGAGTTGGTGGGGTGTGTCCACCTCACGCGCGATTCCGAAATCGACCACGAAGGGGTGCCAGCTGCCGTCGGGGTTTCGTTCGACGAGGATGTTGGCGGGCTTGATGTCACGGTGGATCAGGCCGGCCTGATGTGCGGCATGCAACGCGTCGGCGACATCGACCATGATCGACGCCTTCTCGCGCAGATTCAGGAGATCGGAGATCTCCTTGATCGAACCGCCGGCGATGTATTGCATGGCGATGTAGGAGTGCCCCTCGACCTCGCCAACCTCGTACACCGGGCACAGGTTCTCGTGGTCGACCTTGGCTTGAACCTGGGCCTCGCGGACGAAGCGGGCGACCTGCTCGGGGTCGTCCCGGCGCAGAAATTTGAGCGCCACGTGGCGGCCGAGGCGCTGGTCGCGAGCCTTGAAAACGTCGCCCATCCCGCCGCGGCCGATGAACTCCACAAACTCGTAGCGATCCCAATCAGAGACTGGGAAAACCTCGAATGGATCGTTGGGGGTAGGAGCCCCGGCGTTGCCTCCGCCGGCGAAAGGGCTGCTGGGCAGCCAATCTTCGTCTTCGAGGCCGAGCTCGCGTGCGAGTTGGGCGAGAGTGTCGTTTTCGAAGAGATGATCGGGCAACACGATGTGCATCGACGGGTCATCGAGGTCGTACAGCCCGGCGGCCTCGAGGCGCGCCCGAACCTCCGCAATGGTCGACTCCGCATCCACCTCGGAGATCACTCCGCGCTCCGCCGCCAGCCGCAGCACCTGTTTGGTTTCGGCCGCCCGATCCTTCGGGTCACGCGGGGAGTTTTTGGTTGTCATCGTCTCCGTCGCGGATGACTATACAGTGGCCGGCGCGCACCCGTCTCCACCAATCGCCATCGCTATCGGGATCGCTATCGCTATCGAAAAGCTCCGGGAGTGCCGATCATCGATAGCGACAGCGATTGCGATACCGATAGCGAAGTTCAAGCAAGGACCTTTAATCAACAATCGTCGCCGTGACGATGTAATCCAGCTTTGGGAACTCGCCCTTGAGATAGGCGTTGCCGCCACGGAAGAGCTTGCCTTGATCGGGGCCCTTGCCTCGCGGCGCGCCCTCACCGTACCCACCGTAAAGAGCGTTCACCGAGTCGAACCCCTCAACGACCTCGCCAAACGGGGCGAAACCGGAGGCGTCGAGAGAGCTGTTGTTGGCGTAATTGATGAAGAACTGCGCGGTGCGTGTAGTTGGCTGGGCGCCCATGGCGAAGGTCACCATCCCTTTGGTGTTGGACTTCTTCACTGGATCCGCGGGTATCCTCGACTTGAGCCAGACGTTGGAGACGGCGGGGTCGGCGTGCATTCCGGCCTGAGCCATGAAGCCCTTGATCACCCGGAAGAAGGCGATGTCGTTGAAGTACCCGATCGTGACCAGATTGTAGAAACGGTCCGCTCCATGTGGCGCCCAGTCGCGGTGGACCTCAATTACGAAGTCGCCGGCCGTCGTCTCCATCTTGACCTTGTATGTGTCGGGAGCCCTTTCCTTGGCCAGGCTCGGGTCGAGCAGCGCGGGGTTGGGCGCCGCGGCACCTTCCTCGGCGGCCGAGACAGGGGCCATGCCAAACAGCAGGGCGCCACAGAACATCGTGATCACGAGGTTGCGGACGGGTTTCGGAAAACGCATGGTGAATCTCCTTTTGGTATCGCCCCCGGCACCGGGGGCGGGTGTATTCTAACCGCAACCACCGAATTAGGAATTAGGAATTAGGAATTAGGAATGTCGGACATCCTTCTCGTGGAAATTTCGGAATTTCATCCCGCACTCCTGCCGTATTCGTGGGGATGAGAATTCCTAATTCTTAATTCCTAATTCCTAATTCGACTCAGAGCTTCTCTGAATCACGCCAGTAACTTTCAAGCTCGACTCCGAGGCCCTCGGCGAGACGGGCGACAAAGTTGAAGTAGGCGACGATCTGGCAGGTGTCGAGAATCCCGCGATCATCAAGACCGGCTTCGCGCAGCGCGGCCACGTCACCCTGGTTCATCTCCTGCAGTCGCAGTGTGAGCTTTTCGGCATAGCCGCACATTGCTCGGTCGGTTGCGGAGAGTTCGGCCGTGCGCCAGTCTGTGGCGAACCGTGTGGCCAGATCAGAATCTCGTGTCAGCCGACGGAGCGCCGCCCCGTGATGGGTCATTCAGTAGTGACAGCCGATGGCGGCGGCGACCACCACCGCGATCATCTCGCGTTGGCGACGGCTGAGGGGGGACTTTCCGATCATCAGGGTTCGGTAGAGGCCGAAGTGGACCTCCATCGAGGGTGGGTTGGGGCCGTGGATGCGGAGGATGTTGTCGACCCCGTCTCCATCCGTTCGATGGTGGTCGTACAGCGCCTTCAGCTCCTGTGACGCATCCTCATCCGAGATGTAGTCGATGTATGCCAACGGTACCGCCCTCAGCCCTGGGAGTCATGGCCGGTATGGCGGTGCCGGCGGTAGAGGTGCGATGTCGCGGTGACGAAGTCGCTCGCCGATTCCTGAAATTGGACGGTGTTGGGCTCTTGTGTCACCAGGCGACTCTAGCATGCGAGCCGGGATTGAGAATCGCGGTGAGAAGCGCTCTGCGAGACCCTGCCGGCTCGATCCATCTGAATGAGTCCTGGAAATTCCTTGAGAGAGGCGGTTAGGACGCAACTTCCGGGCGGAATCAACGTAGAAATGAGACGTAGGCTGAAGAATCGACGTTCCGGATACAACAGAACGAGGTGGGGTTGTGAAAATGAAAAAAGCATTGCTGATCGGGTTGCCGATTGTAGCGGTCGTGGTTGCTGCCGGTCTGACGCTGGCGTCGAGGAGCCGGGGCGTCGAGGGGATCGAGGTCGAAACCGAAAGCGCGGCCCGGCGGCACGTCGTACAAACTGTGACCGCCACCGGCAAGGTCCAGCCGATGATCCAGGTCAACATTTCTGCCGACGTCGGTGCGAAGATCACGCGACTCGAGGTCGAGGAAGGCGAGTGGGTAGAGCGGGGGACGTTGCTGGTCGAGCTCGACCGCGAGCGCTACCTCGCGGCGGTCGAGAGTGCGGAGGCCAATCTGTCGGCCGCCCAAGCCAACGCCAACCTGGCACGGGAGAACATGATCAAGGCGGAGAAGGACTACGTGCGCACGAAGGAACTCTTCGATCGAAACCTCGAGTCGCAATCGGTTCTCGACAGCGTGTATGCCTCCGCGGAGGTCGAAAAGGCACGCCATCAGTCTGCGCTCGACCAGGGCGGACAGGCCAGGGCGGCCCTGCGTCAGGCCCGCGACGATCTCGCCAAGACCACCATCTTCTCGCCGATGGCGGGAACGGTAAGTAAGCTCAACAAGGAGGTCGGCGAGATCGCACTCGGGTCGCAGTTCCAGGAGGACGTGATCATGGTGGTCTCCAACCTCGAGGGCATGGAGGCGCTGGTCGACATCGACGAGAACGACATCGTGTCGGTTTCGATCGGCGACGAGGCGGAGATCGAGGTCGACGCCCTTCCTGATGTCAAGCTCAAGGGCCGGGTCACGGAGATTGCCAACAGCGCCAAGTCGTCGGGCATGGGCACCACCGACGAAAAGACCGAGTTCGAGGTCAAGATAGCCATCATCGACCCGGTGGCGGAGCTCCGTCCCGGGATGACAGCCTCGGCCGACATCGTGACCAAGGTCTGCGAGGATTGCCTCAGCGTGCCGATCCAGAGTGTTGCGGTTCGGACTATCGAGCAGCTCGGCGCCGAGCCTGCCGGCGAGGGCGAAGAGGATGCTCGCTTCGTACCCGATTCGGAGGGTTTCGTGGAGATCGTGTGGATCGTTGCCGATGGCCGCGCCGAGGCGCGGCAGGTAAAGACCGGTATTCAGAACGAGACCCACATCGAGGTGATCGATGGGCTCGGTGAGGAAGACCAGGTCGTGATCGGCAACTACCGAGCGATCAGCAGGGATCTCAAGGATGGGTCGATAGTGTCGATCGGTAGCGGTGAAGAAGGAGAGGGTTGATGCCATGGGACTCCAGCTTTGCTCCGTCGAAAAAACCTACGAAATGAACTCGGTGGGTGTGCGTGCCCTGCGGGGCGTCTCGTTCGATATCGACCAGAACGAGTACGTGGCAATCATGGGGCCCTCGGGCTCCGGCAAGTCGACGCTGATGAACATCATCGGTTGCCTCGATGTGCCGACCTCCGGCACCTATGTGCTGGATGGCGCGGATGTCAGTGCTCTGGGTGAGGATGAATTGGCCGAGATTCGCAACGAGAAGATCGGTTTCGTCTTCCAGACCTTCAACCTGCTCGCACGATCGGACGTGTTCCACAACGTCGAGTTGCCGCTCATCTACGCCGGGTTGCGCCCCGCGCGGCGTAGGAAGTTGGCCGAGGAGGCGATCGCCAGGGTCGGTCTGGCGGACCGTATGCGCCATCGGCCCAACGAGCTGTCCGGCGGCCAGAGGCAGAGGGTGGCCATCGCGCGCGCGCTGGTCAACCAGCCGAGCATCCTCCTCGCGGACGAGCCGACCGGAAACCTCGACAGCGCGACCGGCGCAGAGATCATGGAGGTCTTCGACGCCCTGCACGCCGAAGGGAACACGATCCTCCTGGTGACCCACGAGGATAACGTCGCCAGCCACGCCCACCGCGAGATCCGACTCCTCGACGGGCTGATCGCGAGCGACAGCTTCCAGTCCGAGGCGGCATGAGCAAAATCCATGGTTCCGTAGAGGCGTTGAGGATCGCACTCGCGGCTTTGCGCGCCAACAAGGCGCGGGGCGTCCTCACCACCCTCGGCATCATCATCGGCATCGTTGCTGTGGTGACCACGATGACGGCGGCCAACGGGCTCGCCAACAGCTTCCGCGAGAGCGTGTCGGTACTCGGAACCGATGTAATCTACGTGTCGCGGATGCCGTGGATTTTCCAGGGCAACTTCTTCCAGTTCCGCAATCGTCCCAACCTCGATCTCAAGGACAGCGTGAAGCTGGCGCGTCAGCTCGGTTCCGAGGCGGTGGTCAACCCCACCGACGACACGCGGCGACCGGTGAAGTACATGTCGGAGGTGATCGAGAACGCCACCGTTATCGGCACCACGGACAAACACATGATGGTGTCCAGCGCGGTGCCCGAGTACGGGCGCTTCCTCACCGCCTATGACGTAAAATTCAAGCGCCACGTCTGCGTCCTCGGGACGACCATGCGCGAGCAGCTCTTCGGCGATGTCGATCCGATCAACAAGAAGATCAAGGTCGGCCGATCCGCGTTCCGAGTGATCGGGGTGATGGAGAAGCAGGGCAGCGCGGGCTTCTTTGGCGGTCCCGATTTCGACAGCCAGATCTTTATTCCGGTCAGCACCTTCGTCAAGGAGTTCGGCGGCCGAAACCGCAGCTTCGCCTTTGCGATCAAGGCGCCGCCCGGCGCCGACGTGGCGGACTTCGAGTACGAGGTGGTGGGTGAGATGCGCAAGGTCCGCAAGCTCAAGCCCAACGAGGACGACAACTTCGCGATCAACAAGATGGACTCGTTGCTCGAGGCCTTCAACAATGTCATGGGCGTGGTCCTGATGATCGGCATGGCGGTGACCGGGATCTCGCTCTTTGTCGGCGGCGTCGGGGTGATGAACATCATGTTCGTCTCGGTGACCGAGCGGACCCACGAGATCGGCATCCGCAAGGCGATCGGCGCCAAGCGGCGGGCGATCCTGCAGCAGTTCCTGCTCGAGTCGTCGATGATCTGCCTCGTCGGGGGTGCCATTGGGGTCGCCCTGTCGTTCGGCGTCGCCGCGGCCATCAACCGCTTGTTGATGCCGGCCAGTGTTTCGTTGCCGATAGTGATCATCGCGCTCACGGTATCGGTGGCGGTAGGCGTGATCTCGGGTTTCATCCCGGCGTGGAGGGCCTCGAGGCTGAATCCTATTGATGCGTTGCATTATGAGTAGGCAGAATCTGTCTCCGTGCCCAACCGCCTCATCGCTATCGCTATCGCAATCGCTATCGAAAGCCGGAATCGACGCGATCGACGTCGATAGCGATACCGATGCCGATACCGATAGCGACCATTCCTTCCTGATTCGAGTACGGAGAAGCTCATGACCTGGATCGACTCCTTCAGAATGGCTATCTCGGCGATCGGTGCGCACAAGCTGCGGTCCTTTCTCACCCTGGTCGGTGTCATCGCCGGCGTCGCGGCCATCATCGCGGTGATGACCGGAGTGTCGGTCGTGCAGAGTCAGATGGAAGCCGAGCTCAGCGTCCTCTCGAACCGTACCTTTCAGATCATGAAGTTCCCGATGGGCGGATTTAACAATAATCGCAATCTCAACTTCCGTGAGATCGCGCGCTGGCCGCCGCTGACGATGGATCACGTTTACACGATTCGCGAGCGGGTGAAATCAGTTGATCTGGTCGGCGCCGAGCTGTGGCATTACAACACCCGTGTCAGTTACCGGGGAGAGTCCACCGAGCCCCGCCTGATGGTCTGTGGCGGCACGCCGGAGTACCCGGAGAACAACACCCACTATGTGGAGCTCGGGCGCAATCTGACCGAGGAGGACGTGGTGGTCGGCCGGAGGGTGGTGGTTCTCGGATACGGAATCGCCCAGGAGCTCTTCCCCTTTACCGACCCCGTCGGCAAGACCGTCAAGGTCGATGGCCGCAAGTTCACGGTGCAGGGTGTTTTTGCCGAAAAGAAGTCGGCGATGGGCGGCCAGTTCGACAGCTACGTTCTGATGCCGATTTCGGCATGGATGGATGCGTACGGTGTGCGCGACGAGCGCGGAAACCCACGCTCCCTCTTCATCACGGTACGTTCGCGGCTTGGAGTGCCGCTTGAAGAGGCGCTGGAGGAAACCCGGTCCGTGTTGCGAGCTGCCCGAGGCCTGAATCCGCGCGATCGCGACACCTTTCACTGGTTCACCAGCGACTCGCAGATCCGTGCCTTCAACGACGCGACGGCCGGGCTCAAGACCGCCGCCTTCGTCCTCGGGATCGTGGCCCTTGTGGTGGCCGGCATTGGCATCATGAATATCATGTTGGTGTCGGTGACCGAACGCACCAAGGAGATCGGGATCCGCAAGGCCCTTGGTGCGAAGCGCCCCGCAATCCTCCTCCAGTTCCTGATGGAGGCGGTTGTTCTGTGCAACATCGGTGGCATCATCGGTGTGCTGATCGGGTTCGGCATCGGGAATGTGGTGACCTTGTTCACTGACTTTGCAATCCACGTTCCGGTGGACTGGGCGGTACGGGGTGTGATCTTCTGCTCGGTGGTCGGTCTCGTCTTCGGCATGTGGCCGGCAATCCGGGCCTCGAGGATGGCCCCGATCGACGCCCTCCGCTACGAGTAAACCAGCTTTCCACCAGAAATCTGACTGCTACTGGCACGCATACCGAGTCACAAATTGGCGCGGTTCTTCAGCCCGAAATATTGTGAACTTCAGTAGCAATTCGCGGGGATTTCGGCACCGTTCAGCCCAAATCAACGAGAGACGCTCAGAGCTGTGGTTGGTCATTGTTTCAGGGAATTGAGCCGCCCGCCGAAATCCCCGCGAATTGCTTGCGGCATATTTCACAATCGCTCAGAATTGTGTATCATATCGGGGATCGATTAGGGGAGGTCTGATCTTGAGAAAACGTTGGGATATCGGGCGGATTTCTCAAGATCGTTTAGCGAACTTTCGGATCTGAAAGAAGGAGGACTCCGTGCAACCAGTCTATTTGATCTATCTTGTCCCGTTGTTCGCGGTTGTGGCCCTGTTCTACGCCTACATCCGCGCCGCATGGGTACGGCGCCAGGATGAGGGAACGGACCGCATGAAGCAGATCGGCGGCTGGATCGCCGACGGCGCCATGGCTTTCCTCTCGCGTGAGTATCGGGTGCTGGCGGTCTTTGTGGTCGCGGTAGCGATTCTGCTTGGAGTCACGAATTACTACGTCTCTGAGGACACCAACGCCTTCATCGCCCTTTCCTTCGTTCTCGGCGCCTGTTGCTCGGCGTTAGCCGGCTACTTCGGGATGAAAACCGCGACCGCGGCCAACACGCGCACCGCCAGTGCCGCCCGCAAGGGGCTCAACGAGGCATTGCAGGTGGCGTTTGCGGGCGGTTCGGTGATGGGCCTGTCGGTTGTGGGCCTGGCCCTCGGCGGCCTGGGACTGCTCTTCATTTTCTATACTCGCCTGTATCCGGAGGCTCTGACGTCGGAATCCGCGATGGTATTTGTGCTCAACATTCTCTCGGGTTTCTCGCTGGGAGCATCCTCGATTGCTCTCTTCGCCCGTGTCGGCGGCGGCATTTACACCAAGGCTGCGGATGTCGGGGCTGATCTCGTAGGTAAGGTCGAGGCCGGCATCCCCGAGGATCACCCGCTCAACCCGGCCACCATCGCCGACAATGTTGGTGACAATGTGGGAGACGTCGCGGGAATGGGTGCCGATCTCTTCGAATCCTATATCGGAGCCATCATCGCCTCGATGATCCTGGGCGCTGCCTGGTTCACCGGGCTCGAAGCGGCTGAGAAGGGCGCCGGTATGAACGGCGTGTACCTGCCGATGGCGATCATGCTGATCGGGCTCGTGGCCTCGATCGTTGGTTTCTTCATGGTGCGCACCAAAGAAGGTGGGAACCCTCAGGCGGGCCTCAACCGAGGCACTTTCGGCGCCGGCATCCTGATGGTGGTGGGTACCGTCTTCGCCATCAAGATGATGTTTCCGGCCGGCGCGGTCACGGTTGTGGGACTGATCTCGGGTACGGAAGCTACCTACGAGTGGTGGGGCCTCGCCATCGCAGTGGTAGCGGGGCTCGCGGCCGGGATCGGGGTTGGTGTGCTGACGGAGTTCTACACCGCCACGAACAAGGCACCGGTCGAGACTATCATCGAGGCATCGAAGACCGGGGCCGCAACAACCGTCATCCAGGGAATCGCGGTGGGCATGAACTCGACGACCTTCCCGGTTCTGGTGATCAGCGCGGCGATTCTGCTTGCCTACCGCTTCGCCGGGCTCTACGGCATCGCGCTGGCGGCCGTCGGCATGCTGAGCACGCTTGCGATCCAGCTAGCCACCGACGCCTACGGACCGATCGCCGACAATGCCGGCGGTGTTGCCGAGATGGCGCAGCTCGGACGTGACATCCGCTCCCGGACCGACAAGCTCGATGCGGTTGGCAATACCACCGCTGCAATCGGCAAGGGTTTTGCGATCGCTTCGGCGGCGCTGACGGCCCTGGCCCTGACCGCTGCTTTCCTGACGAAGATGCATGGCCAGGTCAACATCGACGCTGCCAATCCCTATGTGCTGGTGGGGCTGCTGATCGGCTGCATGCTGCCATTCCGATTCTCGGCGATGGCCATGGTGGCGGTCGGCAGGGCGGCGCAGGACATGATCCAGGAGGTTCGTCGTCAGTTCCGCGATATTCCGGAGCTGCGGCCGGCCCTTGACGCCGCTCAAAAGGCCGAGTCGGAGGAGCGCGAGCCGACAGCCGAGGAGGCGGCGATCATCAGTGCGGCCGACGGTAAGGCCGAGTACACCCAGTGCATCGAAATCGCGACCGCGGCGGCGATCAAGAAGATGATCGTGCCCGGTGTGATCGCGGTCCTGGTACCGGTTGTCGTTGGCCTGATCTCGGTCGACATGCTCGGCGGCCTGCTCATCGGCGTCACGATCTCCGGTGTCTGCCTGGCGATCTTCCAGTCCAACGCCGGCGGCGCCTGGGACAACTCGAAGAAGCAGGTCAAAGACGAAGGGCATGCCAAGTGGGGAGACGACTTCGACGAGATGCACAAGGCGACCGTCACCGGCGACACCGTGGGCGATCCCTTCAAGGACACCTCGGGGCCGTCGCTGAACATCTTGATCAAGCTGATTTCGGTAGTC
>Ga0164313_10005021_pt1 | contig 11737 bp, 13 predicted proteins | sample GuaBasSedimGuay4_FD_113735 | JGI IMG/M metagenome (GOLD analysis project Ga0164313, IMG submission 113735) | Subseafloor sediment microbial communities from Guaymas Basin, Gulf of California, Mexico - Guay4, Core 4569-4, 0-3 cm | ecosystem: Environmental > Aquatic > Marine > Hydrothermal vents... | reverse complement strand
TATTGCGGCAAATTGTTTTTAATTAAAGGCTATAGACACTATTGCCTTCAGAATTAACATACACCTACACCACAATATATGAAGCGAATTATTACACCATTAGCCGTTAGTCTATATTCTACTAAAGTCGTAATAGGGAACTGCATACTAAAGAGTCGGTTAACAAATAATCTAATACATACACCGTAGACAAGCACACACCTACTTACCACTATCAACAGCACCAATCAAAGCCTAACCAGCAGACTTCAGCGTGCACATTGGCACACTAACCAATACAAACTCAATGGTCAAGACAGGATTACATTACACCATCATCACTCAATACTTATCATTAAAAAAACACACTTGAACCCACCTGGTTTTATCATCTGCTTTAACTATACTCATTAAACGCACACTTACATATTAAATCAACTAACAATAATGACGACCCTTAACATCGACTTAAGTCACTATGGTATTACGAATGTCACTGAAGTCATTCACAACCCGTCGTATGACCAACTTTTTGAGGAAGAAACACGCAACGATCTGAAAGGTTGCGAAATCGGCACCATTACCGATCTAAACGCCGTGTCTGTCGACACCGGAATTTTTACTGGTCGATCGCCAAGCGATAAGTATTTTGTTAGAGACAGCACCACACGTGACACTTTATGGTGGTCACATCACGGCGAGAACGATAACAAAGCTATTACGCCCGAAGTTTGGACGCACCTAAAAAATCTAGTTAGCAGACAGCTTTCTAACAAGCGTCTTTTTATTGTAGATGCATTTTGCGGAGCCAATAATAACACGCGACTTAAAGTTCGATTTATTACCGAAGTTGCGTGGCAAGCACATTTTGTTAAGAATATGTTCATCCGCCCCACAGAGCAAGAACTTAAACAGTACAAACCAGACTTTGTCGTTCTCAATGGCGCCAAGACAATTAATCCCGACTGGGTAGAACAAGGATTAAACTCAGAAAACTTTATAGCTTTCAACTTAACTGAAAAAATTCAAATAATAGGCGGAACCTGGTACGGCGGCGAAATGAAAAAAGGTGTTTTTTCTGTGATGAATTATCTTCTACCACAAGAAGGCATCGCTGCTATGCATTGCTCAGCAAATGTTGGAATTAACAACGAAGTTGCTCTTTTTTTCGGGCTATCGGGAACAGGAAAAACGACGTTATCAACTGACCCTAAACGCGCGCTCATCGGCGATGATGAACACGGCTGGGATGATAGCGGAATATTTAATTTCGAAGGTGGTTGCTATGCAAAAATAATCAATCTAAGCCCGAAAAACGAACCGGATATTTACAACGCTATCAGACGAGACGCTTTACTGGAAAATATCGTTATCAACGATGAGGGTGAAATAGATTTTTCGGATAACTCAAAAACTGAAAACACGCGAGTTTCCTACCCAATACAACATATCAATAACATCGTCAAACCGCTATCAAAGGCCGGGCACCCGAGCAAAGTGATCTTTCTTTCGGCCGACGCATTTGGTGTATTACCCGCTGTATCAAAATTAACTCCAGAGCAGGCACAATATTATTTTCTATCAGGTTTCACTGCTAAACTGGCAGGAACAGAACGTGGCATCTCTGAACCAACGCCAACATTTTCCGCCTGTTTTGGTAAAGCGTTTCTAAGTCTTCATCCAACAAAATATGCTGAGGTACTCGCTAAACGGATGCAGGCATCAAAAGCAACCGCCTATCTCGTTAATACTGGATGGAATGGAAATGGAAATCGTATCTCAATCAAGGATACCCGCAGAATCATTGACTCAATACTGAGTGGTAACATCGAAAAATGTGACGTTCAGACGCTTCCCATTTTTAATTTTGTAGTACCAACATCACTACCAGGTATCGACGACCATATATTAGACCCACGTGCAAGCTATGCAAACAACGCACACTGGCAGAGCAAGGCTGAAAATCTGGCTCAGCTTTTTATCGATAACTTTACTCAATACACAGACAATACAAATGGCAAAGCATTAACGGCTATTGGACCGAGGTTCGACTGACTTTCGAACATGTAATAGTAGCAAAACGATGAGATTAACCTTAGCTATTAGCCTCTCACCGCGATCTGCGAACCAGGAAAAGTACGAAGGCCTTCAAAACAAAAAGTTTTATTACTAGTAACTAAACGCTCTTGCAATTTTTATACATGCGGAGCACTATTTATATGTAGCTAATATCAAATTTTTGATGTGATTTAATTATGCACCTACACTCTGAATCAGCTGATCAAATAACTAATGGTGAATTGCGCACCATTAATGATAAAACATGTGTATTTTACGAAGGCTACTGGATTCGTCGTTATGATATTTCACATGGCACCTACGGTAGTTATTCTGATAAGAAAAACCTGATAATGATACTTACGAGACGCGTATTTCATAATACAGAACCCGGCATTAACATGCCCGGCTACAAGCTTGATGAAACGCGTACCGCCTATGATAACAACCAAAACCCTTCACAGAAACGCATCAATGCCGCCATGCTCGCAGGCGCACTATTAAATCGAGCAACAGACATCCTTACACACGTTGTTGAACTGCAAAAAGACGGCGTCGAAATCACCTCACAAAATGATCTGATACGCCAGTGCGGCGAAAACCTGATGGAAGCACTAGTGTTAGGCAAGCAGGTAAAACACCGTAGCGGTGAAGAAGGAATTGATGAATTATGGGGCGAACCTTTCAAAGCATTCAGTCAGCCGACGGATGAATTTTACAAAAGTCGATATTTGAAAATTGGCCTATCTATGGCGATGATAGATCATATTGGCACTGTAATGAAACAAACACTTAGTTCAATAAACGGCTTTCAAGGTTTAGACGCTAAAATCGACACATATACCACTACCGCAAAAACAGCCGTTGAAACAGTAAAACAAGATCCTGTATTTCTTAATATCTGGCCAGCATTTGTCGCCACCGGTGAAGATCTGCTAAATTTCAGACCAGAGCTATCAACCAAACTGGATTCGCTACAAATGCTCTACATCAAGCAAACCAGTGAATTAATCAAAGACGGTAAAAAACTTATATCCTATATAAGCTCGGCCCGTGTCCCCATGCCTAAAAGCTGTAAGAAGTATGTTGAGAAATGTCAGGCGCACGCAAAAGCAGTACAAAACACTCTACAAACTTAAAAAACCTCACAATGCTACCCCATGTATGTTTTTGCTTCCTCGCCTGGATCAGGCAAACCTGCAAGTCTCCACAAAAATAAACAACTACCGAATTGCTCTTTTAACTCATGCTTTTCAAAACCCGTTTTTTTACAAACAGAACGCATTGTAGGCAAAGCTCCTAACGCAAGGTATTTGTATCTGATTAACTTAATCAATTCCCAGTGTTTTTTGGTCAGTAATATATTTATTTCAGCTGCTCTGACTTCACTGAACGAAGGAGCCCAATCATGCGGATTAATTAGAAAGCCTCCCTCATCCAATCGTTGGTAGTTGCTACCAACAAACCCATCTACACTTACATGTGTACTCGTATTTATATTCAACATAATATATCCCCTTAAGTTATGGGTTAATTGTAGGTCACAACTTATATTAAATAAAATAATATAAATTAATTATATATTAATTTATATGATATTGTAGTAAGCATGAAGTTGAACCAACTAAAAACCATGATCGATTTAATTAACAATAATTTCAATGTTTCAAAAACGGCTGAACAACTGTTTTTGGTACAATCTGCAGTCTCACAGCAACTCAAACGTTTAGAAGATGAACTAGGTTCAAATCTGTTTATCAGAAAAGGGAAACGTCTGACCGGACTAACCGAGCTTGGCAAAAAAATCGAACAACATGCACGCGCTGCATTAACTTCTGCTAACAACATCAGTCTAATCGCTAACGATTATGAACAACATTCTCAAACCGTACTCAGGATTGGCTGCACCCATACACAGGCGAGATACATACTTCCCCCCATCATTAATAAGTTTAATAAATGTTACCCGCAAATAGAGCTACAGATGCATCAAGGCAACCCGAAACAATTAGTGGAATGGGCGAGCACCGATCAGGTGGATTTTTCTATCTGTACAGAAGAGCTGGAACAATCGACAAATCTAGCGTGCATACAAGGCTACCAGTGGAATAGATGTTTGGTAACACGACCAAACCACCCTTTACTAAAAATTAAAAAACTAACATTAAAGCAATTGTGTGATTACCCAATTATTACCTATGTAGCCGGCTTTACTGGACGTAAAAATTTAAATAAAACATTTGCAGGAGAGAATTTAAAACCAAACGTTGTGCTCAGTGCTGCCGATACTGACATCATCAAAGCTTATGTACTGGATGACCTAGGTATAGGCATAATCGCCAACATGGCTTATAGCGCAAATGTAGACAAATCGCTAAGACAAAAAGATCTAAGCCACCTATTTCCCTGGGAAACGACTCGCATCGCTTACCCTAGAAATAAGTATATTCAGAAATTCCAACAAACCTTTATCGATTTATTCCTTCAAGAGATACAGCAAGAAAAATCAAGCCGCTTTAAAGCACTGTCCGATTTTTCACAAAGCGGTTACAAAAAATAGTGTCTTAATTTCGCGAACAGATTTCGTCTTCAGAGAAAAAATACGCAATCTCTTCTTTGGCGGTTTCAATCGCATCTGAACCGTGCACTGCATTTTTTTCAATACTTTCAGCAAAATCGGCACGAATCGTTCCAGCGGCAGCTTCGGCAGGATTTGTCGCGCCCATGAGTTCACGGTTTTTAAGAATTGCATTTTCACCTTCTAGCACCTGCACGACGACAGGTCCCGATATCATATAGGCGACCAGGTCTTTATAAAACGGCCGTTCTTTATGCACGGCATAAAAACCCTCTGCTTGCTCAGGCGAAAGTTGTAACATTTTAGATGCAACGATTGTGAGACCCGCCTTTTCAAAACGACTCACTATTTCACCGATAACATTTTTAGCAACCGCATCAGGTTTCACTATAGAAAAAGTTTGCTCTATAGACATTATTGTTTCTCCAGAATCAATATAATTTAAGATGAATACTGTCATCGTGGATGACAGCTTGACGCTTTCTGCATCCTTGCAGATAAGGCTTACTCACTTTGTTTAAAGTCTGTGCTTAGCGTAACTACCGGGCGCCGCCTCGATAACATCCAGTTTTCCGTCACCTGGTTTACGCGCAGCGACTGCTTTACCACCACCGGGCTTAACCCACTTCTGCCATTCTGGCCACCAAGAACCTTCATTCTGGGTGGCTTCTTCTGCCCAAGCTTCAGCATCTTCAGGTAATTTAGCGACGGTACGGTAACCATATTTATCCGCTTCAGGCGGGTTGATAACACCCGCTATATGGCCAGAACCACCGAGGATAAACCGTACTGGACCAGAGAATAACTGAGCGCCCATATAAGTTGATTTCCATGGTGCTATATGATCTTCTACGGTTGAGACGAAACAAGACGGCGTCTTAATTGTGGATAAATCAATAGGAGTGCCAGCGACTGTAACTCCATTAGGTTCACGTAATAAATTTTTCAGATAAAAATTACGCATATACCAACTGTGCATTTTTGCCGGCATACGTGTTGAATCAGAATTCCAATATAATAAATCAAACGGGCGCGGATCATTACCTAACAAGTAATTATTAATATAAAACGACCAGATTAAATCATTCGCACGCAGCAGATTGAATGTACCAGCCATACCTGAACCATCAAGATAACCTGCCTCATCCATCTTTTTATCCAGTTCATCCATCTCTTCTTCACCGACGAAAACACCTAAGTCGCCTGGCTCTGAGAAATCGAGCATAGTCGTAAAAAATGATGCTTTCTTTATTCTGTCGTCGTTGTTTGCTTCCATATAAGCCAGAGTGGTCGCCAACAAAGTGCCGCCGATACAATAACCAATAGCATTAACATCACGTTCCCCTGTTGCTTGCTCTATCGCATCAAGTGCAGCCAAAGTACCTTCTGTCATGTATTCATCAAAACCAACATCACGGTAAGATTCATCCGGATTTATCCAGGAAACAACAAAAACTGTATGCCCCTGATCAACCAACCATTTCAGTAATGAATTTTTTTCCTGCAAATCCAAAATATAATATTTATTAATCCATGGTGGCACCACTAGTAATGGGCGCTTCTGTACCTTATCGGTCGTTGGCTCATACTGTATAAGCTGCATCATACGATTTTGAAAAACCACTTTACCGGCAGTGGTACCAACATTTTTACCTAATTCAAAGGCATCCACATCGGTCATCCTGATGCGGAGCTGGCCTTCGCCTTTTTCTAAATCAGTCAGTAAGTTTTTCAGGCCATGAACTAAATTAGCGCCTTTGGTTTCCTTGATTTTTTCTAAAACGGCAGGATTGGTTGCGCCAAAGTTTGTCGGTGACAAGGCATCGATGTAACGCTCAGTAAAAAATTCAACCTTTTTAGCCGTTTTTTCATCCATGCCTTCCGTTTCAGAAACCACCGAACGCATCCATTTAGATGCCAATAAATAAGACTGCTTGATGCAATCAAACGCAGGTTCCTCATTCCAGTCATCATGTTTAAAACGACGATCACCTTTTTCAGGTTCAATAACAGGTTCTGCAGACTGTCCCATCATGCTAAGCATGGTGTTTTGATAGAGTTTCATCGCATCCTGCATATAAGCCATATTTGCTTCGATCAGTTTTTGTGGATCTTTCGCCAACTGCTCAAACACCTCCTTATATGCGTCATTCATATTAAACGGGTCAGTATTCATATTTTCATACTGGCTGGTAAAATCCGCCATAATTTCTTCACAACGTTTGTAATTTGCATCTAAACCTTTCGTCACTGATGCAAACCCCAGAGCATTTATATCGGAACTATTTTCTTGACTCACAAAACTCTCCCACAATTTACTTAAATCGTACTATTAAACAAATACCGTATTTATTTGAAACTTGCTACTGTCTCTTTTACTTCTTTCAAACCTTCAGCAACACGTGTATTTACCGTTTCAGCAACGTCATTCTGTGTTTTGCCAATCATTTCACTTAACTCTGTTGAGTTTTGTAATGCTTTCTCTACGGCTGCCTGTACTAGTTCAACTTGTTTCTCAGCGGCTTCCTGTGGGTTACTACCTACTGTCACATTCTGCGCAGCATCGCCAGCTTCCTTCAGTGCTTCTTGGAAAAGCTCAGCTTGACGCTTCATTAACTCTTGCGTACCCGCAATCGCTGCTTCGTTCGCTTTCATCAATGCTTCCATATTTTTTTGTTGCGATTTTGCTAATGCATCCATATCGACATTAGGAATTTTATAACCACCAAACGCTTCTTGCATCTGACGTAACATTGCCTGTGGATCGTATTGATTAAAATTATTCATAAAGTCAAAAGGGTTGTTTGTGTTAAAAGCCATGTCAATTTCCTCTGTAAGTTATTGATATTAAAATATTATCTTTATGCTGCACTGCAGCAATTAACTCATTGTGCACCGCAACATAGATTTTGTCAAGCCTTTTCCTTTACTCCTTTAATATTAAAAGCTAAGCGATTGGTGAGAATACAATCAAATCAACAATGACTGATTCTAAGCAAACAGACATCATCAAATGTGGTGACACCATTTCAGTTAAAAACCTTTAGCAGAACAAGCTTGTTCATACATTAAACAAGTATTTAACTATTTCATTGTATAAATCATCAACATATAATCAAGTCAATGCATGGGTTTATCGACTGCCGTCTGTTATCGTTAAGGCAGATAAACGCGTTATTTTCAAACTATTACATGACAAAAAACACGACTACCCGTAGAGAATAAGCATGGAAACAAGAGAAAAATATAGCCACTCGTTAACCTTGGCTGTACGTTGGGGAGATGCTGACGCTCTAGGCCATATCAACAACGTCCAGTATGTACGCTACATCGAATCAAGCCGAGTTGATTACAGCAAAGTGGTCACTAATCTAAACTTCGATGCCAGTGCTAAAGAATGTTGGATACTGGCTAATCTACAGTGCAGTTATCTCGGTCAACTCCACTACCCCTGCGAAATCGATGTTTGTACTCGCATCAATAAAATAGGCAATAAGAGTGCCGAACTTATTGCCACCATATTTATAGCCGGTAAAACTGAGCCCGTCTTCACTTCAAAAGCAGTTGTTATATGGTTTGATTACACTACCCAGCAAACACTAAGAATTCCTGACTCAGTACGTGAACAAATCATCACATTTGAAAATCTGAAGCCAGAACTTTAATTATTACGTACCGCTTTAAAATTCGTTACTCACATATCAGTAATATCGGTTAAAGCAAACAACAAACCTTTTTCGACCCATATGATTACTTTTACACCTTTAACATAGATCTCAATCGGCTTATCGCCATCTTCCAGTGTCGGCATATCTTCAAAAACATTTTTTCTGTATTCTGTCTGATACAAGGTCTGTACACCATTAGTACCGGGTTTTCTAACTCTTAACTGAGCTGCAATATTACCCTGGAGCGAACAGTAACGCCCCCCTACTAGCTCCAAACCCAATTGACTGACCAATTGGCTACTAGCCGGAACGAAATCCAGCTTCTTAAAATAACGTCGTATTTCTTCAATACTGCTAGTTTCAATCTCAAGCGGCTTAAGTTTGATATGGTTAGCAACCACCTCCATAGCAATTTTCTCTTGAATACCCGATTGAACTTGCAGATAAGGCGTCAGAAAAAAAACGAACAGAAATACGGCAACAGCGCCTACCATGGCTAAAGGGTAAATTGATACCCGATGTCTTTTTACAGATTTATGCTGCTCAGAAAGTGACTCCAGTCTATTTAGTTGATCATCGCTTAATGAATATGGCTCAAGATAGTCTTGCACAGATTGTTTTAATGGCTTAATCATGATCCACGACCTCCTGATAGCTCATCTATGTCTGTCGTTGAGCCGAATTTTTTTCTTATACGATACAGACGTGACAGTACTGTACCTCTAGGCACGTCAAGCTGTTCAGCTATTTCCTGAGCGGTCATTCCTTGTATCGCCCAGTAATATAAAACCTCTCTTTCCATGATATTGAGATCTTTCCATACAATTTCGAGATCAAGCTGTTCAACGACCACATCCTCTAACGTTTTTTTATCGATAGAAACAAGTGAGTCATCATATTCATCCTCAGGGTAACGTCTTGATTTTCGATACCCATCAATAAAACGGTTACGCATTGTTGTTTGTACATAAGAGATATCGCTAGCATTAGCGCCGCCTGCTGGTTTAAGTAAATATTTTTCAAGCGCATACTGAAGCAAATCATAAGCATCATCCTGATTACCACATAATGTATAACCATAACGATATAAATTATTCAGTTCAGTCCGATCAAAGAAATCATCTTTGCTCATACTATCTAATCCCGACTATCCATTTATTAGCAATTAAATTGGGGATAATATTATTGATATCATTATTTGTGTTATTAATAATTTCTTGTAAAGAAAGATTATTCACGACCGCATTAATAACGTTATATTCATTTTCATCAATAGCTACGACAGATGACTTATAGTCACTTCGGTAAACAAGTAAATACTGCTTACCGTCTATTGGTTCAATTTCCCTTACGTATCGTTGTTCTTTATTACTTTTCCAGATTTCATAAACTGGATACTGTGACACCATCAGACCTAATGCTGAGCTTATTTTAAAAAAAATCGGATCAGCATTCTTGACCTTTGCATCAAACCGCTTAAATGGAAACTCTGGATCAGCATTTGCATAATAAGCCGCATGCATCTTATATTCGAGATCAACCAGATCAATTAAATAAAGATATTGTTCAGGTAGCCGCCCTACTTCTAACAATGACTTAAGGTATAACTTAAATGACTTGCCATATTGATTCAGGTCAGACGCACCTTCAGTGTCGTCGATAGCATACTGCTGACCTATCTGACGAAAGGTTTCACCGCCCATTATTTTCCGGCAAACAGGGTATATCATCTCCAGGCTCTTCAGCCGCGAACTGCGTGTATTATTTCTATAGATATCTAAAGCAATTCGTGGATCAATTTTAGATGTTTTTATTATTTTTTTGACAAACGTCCCGTGATCGCCTTGATGATTCAACAATGCACTGACAAATTCAGATTGATGTTGCTGTAAAACATTCAACATATTACACACTACCTAACGAACCTAATCGCCCTACATTCAGAAACCTTATTTCAGCTATTTCTGCTAATTATCCGCTCTGCCTTTTGCGCTTCATCAAGTAAAACACTAAATTCTGGAATATCATTGTCCCATTCGATTAAAATAGGTGCACCTTTTGCGCACTGAAGATAATATTCAAACAATGCCCAAACAGGAGCACTTACCCGGTTGTTATGAGCGTCGATAAGATAGTCTGATTTGTCTTCATAACCCGCAAGATGCACTTCTCCAACACTATCGATTGGCAACGTATCGATAAAATCTCTTGCACTACAGTCATGGTTAAATTCATTTACATAAGCATTATTAATGTCCAGCAAAATCCCACAGCCTGTTTCGCAGACCAGTTCTGATAAAAAACCGGCCTCGCTCATTTCAGATGCTTCAAATTGTAAATAGGATGAAACATTTTCAATTAATATTTTTATACCCAAATAATCCTGTGTTTGTTTTATTCGACCACTGACGTGATGAAATGATTCCTCTGTAAAAGGGAATGGCAATAAATCGTTAAACTGATGTTTCCCATATTTTGTAAAACAAAGATGATCAGAAACCTGTACTGGCTGATATTGCTCAACCATCCATTTTAGGGTGGCGAGGTAATCCATATCCAGCGGATCCACACCAGCTATTGACATGCCTACACAATGTAGAGATATCGGGTATTGTTCACGGACAGCTGCCAGTTGAACAGGTATTAATCCACCTCGTGCCGTATGGTTCTCCATCAATACTTCAAACCATGGCACATCGGGTCGCTGCTGCAGAATCTGGTCAATATGAGCGGATCGCAAACCAAGACCAACGCTGTGTTTTGATAAACACAACTCAGGTAATCCAGCACGCTGTCCGCTCATCAGACTCTCTCCCTACTATTTGACGGGTTTTATGGCCGCAACAAAACCACCGGTAATTTTTGTGCATGTACCGTTAGGCACGTACACCCATTCATTATCAGCATTATCCATTTTCGCCTGACCTGCACAGCCATGTTTACCATCAAGCGCACCACAATCATTCATGCCCTGCTTAGCGATGCCAGCGCATTTTTCCCATTGCTTCGGATTATCGGGTACCGCCAACACACCCGTTGCAAGTAAAGCGCTACTAAGAGCCATCACACCTGCTAATGTTACTTTCATCATCTGATTGTTATCATTCACAGTATTCTCCAGTTTGAATTAAATACAGACACAAAATTTTGCGCCATATACTAGATACGAATAAGAGTGCCTTTTGATTGCAATAGAAATAAAATAAAACAAAATAAATTGCCATAAGGCTAGCTTAGGCCTTACCTGATATAGGAGCAGAATAGAACTCATGGTAATCAGCTAAGCCGCGCCTTCCCCTGCCAGACCACTGTGTACTTAAAAGGACCATTACAAACAAACTTATTTAACGAATGCTGAAATAGTCTCGTAGGACGCATCAATCAGCTCAGGATTCAAAGACTCTAAATTTAAAAAACAATGAATAGCGCCCTTGTACACATGGAAGTCACTCGC
>Ga0164313_10005020_pt1 | contig 11738 bp, 9 predicted proteins | sample GuaBasSedimGuay4_FD_113735 | JGI IMG/M metagenome (GOLD analysis project Ga0164313, IMG submission 113735) | Subseafloor sediment microbial communities from Guaymas Basin, Gulf of California, Mexico - Guay4, Core 4569-4, 0-3 cm | ecosystem: Environmental > Aquatic > Marine > Hydrothermal vents >... | reverse complement strand
CTGCTGACCGAGATTGCCACCCTCGGGTCCGATCAGGAGTTCATCGAGATCTACAATCCCGGCACCGTGGACGTGGACCTCAGCGACTACTACCTGACCGATGCCAACCACAGCACCTCAGGCCAATTTTATTACCGGATTGGTGAAGGGAACCCCTCCCAGACCACCATCGGCGGCGGCGCCTTCAGTGATTTTCATGCCCGGTTCCCCGATGGCTTTTCCATTGCCGCCGGTGACACGATCGTGATGACCTTGGCCGGAAGCGACCTCTTTTTTGACAACTTCGGTTTCGATCCGGACTTGGAACTGTGGGAAGACGGCGTCATGCCGGATGCAGTACCTGATATGCGCTGGGTGTTTGGAACCCAGGGCAACAACAGCATCATCACCAGTGATTCGACGCCCACTCTGACCAACGGCGCGGAGACAGTGATCCTCTATCACTTCGTCACAGGTGAGGACAAGGTCACCGACATCGACGTGTTCACCTGGAAAGACCCCGACGAGTCGACCACCACCAGCCACTACTTCAACAAGACCGGAGTGACCATTGGCGGCCATTCCTATCTTAACGAAACCGGCACCGGCGACACCCTGGCCTTCGGCACCATTAATCCGTTCGGCAGCAGCTACCACCGCATCGATGCAACCGAAGGCGGCCAGACGCCTAGCGGCAGCAACGGTGTCGATGGCAGGGATGAGACGAGCGAAAATTTCAAGGTGACGTTCGCCATTCAGCCCTATGATCCTTCGATGCCTTCGGGGGGGGGCGAACCTGTAGGTCCCGGCGATTCAGGTATCATTCTGAGGGTCCCTGCCAGGACCTATCTGCCGAACATGGACGCCTATGGGTTCCCCATCACTTTCGTATCCACTCCCGCAGCGGTCAGTGAGACGCGCCTGAGAGTTTTTGATCTGGAGGGCCGGCTGGTCATCTCCCTGTTCGATAGCAGGTTCGATGGCGATCCCCCTCGCGATACCAATTCCCGCAGCCTCCCGCTTTACTGGGATGGCCGGGATTCAACCTTCGAAAGAGTGAAAGCTGGCATGTACGTTCTGCACCTTTCCGTGGTGAGTATCGAGGATGGAACCGTGGTAAACAAAACCGCGCCGGTGGTCATTGCCACCCGGCTGAGCAACTAGAGAGGGTGAGCGATGATTCGGAAACTGACATTTATCATGATTCTGGCGACGCTCGGTCTCTCGGCCGGGCCCGCCAGCGCGTTATTCGAATACTCCGTGGTCAGTCCCCGTTTGCGCGCCATGGGGGAATCCTCGGTGGCCGTTCCGGATGCCGCCGCGGCTGCCTTCCACAACCCCGGACAACTCGCCGGCATCGACCGCGGCGCTGTCTCGGCCAGTTATGTGCAGCCTTTCCGCCTGGATTTCACCGATTTCTTTTATCTGGGAGCGGGCATTCCGCTGAGCGAAAAATGGGGCAACCTGGGCGTGTCGATAAGCCACTTCAAGGTTGGGTATCAGGACACTTCCCTTCAAAAGGAAACCCAGATCACCCTCGCTCACGGTCTGAACCTTTACAGTGATTACCATTCGCGGATCGACTTCGGTTACGCGCTGAACTTCTATAACGCGGATCTCGGGCTTTCGGTCGACGGATACGATCCGGGCAGTGACACGGTATTCGGTATCGACCTCGGCTTCATGATGACGCTCCACAAGAGGACCCGTCTGGGATTCCAGATCAAAAACGCCAACAATCCCCAGATCGGTATCGACAATGAGGAATTGGGGCAAAGGTTGGTGGGGGGTATCAGCTACGAACCTTACGACGGTGTCATTACCACCTTCGAGTTCGACAACGAGTTGGGGGAGGACGTCCGGTACAAGGGCGGGGCCGAAATGACCGTTGTCGAGGGCTTCTGGCTGCGGGCCGGGGTCCTGACCAACCCCAACAAACTGACCGCGGGCTTTGGCTACGCGATCAAGGGCCTGGGTTTCGACTATGGGTTCTCCACCGGCGGCGGTACGCTTGACAGCACGCACCAGTTCGGGCTGAACTTCGCCTGGGGCGGTGAGGCGCAGTGAGCGTAACCCTGACAGCTGGCGGAGCCATTCGCTCCGGTCCCCGGATTGCCGCCCTGATGGTTCTGGCAGTAATCCTGGTGTGTCTGCCGGCGGCCCGGGGTCTGGCGGCTGACCCCGCGGAAACGGAAGAGGCCCGCGAGGTCCGATTGGGCCACAAGGTGGACCTCAACAGCGCCCCGTCCGAGGCTATCCTGGGGCTGCCCGTACCGCGGGATCTGGCGGACAACATCCTCGACTTCCGCATGCGCATCAAGTATTTCCAAAATGTCTACGACTTGATGGAAGTCGAGGGAATGACCACCGAATATTTCGCGATCCTCAAGCCCATCGTGTCGACAATGCCGCCACCGGATGTGGATGCTTCCATTGCCCGTCTGGACGCCAGTTACCGCCAGGTGCAGAGGTACCTGGGGCAGGAGGGCTCCAGCGAAGGCCTGGTGGATGAATACCTCGACAAGATGCGAAGCCCGGAAAACGTCAACGACATGGACCTGTTTGATCTGATGTCGTACCAGAACGTGTCTCCGGTGGACGCGACCAACATCCTGAAGGCCCGCGGGCGGCTGGGACGTTTTGACAGCGGCCGTCAGCTGCGGCGGACCGAGGGTTTGCGCTACTGGTCCTACCGGAACCTGAGGGATTTCGTCGTTTACAACGATGATGGCACCGAGGCCTCGAGTGACAAGGTGACCGGCTACGCCCAGACACGATATTCCAATACGCCCTACTACAACGGCGACGATGATGAAATCACCCCGAGCGACGTCAATTTCCGGGTCAGTGGAGACTATTTCACCCCCCGCCTGCTCAACAAGATTCGGGTGAACACTCCGGGTGGATTTTCCGCCGGTGTGTTGACGAACCGCGAGTCGGCCGAAGTGAACTGGGATGAACAGGTGAAGGGTTTTGTGGGTGTGCAGGACCGTCATTTCGGGGATTTTCGCCTGAAGGGGCTGTATATAGGAAACTACCGGGTCGCCTATGGTCTCGGGCTGGTCATGGACAACACCGACTTCATCCACTACCGCAAGACCGGCTACGGTTTCAACAAGCGGCTTCTCGGTGTTCACGGCGATTTGAGCAGAAGCTATGAATACAAGCTGACCGGAGTCGCGGCAGAGGGTTCCTGGGGGCCGATCAACGCTTCTTTCTTCGCGTCGAGCGAGAATAAGGACGCGGTCCTGAATCCTGACGGCTCGCTCAACCGGTACATCACCCTGCGGCCGCGTCTTCCCGAGGATTTCCTGGCGGGCAGGGAAGAAACAAATAATCTAACCCCCACTCAATCGGGCCTGCAGCGCGACGCCATGAAGGAAGATATTCTGGGTGGCAACGTGAAAGTGATGCTGGCCCCGGGTACATTTATCGGGGTGACCGGTTACAATGCGCGCTACAATCGGGGCTGGAATCCCAGGGAGGAAACCCTGCTTCTTGGGACTGTCGATCCTACCGCCAGGGACAGCGAAATCTGGAATTCCTACCAGAGCATTTTCACGGATGAAAATGGAATCGTATCAGAGTCCAATTTTCGGCGTGTTCTGGGGGCTGAAGCCCAGGGCGTCTATAAGAACGTCTCGGTTCAGGGCGAGTACGCCTTTGTCCAGGATCCCCGGAATTCCGTCTTCAATTCGCAGAATCCCGACGCCTACATCATCAACGCCTATAGCCAGTGGGACAATCTGCATCTGTTGGCCATCTGGCGGGATTCGGACGTGGGGTTCGACAACCCCTACAACCGGTCATTCAGCAACGACAACCGTTATGAAATGACCCTGTTGGACGCGCCCTACCGTCTGAAGGATGATCCCTACACATTGATCGAGAGCGAGACGCCCCAGGCCAAGCCCGAGAAGGGTCTGTTCCTGGAAACCCGCTACCGCATCAGTCGCAAATTGATCATCAACGGTCTGCAGTTCGACAAGTGGATCAGGAAAGCCGACGGGGCCGACCTGACCCGCTATACCCTCAAGGCGGAGTACCAGCCCATCTTCAACCTGCGCCTGCGTGTCCGGCATCGCTACAGCAGCCGTTCCGAGAATGATCCCATCGATGTGCGGACCTTCCGCAACTGGGAAACGCGTTGGCAGTTGATCACCATGTTCAGCAACTACAACCGGTTGCAGTTCACCTACATGACCTCCAACGTGATGTTCCCCGCCCGCCAGAGGCTCAGTGGCACCGTTGAACCGGGAGACGGCTCCTTCGGGAGCGGCACTCCGGGGGTAGGTACCAACGGAAGCCCGAGCAAGGCTTTCGAAGTCAAGTATGAGCACCAGTTTACGCCCGGGATCAAATTCACGCTGGCCTCGTCGATGTACGACGGGTTCTTCTGGAATTTCGAGGGCAACGAGTTCGTCCTGCTGACCGACAACGGTTTCCGCAACTGGTTCAAGGTGGAAAGCAGGGTTTCGCAACGACTCCTGTTCCAACTGAAGGTAACCCGCGACCACGGGATGCCCTCCGACAGCATCGATATTCGTCGCTTTGGATCCGCGGTGGCTGGGACTCCCTATTCGACCTACGCACCGAGGGATCAAACATTCGTCCGGCTGCAGATGGACTACACATTCTGATAGATTCGAGGAGACCGAAGTGATGACCAAACGCCAAACGAAAACACTGGAGGCCTCGATGAAAAGGCTCACGGTTTGGACCTGCCTGCTCGTTCTGGCCTACGCCGGGACCGCATGGTCGGTTCCCCAGATCATGACGGAATACGGGGACCAGACGCCCTGGCTGGGCACCGACATCAACGCCATGGGCGGCACCGGATCGGCGCTGTACAGGGGTGGCATGTCGAATATTTTCAACCCGGCATTTCTGGCCAAGGAAAAGTCGAATCGCCTGGACGCCGGTCTGTCCCTGGACCAGGAACACGAGGACCGGTTCCAGCCTCTTTTTGACACCTTCGACAACAAGGTGACCGATGTCGCCATCGCCAGTAATCGACATCATTATTGGCAGTCGGGCTTCGGACTGGCGTTTCGCGATCCGATCATCGGGCTGCCCATCACCTTCGGCCTGTCCCTGGCGGACCGTTACGCCTATTCCTACACCTTCGACGAGGAAGTGCGGAATCCGGATACGAGCCGGGATTCACCCAGCCCGCGGGACGCTATCCTTGAGAACCGGACCCGTAAGGTCACCGGAACACTGAGGGCCCTGTCTTTCGGCGTCGGGGCCGATGTCCTGGACTGGCTTTCCTTCGGGGGCGCGGTCCACTATGCGTATGGCACGCGGACCGAAACCCAAAACCGGAACCTCCATTACAGCGACCTCGATGGGGTGGACAGCAGGTTTGAACAGGAGATGAGCGGGGTCAACTTCACTCTCGGCCTGCGCGGAAAAGTTTCAGAGCGTTTGGAGTTGGGCCTGGCCTACGAGAGTCCCCTCACCGCCAGCGGTACCTGGAGCCTGGACTACCACGAAGCCTATGTGGACCCCGCGTCGAACATAACCTTCGAGGACCACTTCACGGATTCCTATTACCGGTATCCCCAGATTATCCGGGGTGGGTTCACCTTCTTTCCTCAGACGGATCCGCGTACGGTATTCACCGTTGAGCTGGAATACGTCCCTTGGGAAGAATTCGAACAGAGTCTGGCTGGGGGTACAACTCCCGACGCGGAACTCGAGCAGCCGAACCTGGAAAAGACAGTCGATGCCCGGGTCGGCCTGGAACACACGTTCTACAACGGGATTCCCATGCGATTCGGGTTCCGTCACTTCACGAGCTACGCGGACAAGGAAGCAAATTCCACCATCTTTACCGGTGGCACCGGTTTCCCCATCGGGTCCGGGTTGGTGGGGATCTCGGTCGAGATCATGAAAATCACCAGTTTCCAGGAACACCAGTTCCCCTATCCGGAAGACCCGTCCGACCCTACCCGTTTTCCGGTCGATGAGGAAGCCCGGGTCGAGGATACCCGGTTCCGGATCGGCGTGAGTTACACCGTCAACTGGTAGACCGGCCGCCCGGGCGGCCAGGGCTCGAGCCGGCACACCGGCCAAAAGAGAGTTGGATATGAAGCAGCGAAGCGGAATCACGCTTTTGACGATACTGATGGTCCTGGGCCTGCTGGCCTGGGGGGCATCCGCCGAGGATACAAATGAGGGCGGCCTGTTGCGGCTCCACCTGATGTGGACCAACGACGTGCACGGCCATATCGCCCCGGAGCCCGCCAAGTTCATGAACCCCGCGTTCCCGCCTCCGCTTGGCGGGGGGGCGTCCGCCGCCAACTACATCAAGGAAGTGCGGGCCAAGGCCGCGGCCGCCGGTGAAGAAGTCCTTCTGGTGGATGTGGGGGACATGTTTCAGGGTACGCCTATCGGCAACAAGACCAAGGGCGAGGCGGTCATCAAGTACTTCAATGCCGTCGATTACAAATTCGCCGTGCCGGGCAACCACGACTTCGATATGGGCCGCGACAACACCAAGCGGCTGGCTGAAATGTCGGAATTTCCCTGGATCTGCGCGAACCTGATGGAAAAGGAAACCGGTGAGCACGTGGAATGGGTCCAGCCGACCCTCATGCTCGAATACCAGGGTATCAGGATCGGCGTGGTCGGCATCATCACGCCGGGCACCGCGGGCATGTCCTTTCCCCAGAATATCGAGGGCCTGGAATTCCGGGAAATGCCGGGTACCGTGGCCAAATTCCGGGACCAATTGAAGGATGAGGGAGCCGACATCATTTTCCTGGCCATCCACGAAGGACTGCCCTACGACCCCAAGGAAGGCTGGAAGAAGATCGCCGGAGGCACTGAGACAGAAACCGACCAGGAGCAGCAGGGCACCTTCGGCAGCGCTCATTCCTACGGCGGCATGAACCTGATGGAACTGGTGCACGAGGTGCCGGGTATCGACCTCGCCGTTGGTGGTCACACCCACCGCGGGTATCACGAACCCTGGATCGACCCGGTGAACCACACCATGTGCTTCGAGTCCTTCGGCAACGGGTCCAGTATCGGGCACGCCGTACTGCTGATCGACCGCAAGACCAAAACCCTGGTGGGCTACGAGGGCTCTCACGACCGGGGCACCTTGATCACCCTTTTCGAGGATGAGATCTGGCCCGATCAGGAAATCGCCGCTGTCATCCAACCCTATCACGAGCAGGCCGAAGCGGAGATGCGCAAGGTGATCGGCAGCAGTGCCATCTCGCTGGGCCGTGGTGGACCTGGTTCCAACCTGATCGGGGTCATGGTTACCGACGCCATGATCGAGTACTTCGATGCAGACTTCAGCTTCCAGAACCTGGGTGGTTTACGAGCCAACCTGGCGGCCGGCGATCTCACCACCAGGGATATTTTCACGGTTCTGCCTTTCGGCAACGAACTGGTGGAAGTCCAGATGGATGGCCGCATGGTGCGCCGCGTCATCGAGCGCAAGTTGGCCGGCACCAGCAGCGGACTCATGCTGGGCGGCGTGAAGATGGAATTCGATATGGGCCGTATCGATTACGACCGGATAGTTACCCTGGAAATCGCGGGCGAACCCTGGGATCCGGATCGCATCTACAAGACCATCGTGACCAGCTTCCTGATGGAGGGAAACAGCGGCCTGCAGTTCCTGACCTCCATTCCGGCGAAGGACATTACGCCTACCCAGATCACCACCGCCGAGTGCGTGGAGCACTACATCAGCCTGCACAGTCCGATTCGGCCCCAGATCGATGATCGCTGGATTGAAATGCCGGGCAAGAACCAGGAAGACTACCTGAAAAAACCGTACATGCCGGAATTGTAATATTATTTGCAATCTCGTGTAGTGGCGTCAGTTACGCACCAGGTCCCTCAGGAATGTCCGTTTGGAAATTGCACTCAAGCCCGTTCGTGACCGTCCGATGGATTAGGTCAGGGACGGGCTTTTTCCTTGTTGGAAAAACCAGGTCCAAAAATATTGAACCCGGATACCGGCACTGGTACCAGAGACAAGGATGTCACTGCATTGAAGATCCTGCGCAGGGAAAAACGCAACGACCAGCTCGTCAGGTTCGCCACCCACATGAACAAGATGGTCGTCGGTCAGCCACAGGCCATCGACAAGCTGTCCGACAGTTTCAGCCGCCTCATCGCCGGTGTGCACGATCCTGAACGGCCCTTGCTGACCATGATGTTCATGGGCCCCACCGGAGTCGGGAAGACCGAGACGGTGCGGGCGCTGGCCGAAACCATTTTCGGCAACCGGCGGGCCTTTACCCGGGTCAACTGCCAGGAGTATTCCGCCCACTACAACATCTCAAAACTGCTGGGTTCGCCTCCGGGTTATGTGGGCGGAGAGATCCGGCCGCTGCTGTCCCAGGAAAACATCGACCGCCATCACCGCAAGGCCCTCGACAACCAGTCGGGCATGATCAGCGAAGCGGACAGCAAGCTGAGTCAGCTCTATCCGCCGGACAGCGAAAAATATCTGTCGATCATTCTTTTCGACGAAATCGAAAAGGCCCATCCCAAACTCTGGAACCTGTTGCTGGGTATCCTCGAGGACGGCACCGTGGTGCTGGGCAACAACGAGGAAGTTGATTTCCGGCAGTGCATCATCGTTCTGACCACCAACGTGGGCAGTGAAGCCATGGGCGCCCACCTGGCGCAGACGGGCATCGGGTTTTCCACGGGCGTCAGCGATGACAAAATGGACAAGGATGTCGAAGAGGCCGCCATGCGCGAGGCCAAGAAGGTCTTCCCCTTCGAGTTCCTGAACCGCTTCGATGACATCATCACCTACCACACGCTCAAGGAACAGCACCTGTACAGCATCCTGGACATCCTGATCGCCCAGGTGCATCACCGCTCCCTTTTGTGCAGCGAACCGTTCCTGCTGGAAATCACGCGTGAGGCCAAGGCCCGCCTGGTGGCCGAGGGAACCGATGTCCAGTACGGGGCCCGACCCCTCAAGCGTGTCGTGGAAAAAGAGATCGTCACCCCGATTTCCCACTACATCTGCAGCGAACAGATCCGCAAGGGCGACCTGATCACCGTCGATGTGGACGAGGACGATCTTGAAGGCGGCCTGGTCTTCCGCAAGGAGACCGGTGTGACCAGCTGGGAAGAGCTGGAAAGCCTCGGACCGTTCCCGGAATCCCAGTGGGCCAAGGAAGACCTCGGCGTCAAGGACGACGGCGGGGAGAAACAGGAAATCGTGGAGAAGATCACCCAGGTGGTGGCCAACGCCGGGGTGATGACGGGCGCCGAGGATTGACGTCCGGGCTGATTTGCAAAAAACACAAAAAAAGGGCCCCGCGAGGGGCCTTTTTTTATGCCGAAAAGTGAATCGTTCCTACGGCCAGTAAAGCAGCCGTCCACAGCTTTCACATTTCTGAACCTTGTTCACGTTGGTCTTGCTGACAAACTGCGACGGGATGTTCGCGAAACAACCGGTGCACAGGTTGCCCACCACTGGAACCACCGCGTGACCGAACTTCCCGGTCAGACGCCGATACCAACTGGCCAGGCTGGGGTCGATCTGGTTTGCCAGTTCTTCCCGGGCCTTTTTCAGATCGTCCAGGCCACCGTGCTTGAAGCCCAATCCTTCGAATTCTTCACCCTGGGTTTCGGTTTCCTTGATCATTCCATCCATGTCCTGCAGGGCGACCAGCAACTGTAACTGTGGGTGCATGCCCTAACCCTCCTTCATGGCTTCACAGAAGGATTCGTAATCCCCGGCGGCCAGGAGTTTGTCCCGCAGATCCGCATCCTGGATGCGGTCGATCAGCGCGGCGAGGGATTTGATGTACTGGTGCCCGGTATCCTGGGGAGGGGCGATCAGCACAAAGAACAAATGGGTCGGGTTGCCATCCTCGGAATCGAAGTCCACACCCTTGGGACAGCGTGCGATCAGGATGCTCAGACGTTGGACCGCCAGTGTGCGGCCGTGCGGGAAGGCGATTCCCGGACCCACGGCGGTGCTGCCCAGGTTTTCCCGGCTCTGCAGCATCTTCATGATGGTGTCGGGATTCTGAATGTCCGTTCCGGCGATTAGGCCTTCCACGAGACCGGCAAGGGCGGAGGATTTGTCGGTAGCTTCCAGGTCTGAGATGAAGAGGTCGGATGAGGTGTGTTTGAGAACCTCGGCAATGTCCATAATTCGCGTACCACCTTGAGTCAACGAGGGATTTGTGCTACGACTTCCTAACTGTAAAAAGCTAACCCATTGAAGGTGGATTAACAAGCTGGAAAGCGGGTCGGATCGGCTGTGAATACCTGGCAGTGGTCCGCCCGGGAGGTGCAATATCAAGGGCAGGGACGGAAACGGGAAGGGATCCGGATTGCCGGGGGCCCCGGACGGAAATCGCGAAGGCATTGTTATCCGGGCTACGTCCGGGCGGTGTCTGGTGGCCGAGTCGGGAACCGTGTGGGCATGCAAGGTGAGGGGACGATTGAAGAAAGGGCCGCGCGAGGCCCAGACCGTGGCCGTGGTCGGCGATCGGGTCCGGTTCCTGGTCCTGGATTCCGACCCTGACCATCCCAACGGGGTTATCGAAGAGGTCATGCCGCGCCGCAACCGTATTTCACGGCTCGCGGCCCGCCGCAGCGGAGGCCGCACCGAGCAGGTTCTGATGGCCAACCTGGATCAGGTGGTGGCCGTCCAGTCCCTGCGGGAACCCTCGCCCCAGACCGGATTCGTGGACCGCCTGCTCGTGGCGGCCGAAAGGTTCGGCGTCCTGGGGGTGCTGGTGCTGAACAAGTGCGACCTGGTTTCCGACTCCACCGACCTCGACAGGGAGCTCGAAAAAGGCGATTATTTTGCCAGCCTGGGTTACCGGGTGATCCGGGCTTCCGCACATTCGGGACAGGGGGTGCAGGAATTCCAGGACATCCTGACCGATAGGATTTCCCTGTTGATCGGGGCCTCGGGGGTGGGCAAAAGCACGTTGCTGAACGCCATCCAGCCGGGACTCGAACTGCGGGTGGGCGAAGTCACGGGCAAAACCGGCCTGGGCCGCCACATCACCACGCGGACCGAACTTTTCCCCTTGGATAATGGCGGTTTTATCGCCGATTCTCCGGGAATCCGCGGTTTTGATCCCTGGGACATTGATCCGGAGCAGGTGCGGGATTATTTTCCGGACTTTGTCGAGGGCAGTCAGGAATGTAAATTCAGGACCTGCCTGCATCGTGATGAGCCTCAATGCGGGGTCAAGGCGAGAGTGGCCCAGCATGTCATTCCTGTCTGGCGTCACGAAGCCTATCTGGCGTTGCTGAGGGATCTGGAAGAGCGCAAGGCGAAGCTAGGATACCGCAACTGATCCCTGCTGACCGGTGGCGCGGGGCCGGGTGAGAAGGCCGTAGAACCTGATCGCCTCTTCACCCTCATGCAGAAGTTTGTCCAGGGGCAAAAAGCCCGTGGGAGGGTTCCAGCGGGTGGTCCTTTCGGCCCGGTCGGTGGCCCACCATCCCGGCAGGGGTTTATCCAGCAGGTAAGGGGATTTGGCAGTCATCTCGTAGAATCCCAGGCCCACCCCGATCAGATATGCAAGGGTCAGGGCGGTGGCGGTCCAGGGACCCGGATGATTGAAGCGGCCGAACAGGCGCATTAAACACTCTTTCGGTTCAAGTCGGTCCAAGTGGCCGGTTTCAGCCGCCGGAACAAACCGGCATGAGCCCCGTGTTTTGCAAGGGGTGTGCCAATCTCCGACCAACCCGGGAGCCATGAGCACGCACCCCTATCGCACCCTCAAACGCCGCTTCAG
>Ga0164313_10005019_pt1 | contig 11739 bp, 10 predicted proteins | sample GuaBasSedimGuay4_FD_113735 | JGI IMG/M metagenome (GOLD analysis project Ga0164313, IMG submission 113735) | Subseafloor sediment microbial communities from Guaymas Basin, Gulf of California, Mexico - Guay4, Core 4569-4, 0-3 cm | ecosystem: Environmental > Aquatic > Marine > Hydrothermal vents... | reverse complement strand
TGATGGCTACCAGGAAAACATGTTCTGCTATACCAACAACATTCCGCAGCGGGACGGCGGCACACATCTGGCGGGATTTCGCAGCGCCCTCACGCGGACACTCAACAGCTATATCGAAAAAGAGATGTCCCGGCACAAGGACAAATTTACCCCGAGCGGCGACGATGCGCGCGAAGGCATGACTGCAGTCCTGTCTGTAAAGGTTCCGGACCCCAAGTTTTCATCCCAGACCAAAGACAAATTAGTTTCATCTGAAATTAAAGGCATCGTTGAGTCGGCCATGTCGGCTCGACTGGAAGACTTCCTGCTCGAGAATCCGCAGGACGCAAAAATCATTGTCTCAAAAATCATCGATGCAGCACGCGCCCGCGATGCAGCACGCAAAGCGCGGGAAATGACACGTCGCAAAGGCGCGCTCGACATTGCCGGGTTGCCTGGCAAGCTCGCCGATTGTCAGGAAAAGGACCCAGCCCTTTCTGAACTATTCCTGGTCGAGGGTGACTCCGCCGGCGGTTCCGCAAAACAAGGCCGGGATCGACGCACGCAAGCGATACTGCCGCTGAAGGGCAAAATTCTAAACGTAGAAAAAGCACGCTTCGACAAAATGCTTTCGTCGCAGGAAGTTGGCACGTTAATTACCGCGCTTGGCACGGGTATTGGCAGGGACGATTTTGATGTAGAGAAACTGCGCTACCACCGCATCATCATCATGACCGATGCTGATGTTGACGGCTCACACATTCGTACATTGTTGCTCACGTTCTTTTACCGACAGATGCCGGCGCTAATAGAACGCGGATACGTGTATATCGCCCAGCCACCGTTATATAAAATCAAAAAAGGTAAACAGGAAGTTTACGTCAAAGACGACGCGGAACTAAATGCACACATTCTGACGGCCGCACTCGACAAGGCAGCGTTGCACGTAAATGCAGACGCGCCTCCGCTTTCCGGCACAGCACTCGAAGCGCTGGCAACCGAGCACATGACGGTAGAAAGTATTATCAGGCGCCTGTCAAAGCGGTACGACGAAACCGTAGTGCGCGTACTCAGCGGCTTACCAAAAGTTACGGAAGAAATATCCGAAAACCTGGACGCGCTGGACACGTGGGCCGGACAGCTCTCCGCAGTGTTGCCGAAGTCGACAGGTGAGCGAACAATGATAGGCAACGGCGGATCATACGTCGCCGATCTTGATCGGGGCGACGGAGAGGGTGAGGGCATCCGCATCGCTATTCGCAAACTTCGGCACGGCATCACCACAACGCGATACCTGCCGCGAGAGTTTTTTGATACCAACGAATACGGACACATCATGTCGCTCGCGAGCAAACTCAAAGAGTTGCTTGGCGAGGGCGCATACATTGAGCGCGGCGAGAAAACTCATCCGGTTACGTCACTGGCCGAGGCTGTTGACTGGCTCATGAACGAAGCGCGCAAAGGCCAATCCATACAACGCTACAAAGGCCTCGGCGAAATGAACCCGGATCAGCTTTGGGACACCACAGTAAATCCGGAAACCAGGCGATTGATGCAGGTCAAAATTGACGATGCTGTAAAAGCGGATGAAATCTTTACAACATTAATGGGCGATCACGTCGAACCCCGCAGAGAGTTCATCGAAAAAAATGCGCTAATGGTTTCAAATCTGGACGTCTGATTGGAAAGGACGAAAGCGAACCATGACAACAGACGCGGAACTACATTTTCAAGAAAAACCTCGCAAGAAAATAAGAAAAAAATAAATAAAATTTCTCAGCGGAGGAGCAAATGATCACACATGAGCAAGGGGAGCAAGCCGCTAACAGCATTCTCGAGCAACCTGGGGCAGAGTTGGGCAGCAAGCAAGAAAAGATGGCCAGGCAGGCGGCAGCGGCGCAAAAACGTTGTGCATCACCACTGATTCCCGCCCTCACAGCAGCTCTTACTACAATTGCCGCTTTAGGCTTCCTGGAGAGCACGCTTATCAGCGCGTTGCTGGGTGCTGCAGTTGGAGGTCTGTTTGGCTGGGCAGCACGCAGATACTGAGTACGGTTGATTAGGCAACTAGCGGGATGATCATTCTGATTGCAGCGGCCTACACTGGTCTTGGCGACGTCAACGGCGCACTCGCTGTTTTGTGCAGGGCATCGATCACGGCTTTTATGTTTGGTCGAAAACCTACGATCGAGATATGAACGATATATTTTCGGTGCAAGACGACATCGCGAACAGCGTTGCATGGCGAAGAAAAAGCTTTACTTGATGTTGCTGGCAGAGCTCTAACCAGAAGTTTTTCCTCTGACCCCAATTATTATTAACAATGACCCGATCACTCAGATCTGTGGTTTTGCGAGTTGTGGTCTTCCTTTCGTTCCGCCTCGATAAAAACTCTTTGCAGACGATTATCGATGGCCTTAATGCGCCCATTGAGCTGGGTGACGGTGGCTTCCAGTTCTTCAGCAGACATTGAGTCAACGAAATCAATCGACAAAGTTGCGACAATGAACTCTGGGCCCATATGCAGCGTTGCAACTTCATTGACGCTAAGCACACTACTGTCTGCGGCTACTGTTTCGTGGATCTCCGCAACAATGCGCGGATCCGCGCTTTCGCCGATGAGCAGGTTTTTGCTCTCAATTGCCAGCGCAATTGCAGTCAGTATCAGCACAACACCGATTAGTATTGAAGCCAGGCCATCGAAGATCAAATTGCCGGTTAGCTGGTACAGAATGAGACCAACCAGGGCAATCAACAAACCGAGCAACGCGGCCGAGTCTTCAAAAACAACAACGAACAGGGTTGGGTCCTTTCCGCGTCGGATTGCCTCAATGATGCTTCGAGAACCACGACTTCGGTTGAATTCCTTGAACGCAACCCACAGGGCCGCGCCTTCAAAAACAAGCGCCAGGCCAAGCACAACATAATTTATCGTAAGACTACTAATTTCGGCTGGATGCGCCAGGTGTTGCCAGCCTTTGTAGATAGAGACGGTCCCGCCGAGTGCAAAAATCAGCATCGCGACGACGAAACTCCAGAAGTAGATTTCCTTGCCGTGGCCGAACGGAAATTCGGCACTCGCCGGTCGACTCGCGCGCTTGATTCCATATAACAACAGGACCTGGTTGCCGGTATCAACCAGCGAGTGAATACCTTCGCTCATCATAGCGGCGCTTCCGGTGTAACTCGCCGCCGCAAATTTTGTTACCGCAATCAATGCGTTGCCGAAAAGGGCGGCGTAGATCGCCTTTTTAGAAGAGCCTGCCATAGTGTGCCCTGTTATGTGGGTATAGCTGATCGAAGTTACACGCTTGCTAAACCGGTCGGCCAGGAGCGCGCGACATGATCGACATCAAGCTATTTTATCTTTGTAGCCGACGCTGATCTCCAGCATCTTGCTTTCTATCCATTCTTGTACGATAAGGTTGGTTTCCTTCGGCGGGCGGCCGGAAGCGTCAATCTGCGGGCCAACACAAAAACGAATTAGACCGGGCAGTTTTCGCAGGCCACGCCGCGGCCACAAATTGCCGGCGTTGTGAGCTACCGGTACGATCGGGCATCCCGCCTCTTTAGCAAGGACGGCGCCGCTGATTCCATAACGCTTAGTCTCGCCTAACGGCATGCGGGTGCCTTCGGGAAAAATACTGATCCAGACGCCATCTGCCAGAAGCGCTTTCCCCTGTTCAATTACCTGAGTAATCGCAGAGCGGCCGGCACCGCGGTTTATGGCGATGGGGCGCATCGAGGCGAGGCCCCAGCCAAAAATTGGTATCCATTTCAGCTCGCGTTTGAGAACCCAGGTTTGTGGTGGAAAAACCGCGAGCTGCGCATACGTTTCGAAAACAGTTGTGTGCTTGATCAGGATGACGCTGGGTTCATCAGGTATGTTTTCTTCGCCTTCAATCTTGTATTCGAGGCCGCATATTACTCGGCCGTCCCACAACATGGTGTAGCCCCACATTTTCGCAAAGCGAAAACGCATCGCATACGGAAAAGGATAAGACAGAAAACACATCGTGGCAAAGAAACAGACTGTCGCGTAAAAATAGATCTGGAAAAAAAGCGAACGTAACCAGATCATGTCTTGCTGCCTGAACCCCTGCTGTTTGCAATCATTTGTTTTGCTGCAGCCTGCAAATCAGGATAAGTCTCAACTTCTTCGTTTTTCTCAGCCAGAACAGCGGCCGTGTTCTGGCCATTGCCCGTCAATACAAGTATTGGTCGCCCAGAGACCGCTTTGGCAGCAGCGATGTCACGCTCTGAATCACCAACCATCGGTACGCCGTTAATGGGCACGCCGTATTGTCGAGCCAGCTTGTTAAGCAAACCCGGCTTGGGTTTCCTGCAGTCGCAGTTGTCGTCCGGGTGGTGTGGGCAAAAGACAATCCTGCCGAGATCTCCGCCGGCGTCCGTAACGGCCTGGCGCATTTTCTTATGTATAGCCTCGAGTGTCGGCATATCGATCAGCTTGCGACCCACGCCGGATTGATTGGTCGCTACGGCAACGGTAAAACCGGCATTTGATAATTCCGCTATTGCCTCGATGCTGCCGTCTATAGGTTCCCACTCAGAGGGCGACTTAACAAACTCGTCCGAGTCATGGTTGATGACACCATCACGATCCAGAATGACGAGTCGCCCGGACAAGTCTTACTCCTGTTCCGGCGTGAGGCGGGAAATATCAGCGATATCGAGAAACAGTGAGCGCAATTCCGAGAGTAGTGCCAGCCGGTTATTGCGTATGGCCTCGTCGTCTGTCATCACCATCACGTCATCGAAAAATACGTCCACCGGCGCGCGCAAAGCAGCGAGCTGTTGCAAAGCGTCCGTATAGGCTCTCCTTTCTATCAGCGGTGCAACAGTCTTCCGGGCGGTTTGCAACGCGATGAACAATTTTGTCTCCGCGTCATCCTCAAAAAGTGACGCATCCAGTTCGATCCCATCTGAAAATTCTGCCTGACGCAATATGTTTGCTGTGCGTTTGTTTGCCGCTGCAAGGCTGGCCGCAGCATCCAGCTGTAAAAATGACGCTACGGCAGCAAGTCGCTCGGCAAAATCCAGTAGAGACGAAGGCCGCCTGACGCGAACTGCCTCAAACACATCGGCAGAAAAGCGCGCGTTCTGGTCTGAAAAATAGCCGCGCATCCTGTCGACAATAAACTCGTACAGGTTCTCTCCGGTTTCCTGATTGCCCTCACCGGATGCTGGCTGTTGTGCAACCGCGGCCTCAATCGCCGCGACGATATTGAGGTCCAGCTTCTGCTCAATCAGGATTCGAATAATGCCAAGCGCTGCCCTGCGTAATCCGAAAGGGTCGCGGCTGCCGGAAGGCTTCTTGCCCAGAACGAAGATGCCGGCGAGCGTGTCCAGCTTGTCCGCTACCGCAAGAATGCTGCCAACACTTGTCGAGGGCAGTTCGTCGCCGGCGAAGCGCGGCAAATACTGGTCACCGATTGCATCATAAACCGCTGCGCTTTCCCCGCCAGCCTGCGCGTAATAACGGCCCATCGTGCCCTGTAGTTCCGGAAATTCCCCGACCATGCCGGTAAGCAAATCGCACTTGGCCAGTATCGCGGCCCGCGCAACCAAAGCCGGCTCTACTCCAGCATGGTCCGAAAACATCGTTGCCAGTACTCCGACGCGCAGTGCTTTATCGCGCAATGTACCAAGCCCTTTTTGGTAGACAACGTTAGCGAGCGCATCACAGCGGTCGCCCAGCGGTGTTTGCTGGTCTGTTTTCCAAAAGAACGCCGCATCCGCAAGTCGGGGCCCAATGACACGCTCGTTACCATTCCGGACGCGCTGCGGCTCCTTGCTCGTAATGTTTGCTACCGTGATAAAAAGTGGCAGGAGCTTATTCGCCTTGTCCCGCAACGGAAAATAGCGTTGATGATTCGTTAGTGTGGCGACAATTACTTCGTCCGGCAAAGACAGGAACGCCTTGTCAAAAGTACCGGTTAACGGTACGGGCCACTCAGTTAGTGCGGTAACCTCGTCGTAAAGCGTGGCGTCGCCGACGGCGCTTCCACCCTCCACGTCGGCAAGGCACCGTACGCCGCTGACAATCTTTTCCAATCGCGCGTCGAAATCTGCGATGACGAAGCCTTTCTCTTCAAGAGCGGCCAGGTATTTATCTGGCTCGCTAATCACTATTTCGCCCGGCGCGTGGAAGCGATGACCGCGTGACTTGTTGCTCGCCTGGGCACCCAATACTGAGCCGCTGATAATCTCTTTACCATGTAAAAGAATGAGCCAGTGCACGGGTCGTACAAATTCTGTTACGGAATCACCCCAGCGCATGCGCCGCGGAATAGGTAACGCAGACAACGCACGCTCCACGATTCCCACAATAAGGTCTTTCGTTGCCTTGCCGCTCTCGAGCGCGGTATGTGACAACCACTCACCACGATCGGTTTTCTCACGGCCAAGATCATTAACGTCAACACCGCACTTTTTTGCGAACGCAAGCCCGGCGGGCGTTGCCTCGCCCTTATCATTAAACGCGATCGTTACCGGTGGACCCTTCTGCGTAACCTCCCGATCTTCCTGTTTGTAAGCGAGCGAATTGACGAGCACGGCAAGCCGTCGCGGGCTGGCGAATGCCTTGATCTCGCCGTGACTCAAACGGCTTTTATCAAGATCAGCACCCAGGTTGTTGGCAAACGCATCCATCAGCGCTCTTAGCGCTTTCGGTGGCAACTCTTCTGTTCCGACTTCAACCAGGAAGTCAGCGGATGTATTCGCGGCCACTATTTTTCAGCCTCGTCGATCGCGTCACCCAGCAACGGAAAGCCCAACGCTTCGCGGCTGGCGTAATACGCTTCGGCGACAGCGCGCGCCATCGTTCGAATGCGTAAAATAAACCGTTGTCGCTCACTCACTGAAATCGCCTGTCGTGCGTCGAGTAAATTGAAAGTGTGCGATGCCGTCAACATTTGTTCATAAGCAGGTAACGTGAGGCCACTGTCGATAAGACGCTGGCCTTCCCGCTCCGCGTGATCAAACGCCGCAAACAAAGCAGCGGTATCCGCCTCCTCGAAATTGTAGCGGGACTGTTCGACCTCATTTTGATGATAAACATCGCGATAGCTGATGCGACCAAGCGGTCCGTCTGTCCAGGTAATATCAAAAATACTTTCGACGTCCTGCAAATACATCGCGAGGCGCTCAAGTCCGTAGGTGATCTCACCGGTCACGGGCTTGCATTCGAGTCCGCCGACCTGCTGGAAGTAGGTAAACTGAGTGATCTCCATACCGTTCAGCCAGACCTCCCAACCGAGCCCCCAGGCGCCGAGTGATGGCGACTCCCAGTTGTCCTCGACAAATCGAATGTCGTGCACAGCCGGGTCAATGCCAATGGCACGCAAAGAGTCGAGATACATCTCCTGAATCTCGAGCGGCGACGGCTTGATTACGACCTGGTACTGGTAGTAATGCTGCAGCCGAAACGGATTGTCTCCGTAGCGTCCATCGGTTGGCCGGCGACAGGGCTGCACGTAGGCAGCACCCCATGGCTCGGGTCCAATGGCGCGCAAAAATGTTGCAGGATGGAAGGTGCCGGCACCCATCGGCATATCGTAGGGCTGCACAATGACGCAGCCGCGCTCTGCCCAGAATTGTTGCAGCGCCAGAATAAGGTCCTGAAAGGTCTGCATGGCCGGCTGATTTTCCTTGTCCATCAATGATTTCACGTTAGCTCGAATATTTCATGAGTGGGCGGGACTGTCGGTTTCTGTGCCGGCACAGGAAGCGATAGCCCGGCAGGCGTTAACTGTAACGCTTCGACCCGCACCGATAAATGCTGAACTAATTGAATCATCTATGTTTTCTGTCTGGGAAGCCGGCACTTATGAATTATTCGGGCCTGAAAGAGGCGCGCAGTATAACCGGATATCAGGGGGGAGTGAGGCGCTGAGACGCCGTAGCTGTAAAGCTCGCAGGATGACCCGCAAACAGGCTCCCTGGGATTCGACGTGCAAAGTCGGTGCAGAAATAGTTAAGACGCACTATAATGGTGCACACGAAAAGTGACTTGCACCATTATGGTGCATTCGTGGCTTCCGGTAACTCTATTTTGCATTAAAAATCAGAGACTTAGCTTAGGCCTACTAATGGCACAGTTCATGCACTAGAAGAGTCTAATGGCGACCACGTAAAACCGCGAAAACTCGCAATAGCGTGGCGCGACACGAATTTAAAACACTAACCAGAGGATACGTTCATGACCCCTGCTGAGGTTCTCGGCCTGATCAAAGAAAAAGAAGTCAAATTCATCGACCTGCGTTTCACCGACACAGTCGGCAAGGAGCATCATGTGACGATACCGGCACATATTGTTGATGAAGACCTTTTCGAAGACGGCAAAATGTTTGACGGCTCATCGATTTCCGGATGGAAGGGCATCAATGACTCCGACATGATTCTGATGCCAGACGCAGCGTCTGCTGTTATCGATATCTTTTCTGAAGACACCATGATGAATTTGCGCTGCGATGTTGTCGAGCCGGCGACTATGCAGGGTTACGATCGCTGCCCGCGATCTTTGGCGGAGCGCGCCGAGGCGTACATGAAGTCGACCGGCATTGCGGACCAGGCTTACTTCGGACCGGAAAACGAATTTTTTGTGTTTGACGACGTGCGTTGGGACGACACGATGCAGGGTGCGTTCTACTCGATAGATTCGAGCGAGGGCGCCTGGAATAGCGGCCGCAGTTATGAAGGCGGCAATAGCGGTCATCGACCTACAGTCAAAGGCGGCTATTTTCCGGTTCCCCCGGTCGACTCATTGCACGATATTCGCTCTGCAATGTGCCTGGCGCTCGAAGAGATGGGCGTCGAAACGGAAGTGCATCACCACGAAGTAGGGACTGCCGGCCAGTGCGAGATTGGCACGCGTTTTAACTCGCTGGTGCGCAAGGCTGACGAGGTGCAAATCATGAAGCATGTCGTACACAACATAGCCCATGGCTACGGCAAGACGGCGACCTTTATGCCCAAGCCGCTGGTAAACGACAATGGCAACGGCATGCACGTTCACCAGTCCCTCTTCAAGGACGGCAAAAACCTCTTTACCGGTGATGGTTACGGCGGCTTGTCCGATATCGCGCTTTATTACATCGGCGGCATCATCAAACATGCCAAAGCACTGAACGCTTTCACCAACCCGGCAACCAACAGTTACAAACGCCTGGTACCCGGCTTCGAGGCGCCGACAATACTCGCTTATTCAGCGCGCAATCGGTCTGCGTCTATTCGAATTCCGCATGAATCCAACCCCAAGGGCCGCCGCGTCGAGGTGCGGTTCCCGGATTCAATGGCCAACCCGTATCTCGCTTTCGCGGCGATGATGCTCGCCGGCCTCGATGGCATTCAGAACAAAATTCACCCCGGTGATGCTATGGACAAGGACCTGTATGACCTGCCGCCGGAAGAGGAGAAAAATCTGCAGCTGGTCGCGTTTTCACTGGAAGAAGCGCTCGGCTCGCTGGACGAGGATCGCGCGTTCCTGAAAGCCGGTGACGTGTTTAGTGATGACCTTATAAACGCTTATATAGACCTCAAGTCGGACAACGTGATGCGGTTGCGTATGACGACCCACCCGGTCGAATTCGACATGTACTACAGCCTCTAGGAGCCTGTCGGACTTAGGGGATCGTAGCGAGGTGATGGGAAACGCAGGCCATTTATTCGATCGTTTGAGGAGAATGCGACCGCAGGGATGCGAGCGTAATGCGAAGCAGGATGCCAGCGCCGAGTCGGTTCCATTTGACGAAAAGGATCGAATAAATGGACTTGTTTCCCATCGCCGCAGTAGATTCGGCCTAAGTCCGACAGACTCCTCGGGCTGGCAGATGACAGGGCCGGCCGCGAGAAGCCAGACCAGGAGCGCTGCCGGGCCTGAAAACAAGGAAAAACTGTGACCCGGGCGGCACTTTATTGCCCGTTAGCTGGTCAAAATGAAAGTAGCACTGCTATGCTAACCCTATGCTCAAACGTACATTTATTGCATTCATCACCATTCTCGCCGCTGGCGTCGTCATGGCGCAGGCCTATAAGTGGGTGGATGATGACGGCGTGGTGCACTACTCCGATCGACCCCGGGAGGGCGCAGTGCGAATCGAGCTGCCGAAAAGCAGTCCCCGACGAGCACCGGCACCCGCACGTACGGTTTCGCGGCAACCCGCAGCAGCAGCTACAGAAGAAGCGCCGGCAGCATTCAAGTACGAGAGTCTCGAAATTAGTACGCCGGCTGCCGAAGAGACGCTATGGAACATAGAGACCATTCTCAATGTGTCGCTCAGCGTCGAGCCGGGACTACAAACGGGACACCAGATTCGGGTGTACTTCGATGGCGAACCGCAGATGGTCAGCGGAACAAGCTTTCAGCTGGAAGGAGTTTATCGCGGCATACACAACCTGCAGGCGGAGATCGTCGACGAGAGAGGCAAGCTCATGATCCGCAGTCGGACCAACCGCTTTTACGTGCAGCAGAACGCGATCGGCGGCGGTTAACGCCGGACGCAGACAAACCCCGCAAGAAAAAACCCGATGGTGGCAACAGCCCACCGCGGCGCGACAGCGTCATCGACAGCCTGAGCACGGGTGTCATCGTAGTCGACAAAAACCTGCTTGTTGAAGACCTTAATCCGGCAGCAGAAAACCTTCTTGGAATCAGTCAATCCCGCGCGTACGGGCAGCCATTGTTGCAACTCATCGGTGACGATAAAGAGCTGGCGGATATCCTGCACCGCAGCCTCGCCACCGGTTCAGCCTATGCCAATGAATTGCGCCTCGCGCCAACAGAAGTACACGCGGATGAGCGGCTGGTCGATTGTCGCGTATCGCAGATGCAGCAACCCGATGCAGACGCCTCGTTATTAATAGAAATGACAGATGTAACCCGGCGCACCAGGATCAGCAAGGAAAATGCGCTTATCATCCAGCATGGTGCGGGTCGGCAAATGATTCGTCAGCTCGCACATGAAATCAAAAACCCGCTCGGCGGACTCCGTGGTGCCGCCCAGTTACTGGAGCGCCAGCTCGATCGAGATGAACTGAAAGAATATACCAGCGTTATTATCAGTGAAGCGGACCGGCTCGCTGCACTGGTGGACACACTGCTCGGGCCTGGCGGCCCACCCAACAAGCGGCCCGTCAACATTCACGAACTGCTCGAGTATGTCGCGCGTGTGGTCGAACCGGATCTGGGCGAACGACTGACTATTATCCGGGACTATGATCCCGGGCTGCCGCTTTTCAGTCTGGATAGTGATCAGATGGTGCAGGCGTTTCTCAATCTTGTGCAAAATGCTGCCAGGGCGCTGGAGGGTCACGGCACGATTACGTTACGCACTCGAGCGGAAATCAATTTTACGATTGGTGATACGCGCCATCGGGTGGTCGCAAGCATAGAAATCGAAGACGACGGGCCAGGCATACCGGTCGAACTGCAGGATTCAATATTCTATCCACTTGTAACCAGCCGGGCCGATGGCACCGGACTGGGATTGCCAGTGGCACAGGAGCTGATCAGTCGCCATGGTGGCCTGATCGAGTTTGAAAGTCGCCCGGGTTGCACTGTGTTCCAGGTCAGAATTCCACTGACGGACAATGCGGAACAAGCAGATGACAATCTATGAATGACAGCGAGCTGGAAATCTGGGTTGTCGATGACGATCAGTCTGTTCGCTGGGTGCTGGAGAAAGCGCTGCGCCAGGCAGACATGAGTACAAGAAGTTTCGAGCGCGGCGAACATTTGCT
>Ga0164313_10005018_pt1 | contig 11740 bp, 7 predicted proteins | sample GuaBasSedimGuay4_FD_113735 | JGI IMG/M metagenome (GOLD analysis project Ga0164313, IMG submission 113735) | Subseafloor sediment microbial communities from Guaymas Basin, Gulf of California, Mexico - Guay4, Core 4569-4, 0-3 cm | ecosystem: Environmental > Aquatic > Marine > Hydrothermal vents >... | reverse complement strand
GTTACCTCCTGAAGATAGGCCGGGAAGAATTATCAGAAGAACAAAGTAGCGAAGTATTCAACCTGATCTCAATTGTCAGGGATATGGAAGCTATAGGTGATATTATTCATCGTGATATGTTTCCATTAATTGCAAAAAAACGGGCGCTTAATTTTGACTTCTCCAAAGAAGGCCATGAGGAAATAGCATTATATCATACAAAGATCTATAAACAACTTGCTCGTCTCGAAACAACATTTTCAGAACAAAAGTTCAAAAAAGCGAAGAAAATTGTAAGTAAAGAAGTCAGGTATGCTGATCTTGAATCCGAATTTAAAATAAAACATCTGGAAAGATTAAAAGAGGAAAGAAAAGAATCGATTGCTACACATGAAATCCATATGGATATAATGGATAATTTAAAGCAAATTAGTGTATATGTTACTGAAATTGCAAGGTCCCTTGTTATTCTGAATTATTCAGAATAAAATTACCTTTTTTGAATTGTAGTTTCAGATTAAGCCCCTTGGTTTTCAACAGTAGAAATTATTCTCCTGACTTACATTTGAGAAAGTTATTTTTTATTTATCTAAATAACTTTTCTGTTAATAAAATAACAATTCAAATCATTAAAAATTATACCTTTGTCGCTCATTAATTTAAATCAAAATTTTAACATTCAAATAGACGAGTAAATATGAAAAAAAATGTGATCATTATTGGAGCTGCCGGAAGAGATTTCCACAACTTCAATACATATTACCGCGGGAATGAAGACTATAATGTTGTCGCATTTACGGCTGCTCAAATTCCTGACATCGATGGAAGAAAATATCCTTCTGTATTAGCAGGAGATTTATATCCTGATGGCATTCCTATTTATGATGAATCTGAATTACCAAAGCTTATTAAAGAACTCAATGCAGATGATTGTGTTTTTTCGTACAGTGACGTTACCTATAACAAGGTGATGGGCATGAGTGCAATTGTGAATGCAGCAGGTGCTAATTTTGTATTGCTCGGGCCACGGGATACAATGGTTAAAAGTACTAAACCCGTTATTGCAGTTGGTGCTGTGAGAACAGGTTGTGGAAAAAGCCAGACTTCCAGAAAAGTGATCGAGTATTTGATGGAAAAAGGATTAAAAGTAGTTGCCATACGTCACCCTATGCCTTATGGTGATTTAGCACGTCAGGCTGTTCAACGTTTTGCTACTGTTGAAGACCTTGCAAAACATGAATGTACTGTTGAAGAAATGGAAGAATACGAACCTCATGTAGTTAGAGGTAATGTAATTTATGCAGGCGTTGATTATGAAGCTATTGTTCATGCGGCTGAACAGGATCCTGATGGATGTGATATTATTCTTTGGGATGGTGGAAATAACGACTTCCCATTCTATAAACCTGATTTGAACATGACAGTCGTCGATCCACATCGTCCGGGTGATGAACTCAAATATTATCCGGGTGAAGTAACACTTCGCATGGCAGATGTAGCCATCATTAATAAAATGGATACTGCTGCTCCTGAAGCTATTCAGATAGTTCGCGAAAATATTGCTAAAGTTGCTCCTAATGCAATTGTTGTTGATGGTGCTTCTCCAATTAAAGTTGACGATCCATCAGTTATTAAAGGCAAAAAAGTATTGGTTGTGGAAGACGGTCCGACTTTGACACATGGTGGCATGAAACTAGGTGCTGGAACAGTAGCCGCCAACAAATATGGTGCAGCTGAGCTTGTCGACCCAAGGCCATTTGTCGTGGGCAAACTTGCAGAAACTTTTGAAATATATCCTAACATTGGCACTTTACTTCCTGCTATGGGATACAGCGACCAGCAGCTAAAAGATTTAGAAACAACAATCAACAATACTGATTGTGAAGCCGTTGTTATTGGCACTCCAATCGACCTGAATAGAATTGTAAAGATCAATAAGCCAAACACACGTGTTTATTACGATCTGCAAGAGATTGGTTATCCTACGCTGAAAGAAATCCTGAATGATTTTGTTATAGAACAAAAATTGGCATAATACAGATATTTGATAATGCAAAAGCCTCCGGGAAACAGGAGGCTTTTTTTATGAGCGGCAAATGGGACTCGAACCCACGACCCTCAGCTTGGGAAGCTGATGCTCTACCAACTGAGCTACTGCCGCTTAACGCAAAGCGATATTACTGATTTTTTATCACAAACTCTTCTGCTCTTCCAGCTTACTTAATAAAAATATAAGTAAACAAGGGATTATAATTCATCAACCTCCCCCATGATTAAAATTAAAAAATGACATGGCCATGTTGTTGTGATAATGGAAGGTTTTCAACATTCAAAATTCTAATTGTCAATAACTAAAATTTTTTGTCACAATTTCTAAACTTATATTTGCACTCCGAACACTACGTTTATGCAAAAAGTTCGGAAAAAATATTAACAGATATGATTAGACGGCTAAGCCGTCTTTTTTTTATACCTACTTAAAATGAGCTTAAATAATTACAAGAAAGCAAAATTAATCCTTGAGGATGGTTCGGAATTCACAGGTTACTCTTTTGGACATGAAGCTTCTGTAGCAGGAGAAATTGTATTTAACACTGCGATGACCGGTTATCCTGAAAGTTTAACCGACCCCTCCTACCGAGGCCAGATTCTGGTTCTCACTTATCCTTTAGTTGGTAATTATGGGGTACCCGGTAAAACATTAGCTGATGATATGCTTGAACATTTCGAATCGGAGCATATTCATATAACTGCGCTGATCATTTCGGATTATTCCGCCAAATACAATCACTGGAATGCTTCCAAAAGTTTAGGTGATTGGTTAAAGGAAGAAAAAATCCCAGGACTTTATGGAATAGACACACGTAAGCTAACAAAGATCATCCGGGAAAAAGGTGTTATGCTGGCTAAAATTGTCTTTGACAAGGATATTTCTTTTTATGACCCTAACAAAATGAATCTTGTAAATGAAGTTAGCATAAAAGAAAAGAAGGTTTATGGCAATGGCAGACATAAGGTTCTACTCATCGATTGCGGAGTAAAAAGCAATATTATCAGGTATTTATTACGATACGATACTACTGTGATCCGTGTACCATGGGATTATGATTATACTAATGAAAAATATGATGGTTTATTCATCTCCAACGGACCTGGCGATCCTACCATGTGCATAGAAACTATTAAGAACTTAAAAAGCTCTCTGCTTGATGAAAGGCCAATATTCGGAATTTGCCTTGGCCATCAATTGGTAGCATTATCTTCCGGTGCAAACACTTACAAGCTTAAATTTGGACACCGAAGCCACAACCAGCCTGTTTTGGAAGTAGGTACAAACAATGCCTATCTCAGTTCCCAGAACCACGGCTTTGCAGTTGAAAACGAAAGCATTCCAGATAGTTGGCAGATCTACTTCAAAAATTTGAACGATGGAAGCAATGAAGGACTGAAACATAAAATCAAACCGATCTTCACAACCCAATTTCACCCGGAAGCATCAAGCGGACCAACTGATACAGCCTTTTTGTTTGGAGATTTCATAAAAGCAATTGAAGAATGGAAAAAATAAAAAAAGTACTCGTCCTCGGTTCTGGAGCACTCAAAATAGGAGAAGCCGGTGAGTTTGATTACAGTGGCTCGCAAGCGCTTAAAGCTTTGAAAGAAGAGGGTATTACAACAGTATTGGTTAATCCGAATATTGCAACTGTGCAGACTTCTGAAGAAATAGCCGATAAAATCTATTTCCTTCCGGTCACCCCCTATTTTGTAGAAAGAATTATTGAAAAAGAAAAACCTCAGGGAATCCTTCTGGCTTTTGGCGGGCAAACTGCCTTAAACTGTGGTGTAGCTTTGTTTGAAGACGGAATTTTAGAAAAAAACAATGTGCGGGTTTTAGGAACCTCTGTTGAAGCAATAATGGAAACAGAAGACAGGAAAAGATTTGCTGATAAACTCAGATCAATCAATGTAAAAACTCCTGAATCAAAAGCAGTTACAAATATCAAAGATGCGATTAAAGCCGCAAAATCAATCGGATACCCGGTAATAGTCAGAGCTGCATTCACACTTGGCGGACAGGGCAGTGGTTTTTGCCTGAATGATGAAGAATTAGAAACTTTAGCTACTAAAGCTTTCTCTTATTCCAACCAGATTCTTGTGGAAGAGTCACTAAAAGGATGGAAAGAAGTGGAATATGAAGTTGTTCGTGATTGTTATGACAATTGTATCACTGTTTGTAACATGGAAAATTTTGATCCCTTAGGCATACATACAGGTGAAAGCATTGTTGTTGCACCATCTCAAACCCTAACTAACAGGGAGTACCACAAACTAAGAAAGCTTTCTATTGAAATTGTTAAATCAATTGGAATAGTTGGTGAATGTAATGTTCAATACGCATTGGACCCATTTTCCGAAGACTACAGGGTTATTGAAGTAAATGCACGCCTGTCACGGTCCAGCGCCTTAGCTTCTAAAGCAACCGGTTATCCTTTAGCTTTCGTTGCCGCTAAACTGTCTTTAGGTTATGGCCTGCACGAATTAAAAAATAGTGTTACTAAAACAACTACCGCTTTTTTTGAACCTGCTCTGGACTACCTTGTAGTAAAAATACCACGCTGGGATCTTAATAAGTTTATTGGTGTGTCAAAAGAAATTGGCTCAAGCATGAAAAGCGTGGGCGAGATTATGGCTATTGGGAGAAGTTTTGAGGAAGCTATCCAAAAAGGATTGAGGATGATTGGCCTGGGCATGCATGGTTTTGTTGGCAACAAAGAACTTGTTATAGATGACATTGAATACGAATTATTAAATCCTACTGATAAGAGGATATTCGTTATTGCAGAAGCCTTTAAAAAAGGTTATAATGTTGAAGATGTTTATAACTTAACCCGTATTGACAGATGGTTTCTTGAAAAGCTTAAAAATATCATTGAGACAGAAGAAGAATTAAATACCTACACTAATTTCAAATCAATTCCTGATGAATTGCTGCTTCATGTTAAAAAACAGGGTTATTCTGATTTTCAGATTGCCCGGATTATTTTAAAAGATAAGGAAATTGGAGCAACAGATGATGAAATCATTCAAATCAGAAACTATAGGAAATCAAGAAATATTATTCCTTATGTTAAACAAATTGATACATTGGCTGCTGAGCATCCCGCCAGCACAAACTACCTTTATTTAACTTATCATGGCGAAGAGCACGATATCGATTTTGAAAAAGACGATAAGTCGGTAATTGTTCTGGGTTCTGGAGCATATCGGATTGGTAGTAGCGTAGAGTTTGACTGGTCGAGTGTTAATGCACTACAAACGATAACAAAAAAGGGGTATCGTTCCATTATGATCAACTATAATCCGGAAACCGTCAGCACCGATTATGATATCTGCGACAGGCTTTATTTTGATGAATTAAGTTTTGAAAGAGTACTCGATATTACCGACCTTGAAGAGCCATTTGGAGTTATTGTTTCAACAGGCGGACAAATCCCTAATAATCTTGCCATGAGGCTACATCGAGAGGACATCCATATCCTTGGAACACATCCCACCTTTATTGATCGTGCTGAGAACAGGCATAAATTCTCGGACATGCTCGACAAAATTGGTGTTGATCAACCTGAGTGGAAGGAATTAAGTAGCATTGAAGATATTTTTAAATTTACTGAGAAGGTTGGATTCCCGGTACTGATCAGGCCTTCATATGTACTGTCAGGTGCAGCCATGAATGTGGTTTCTAACAAGGAAGAACTTGAACATTTTCTGAATCTTGCTACACAGGTATCTAAACAATACCCCGTGGTAGTATCCAAATTTCTATTAGATGCAAAGGAAATTGAAATGGATGCTGTTGCTGATAAGGGTAATATAATTGTATATGCCATTTCAGAACATATTGAATTTGCGGGCGTGCATTCAGGAGATGCAACCATTATGTTCCCTCCTCAAAAAGTTTATGTTGAAACCATCAGGCGAATTAAAAAAATAAGCAGGAGAATTGCTGAGGAGCTCCAGATCAGTGGTCCATTCAACATTCAATTTCTTGCTAAGGATAACGATATTAAAGTAATCGAATGCAACCTCAGAGCTTCCAGAAGCTTTCCATTCGTTTCTAAAATTCTTAAAACTAATTTTATTGATTATGCCACGCGTATTATGTTAGGCGAAAAGCTTGAGAAGCCTAATAAATCCTTATTCGATATTGACTATATCGGAGTGAAAGCATCACAGTTTTCATTTTCCCGTTTAAGTAAAGCCGATCCTATTCTCGGTGTTGACATGGCATCAACAGGCGAGGTTGGCTGTATTGGCGATGATTATTATGAAGCTATCCTCAAATCAATGCTTTCTGTCGGGTACCGCATACCAGAAAAAAATATCCTTATCTCTTCCGGCCCCATGCGATCAAAAACAGAATTGCTTGAAAGCGGACGCTTATTGATTCAAAATGATTATTCGATTTATGCTACTCCTGGTACACACGAGTTTTTCAAGAAAAACAAAATAAAATCAACAATTGTTTATTGGCCTGACCTTAAAAAGCAACCCAATGCATTTGATTTACTAAAAAAGAAAAAGATTGATTTGGTTATCAACATCCCAAAAGACCTGACCCAAGACGAATTGAAGAATGATTATACAATCAGAAGAGCTGCTGTTGATTTTAATATTCCATTAATAACCAATGCACGGCTTGCCAGTGCATTTATATATGCGATTTCACGTTATAAAAAGGAGGAATTAACTGTTAAAAGCTGGGATGAGTATTAAGCAAGTTAACACATATCTGAATTTCACTTATTAAGAAATTACATTAATTTAAACAATCCTATTCATAAATTAGATTAAAGAGTAGTATCTTTGATGTCTTATATGAATTATTATAAATAAGTATTTAAAAACTAAACAATGAAAAAATCAATCTTTATTTTAGGAATAGTTTCTCTATTTCTTTTTGGTTGCTCAGGTATATCTGTAACATCAGATGTTGATAACTCTGTCGACTTCACCCAATTTAAAACATTTGAATATTATGGTTGGGCTAACAATAGTGACCGACTTTTAAACGATTTAGACAAAAGACGGATTGAAAGTGCTTTTGGTGATGAATTTAAAAAGAGAGGCCTTACATATGTTGAAGAAGGTGGCGATTTAGTGGTTGCATTGCATATTGTAACAGAACAGAAGCAACAGACCACTGCAACTACAACTGGAATGGGTATGGGGTATGGAGGTTATGGAGGTTATGGTGGATATTATGGCTACGGTCCTGGCTGGGGCTGGGGTGGTGGCATGTCTACAACTAACATTCATACTTATGATTACACGGTTGGAACGCTGGTTTGCGATGTTTTTCATAAAGCTGATCAAAAGTTGATTTGGGAAGGTACCGGAAGCGGAACAATTGATGACAATCCTAGCTCAAGAGACGAAGATATTCCTAAATCAGTAGCTAAGATTATGGCAAATTATCCAATTCCTCCGTTGGATGCTAAGAAGTAATTTAAATTATTGAATTATCCACAAAATAGTCTTTGTTAAAAACTAAGGCCATTTTGTCAATAAAATAATTTGAGCAAACTGAATACATAAAGTATATTTGCATCCTGATATGAAGAAATATTCTTTAATCAGGCAACTAATTGAAAATGTGACTAATGACGCAATTACACGTCATTATTTTTATGTATAGACGGCCCTTGTCGTCTTTTTTTATGTGTATAATCAACCAATTCAAAAAAGATGATCAATATTAAAAATCGAAGTCTTGTTTCAATCACCGATTATAATAAAGACGAAATTCTAAGAATCCTTGACATTGCTGAGGGATTTGAAAAAGATCAAAGGCAGAAAATATTAAGTGACTATGTAATTGCTACACTTTTTTTTGAACCTTCAACACGAACCCGTTTAAGCTTTGAAAGTGCAGTACAATATCTCGGAGGCGGAATTGTTGGTTTCGCCAGTCCTGATGTTACATCGGTCACCAAGGGAGAGTCATTAAAAGACACCATTTTAACTGTCAGCAATTATTCGGACCTCATTGTAATGCGAAACCCAATGGACGGTAGTGCACGATATGCAAGTGAAGTTTCTCCGATTCCTATTTTAAATGCCGGTGATGGAGCAAATCAGCACCCAACACAATGCCTGCTCGATCTATATTCGATTCGTAAAACGCAAGGAAGCCTCGATAATATTGATATTGCTTTGGTAGGTGACCTAAAATATGGCCGGACTGTTCATTCATTGGTCCAGGCACTAAGTTTATTCAATACAACATTTCATTTTGTATCTCCTGAAAGTTTGAAAATGCCAAGCTCAGTTAAAACAGGAGTTAAAAAGGCAGGATTAGAATATCATCAATACACAGATTTTATGGAGGTTATACCCAAAGCTGATATTCTTTATATGACCAGAATTCAAGGAGAAAGATTTCCTGATCCTTTGGAATATGAAAAAGTAAAGAATGCTTATATTCTGGATAATTCTATGTTGGAAACATCAAAAGATAATTTGAAAGTGCTTCATCCTTTACCTCGGGTTAATGAATTAAATGAAGATGTTGATGATAACCCAAAAGCATATTATTTCCAGCAAGCTAAAAATGGTGTTTATGTACGTCAGGCACTTATTGCAGCTATTTTAGGTCTTAAATAAATATATTGAAAGAAGAAAATCATGAAAGATAAAAGAACAGAGTTAAAAGTTTCTGCTATTCGAAGTGGAACTGTAATTGATCACATTCCGGCAAATACAGTATTTCAGGTATTTATGATTCTTGGCCTAGAAAAATCAGACAAACAGGTCTATTTCGGAACAAATCTCAATAGCCAAAAGTATGGTAAAAAGGGCTTAATTAAAATCAGTGGTAAGTTCTTTGAAGAGAAGGAGATTAACAAAATTGCAATTGTCGCTCCAACTGCAACTATTATTGAAATAGAGGATTATGTGGTTACTAAAAAGGAGAATGTACATTTACCTGAGCACATTAATAAGATTGTAAAGTGCATTAATCCTAAATGTGTTACCAACCATCAAAAAGTTCCAACCGCATTTAAGATCATTGAAGACCACAAGGGCACTATGAAGCTATTATGCAAATATTGTGAGAAGACAATGAGTCAGGAGAATATTGAATTCTTGTAGGATGTAGTTATTCATCATTTATTTTAAATAAAGTCATAATCTGTTTTGAAAAAGCAGCATTATATAAAAGAGTTAATTTCTCAGGGAGAAGGATTACATCTTGATTTCAAATTCGAAATTTCTGAGGCACCAAAAATTGCACGGTCGTTAGTTGCTTTTGCAAACACGAGTGGCGGGAAACTTCTGATTGGCGTTAAAGATAATGGGGTAATAAAGGGTGTCCAGTCCGAAGAAGAATACTACATGATAGAAAATGCCTCATTGAATTATTGCAGGCCTAAAGTTGGATTTACATCCAAAGAATGGAACATTAAAGGAAAAAAAGTTCTGGAGATCAATGTTCCGTTCAGCAGTGATTACCCTCACAAAGCACCTGACCAAAGTGGAAAATATAAAGTTTACATTCGTTATGAAGATCAGAATATTTTAGCCGATGGAGTATTAGTAAAAGTTTGGAATAAAGAAAAAAGCAATCAGGATATTCAACTTATATTTACAGATGAACTACAAAACATATTGCAATTTATTGATAAAAATGAACCCGTTACAACCAAAGATCTACAAGCCAATTTCAATTTATCAAAATTCGAGGTTGAACATCTATTATCTGATCTGATCATTTTAGACATCGTTAAAATGGATGACTCAGAAACTGAACTACAGTTTTACCTAAATGAACCAACAGAATTATAAAAGTATTCTGCGATTTATGCCTTTTTAATGAAATTCAGTACCCTTTCCCGCAGGATTATAGGATAACATTAAATTTATAAAATTACATAAAATGTAAATCCAAATATCTTTTTTTGTATAATGAAAAGTAACTCTTAACTTTATGCCCTATTGTTTTCACCCAAAACACATGTTTAACATAAACACCTTGGCTTGTTTGCGCCTCTTTTTTATAATAGTATTTAGTTTCAATTGGTTTCTAAATTCAGCAATCGGTCAAAATTGTAATCAAAACCATTTAGATAGCCTCAAAACTACTGCTCTAAATAATGCGGTAAACCTTAAGGAAAAGATCATGATATATACTGATCTGGCAAAGTGCTATTTGGATATTAACCTCGATTCAACAGCTCATTATGCAGAAAAAGCAAAAGTGCTGTCAACAGAAATAGATTATAAAAAAGGAGTGGCAGTTAGCATATTACGTATGGCACAAATTGAAGAAACGCAAGGTAATTATGATGATGCTTTACCTTTATTTAATGGGGTATTATTATCATACAAAGGATTAAATAAAGATGTAGTTTACCTCCAAGCCATTAATTCTATTGGAATTATTTATGAGATAAGAAATGATTATGAGAAGTCTTTAGAATACTATCTTTTAGGTTTGTATGAAGCAGAAAAACAAGATCACAAACTTATGAAAGCATTTTTTTATAATAATAGTTCCATAATTTATAATTACACAAAATTTCCAACTAAAGAAATTGAAAATATTAAAAAGGCTTCAAAAATATTTCAGGAATTAGGTAAAGAAAATTACTATGCAAATTCGTTAGTAAATATCGGGGCTCATTATAAGTCTGTCAATCAATTTGATTCGGCTCTGTTTTATCTTCATAAAGCAGAAATACTTCAAAAGAAAAATAATAATTACTATGGTTTGACCAACCTATATGCGAACCTTGGAGACATTTCTATTAAAAAAGAGGGAAATTATGAAGATGCATTGAACTATTTTAATGAATCCCTGCTTAATGCTAATTTAATGGATTCGTTAGATCCTGATAGAGAAAATAGAATTTCATCAGTTAATTTAGATATAGGAAATGCATTAATAAACCTGAAAAAATATTCAATTTCAAAAGACCATTTTTATAAGACCTATTCTTCAGGAATATTTTTAGGGGATCTTCTTCATCAAAAAGAAGGAAGTTACGGACTGTTTTTATGTTTTCTTGGTTTAGATAATAATGACAGTGCAATATACTATCACAACAAATTTCTTGCTTTTAATGATAGTCTGGTTGCTGAAATCTATAATGAAAAGATTGACAAGTTAAATTATGAGTACGCGCTGGAAAAAGAAAGAGAATTATTTGAAAAAGATAAAGAACTGATCACCCTCTCAAAAAACAGACAGGAATTGATATATCTGATTATTGTCGGTATACTATTCACAATTGCTTTTCTCATCTTTTTAATTTGGTATTTTCAAAAAACCAGACTTCAAAAATCTGAGTTAAAAAGAAAAAATCTGCAACTTGAAAAAGAAAATATTGCTAATATATTGGATAAGAAAAATAGAGAATTGACTGCCACGGTTCTTAATCTTATTGAGAGAAATGAATTTATTGCGAAGCTTTCTGAAAGACTTCAAAATAATGAGGATATAACAGGTACTGATAAACCGGATAGTATTAATGATATTATTAAGACAATAGACCGGGATGTTGCCAATAAACTTTGGAAGGAGTTTGAGTTAAGATATATGGAAGTTCACAAGGACTTTCACCATAGGCTAACCACGACATATCCCACATTAACAACCAACGAAAGGAAACTATGTGCTTTTATGGTGTTAAATATGTCAACTAAAGATATTTCTTCTATCACTTACCAAAGTGAACACAGCATTAAAATTGCCAGATAT
>Ga0164313_10005016_pt1 | contig 11742 bp, 9 predicted proteins | sample GuaBasSedimGuay4_FD_113735 | JGI IMG/M metagenome (GOLD analysis project Ga0164313, IMG submission 113735) | Subseafloor sediment microbial communities from Guaymas Basin, Gulf of California, Mexico - Guay4, Core 4569-4, 0-3 cm | ecosystem: Environmental > Aquatic > Marine > Hydrothermal vents >... | reverse complement strand
TTTCAATGTTCAGACTGACCCTGTACCCGGTGTTGCTTGGAACCTCGACCTCTATTTCGATGATGGTGGAGATGGACACTTCGACGGACAGAGCACAGAAACCTTTACATACGCACAGGACACATGGATCTTTGTTCAAATAGACTATGATCTTGATGCAGGATTCGGACAAGTATTGTTCGATGGTGTATTGGTTCTCGAATTTGTAAATGAATTGACCATTGGTGGTATCGACTATTATGGTGCTGATTCTGGTGGCGATCCAGGTGCGTATTATGATGATGTTTGCTTCGGACCTGGTTGGGTTATCACAGGTATTGAAGATGAAGGAGCCATCGCAGAAAATAATACCACATTATTTCCGAATCCTGCAACTGACAGGGTTACGATCAGATCTAACAATATTATTGACGAAGTCCTGATCTATAACAATATGGGTCAGTTAGTATTTTCAGGACCCGTTAATGATGACCAAATAATGGTGAATACTTCAACCTATGTCACCGGCATGTACATTGTACAGGTCAGAACAGGCACAGCTGTTGAAGTCCGTAAACTTATAATTGAATAAGTTTAAGGGGTAGGATTATCATAAAGGGGCTTCGGCCCCTTTTTTTATGGCATGATTCGTGATTAAGTATGCAATAAATGCGTGAAGGGGATGTTAATTTGTGTAGAAAGAGGGCGGTTTTTATAGTCCGCTGAAATATATTGTATATTTGTTTCCATAAAAATGGCCATGTTTATGAAAAGGATTTTGTTATCAATTGTTGGAATCTTCATTATAGGATCCGTTGTTTCCCAGGTGGTGAATGAATCAACCATCAGGAAGTTCAATATTGGAGTTGGTATATCTACAGATATATGGGGCGGTTTGCCTTCCAACATGAAAGCGCGCACCATCAACCAGGGAGCCCAGGTGTTCGGATTATACAACTACCGGGTCAAAGAAAGTTCTATTTACCTGGCCGGGGGTATTGGCATAGGAATGCATAACCTCTACAGCGATAATATTATTAATGATGTCAAAGCGGATTCAATAACATTTATAAAAATATCCGATGATGTCAGCTACAAGAAAAGTAAGCTCAGCCTGGCATACATTGAAATTCCGGTCGAGTTCAGAATCAAGACAAAGAAACAATTTCGTATCGCTTTCGGATTTAAGTTTGGCTACCTTGTCAATGCTCATGTTAAGTACAAAGGAAACCGTATTACTGCCATCAATGAGGATGGTACCATGGAAACTGACGAAGTCAATGTGAAGGTCAAATCCAAGGATGTTTCACAGGTTGAAAGCTGGCGTTACGGACCCACGTTCAGGATTGGCTACAAATGGTTTAACGTGACTGTTTATTACCAGATATCCAAAGTGTTCAAAGTAGATAAAGGACCGCAGCTATATCCTATCTCCATTGGGATTGCGGTTATTCCTTTCTAAATCAATAGTAAAGTATCAGCAGAAAAGTTACCAGGAAGCCGACAAGGTATCCTGCGTATATCTGTGCCTGTGTATGAGACCCGGCACGCAGGCGGGCAAAGCCAAGCAATCCACTTACAAAAACTGTCGCAGCTATCAGCCAGAGCAGATCGAGGAGCAGAACCGATTGCAATGCAATAAGGATGCCCAGTGCCCCACCCATGGAAACTGTATGGGCACTGATCTTCCAGTAAATATTTATCAGCAGGGTAAGTATTGCCAGGATACTGGCCCCGAGCATGACATAATAATAAACCGGGGAGATGTTGATCTGCCAGACCATATAGGTAGCCAAAAAGAAAAATATGGATGTGGCAAGATATGGATACAGGCGTTCCTCCCTGTTTTCCATACCCATACTTTTGAGAAGCCGGAAACGATACATCCCGTATATAGTGATCATGGGGAATATGGCCGATGTGATTAGGATCAGCACGATGATCTGCCATCTGGCCCGCACGGGTATCATCAGGGCAAAGAATATATTCAGATTCATCAGCACCGCCACGAAATAAGTTGGTATCAGCAGTGGGTGAAAAACAATGGACAGGATCCGGGCAATACGCGCTTCCATACTATAGTTCCTTTCTCAGCCGGGCAACCGGGATATTTAGCTGTTCCCTGTACTTGGCTACGGTGCGGCGCGCTATGTTGTAGCCCTTTTCTTTCAGAATATTAGTGAGTAGCTCATCAGTATGAGGCTTGGTTTTATTCTCGCTGTCAATGCACTCGCTAAGGATCTTCTTTATTTCACGTGTTGATACTTCTTCACCGGATTCAGTTTGCATTGACTCCGAGAAGAAACTCTTGAGGAGAAATGTCCCGAAGGGCGTCTGGACATACTTGCTGTTAGCTACCCTGGAAATAGTTGAGATATCAAGGTTTACGATATCGGCAATATCTTTCAGGATCATGGGCCTCAGTTTGGTCTCATCCCCTGTCAGGAAATAATTACGCTGAAACTCCATGATGGCATTCATGGTTACAAAGAGGGTATTCTGACGCTGCCTGATGGCCTCCATAAACCATTTGGCAGAATCTATCTTCTGCTTTATGAACATGAAAGCTTCCTTCTTCTTCTTATCTTTCTTGTTTTCGGCATATGCCTCCATCATGTTGGTATATGCATGGCTCAGCCTGAGCTCCGGTGCGTTCCTGGAGTTAAGGCTCAGCTCAAGGTCACCATTGGTATTATGAATGATGAAATCCGGAATCACATACTGTATGGTCTTGGTAGTTTCGGAAAGTGAATTTCCGGGTTTGGGATTCAGCTTGAGCACTTCAGCAAGGGCACCTTTGAGTTCATCCTCATTGATCTTTGCCTTCTTCATGATCTTGTCGTAATGCTTCTTGACAAACTCATTGAAATGATTTTCAAGCACTATGATGGCCAGACCAACTGCCGGATGATCTTCATCCTGCTTTCGTCGCAATTGTATAAGGAGGCATTCCTGCAGATTGCGTGCCCCTATTCCTGCCGGATCGAATTCCTGAACAACCTTCAGTATCTCAAGTATCTCGTCATCGGACACATTAATGTTTTGCGCAAAAGCCAGGTCGTCGACCATGGCACTGATTTCCCTCTGCAGGTAACCCGAATCATCCAGGTTTCCGATAATGGTCTCGGCAATGACCTTTTGTTCATCGGTGAGCATCCTGAGCCCCAGCTGTGAGAGGAGCATATCCTGAAAGCTCAAGCCGGAGGCATACGGGATATCCTTGCGTTCATCATCCGAGCTCTGGTTATTGATGCTGGTCTTATACGACGGGATCTCGTCATCCTGCATATAATCATCCAGGTCAAACTCATCTTCTTTGCTATCGTACTCATCTTCCGGGTTTTCGTCACGAGTATCATCCCCATCGATGGCCTCGTCCTGGTCTTCTTCAGCTGCACTTGCCTCTTCCAGAGCGGGATTTTCTTCTATTTCCTGTTTTATTCTTTGCTCAAGAGCCATGGAAGGAATCTGCAACAGCTTCATCAGCAGTATTTGCTGTGGTGACAGCTTCTGTAGAAGCTTCTGCTGCAGGCGTTGGTTGAGCATATGTCAGATTCAGTTTTGTAATGTTTATTCTACACCGAAAATAATCAAATAGCAACTAAAAACCAATATAAATAGAATAGAAAATCAGCTTTTATGATCAGAAATCAGCATTCTGCGGAGCACGAGGGAATGGGATCACATCCCTGATATTGCCCATGCCGGTAACAAAGAGCATAAGTCGTTCAAAACCCAGGCCGAAGCCGCTATGCGGAACGGTACCAAACTGCCTCGTCTCGAGAAACCACCACATGCTGTCCATGGGGATTTTCATTTCCTCGATGCGGTTGAGAAGTTTGTCATAAACTTCCTCACGCTGTGATCCGCCAATGATCTCTCCGATCTGCGGGAAAAGCACATCCATGGCCCGGACTGTTTTACCGTCATCATTTTGCTTCATATAGAAGGCTTTGATATCTCTGGGGTAATCCGTTATGATCACAGGCTTATTGTAATGTTTTTCTACCAGGTAGCGTTCATGTTCTGACTGCAGGTCTGCCCCCCAGCCTTCGATAGGATAATTGAACTTTTTCTTTTTATTATAGTTGGAGTTCCTGAGCACCTCTATGGCCTCAGTATATGTTATTCTTTCAAATTTTTCATCCAGTACAAAATTTAGCCTTTCGATCAGGTCCATAGGAGCACGATCCTGAGCCTTTTTATGTTTCTCCTCTTCTTTCAGTCTGTTGTTCAGGAATTCCAGATCATCCATACAATGATCCAGGGCATATTGCATCAGGAACTTCAGCATATCCTCAGCCAGGTCCATATTGTCGTTAATATCGGCAAAGGCCACCTCGGGTTCTATCATCCAAAATTCTGCCAGGTGCCTGGAGGTATTTGAGTTTTCTGCCCTGAAAGTAGGGCCGAAAGTATACACTTTGCTCATAGCCAGAGCAGCAAGCTCAGCTTCCAGCTGCCCCGATACGGTAAGGTTGGTTTCCTTGCCGAAAAAATCCTGCTTGTAATCTATTTCTCCGTCTTCGGTAAGCGGTGGATTCTTGGGATCAAGCACACTAACATGGAACATCTCTCCTGCCCCTTCTGCATCGGAGCCGGTGATGATGGGTGTATGTATGTTATAGAAACCGCGATCATTAAAAAACTTATGTATGCCGAAGATCATGGCATGCCTGATCCGGGTAATCGCACTAAAAGTGGAAGTCCGGAAACGCAGGTGTGCCTTTTCTCGAAGGAATTCCAGGCTATGTCTTTTCGGTTGCAGTGGATATACGTCCGGGTCTGCCAGGCCCATCACCTCAATATGCTCGGCCTGCAACTCATTGGCCTGCCCGCTGCCTGCTGATTCCACCAAACGGCCGTCCACAGAAATAGATGCCCCGGTAGTGATCTGCGCCAGCACATCCTCACCGATCTTCTCCACATCGGCAACGATCTGTAGATTATTAATGGTCGACCCGTCATTCAATGCTATGAATGCAACGTTCTTACTCTGTCTTTTAGTCCGTACCCAACCTTTGGCATTTACATTTTCGTTTACCTGGTCAGACCCCACAAGGTCAACAATATCAATTCGTTTCAAAGCTTCTTGTTTTAGTTTATTACATGTGCAAAATTAATCACTTTTTGATTCAATCATCGGGTGCTTCTAAAAATGTTAATTTTGGAAGCAAAGAAAATGTTATCATGGGTAGTGGGAGCAATATTTTTAGTGGTGCCGAAAGGCCTTTTCTGATTGCAGGACCTTGTGCCGCAGAGTCGCGTGAGCAGCTGATGGCAAGCGCAGAAGCCATACAGGGAATCAGGGGCCTGGTGGCATTCCGTGCCGGTTTGTGGAAGCCTCGTACCCGTCCGGGTGATTTTGAAGGCGTGGGTGAGCAGGGATTGGATTGGCTCAAAGAGGTGAAGGAGCGTACAGGACTGAAGCTGGCTGTAGAAATAGCCATACCTTCACATGTTGAAGCCTGTCTGAAGGCAGGAGTAGATATTGTTTGGATAGGGGCACGAACAGTTGTAAGCCCGTTCGTGGTCGACGAAATTGCCACTGCCCTCAAGGGAAGTGAGGTATGCGTCATGGTCAAGAACCCCCTCAACCCCGACCTGAGCCTCTGGGCAGGTGGTATAGAGAGACTGCTGAATACGGGAATCAAAAACCTCGCAGCAGTGCACAGAGGCTTTGATATGTACTACAGCAAGCCTTACCGCAACCTTCCATTGTGGGAAATCCCCATTGAGCTGAAAAATATTTTCCCGGAGCTTCCTGTTCTTTGCGACCCCAGCCATATCGGAGGACAAAGGGAATACCTGTCACGGATATCTCAAAAAGCCCTCGACCTGGGCATGGATGGCTTAATGATAGAAACGCATATCGACCCCGGGAAAGCACTGACTGACGTGGCCCAGCAAATAAGCCCTGAAGAATTAAAGCAAATCATTGCCGGCTTAAAAATCAGGGAACAACAGGGGAAAACCGATGCCAGCCTCGAAAAATACCGTACATCCATTGATGAACTGGACGAACAGTTGCTTGACATACTCTCCAAAAGGATGCAATTATCAGAGCTGATCGGCTCGCTTAAAAAGGAACAAAACCTTGCACCCTACCAGCCGGATCGATGGGTCGGCCTGCTTCAGGACCGCCTGGAAAAAGCAAGCTCTTTAAAGCTCAATACAGCTTTTGTAAAAAAAGTTTTTGAAGTGATTCATATAGAATCGATAAGCAAGCAGGAATAGAAAAACCTTAGATCCAACGCTTCCTTTTGAAATAGAGCAACATTATGGCAACGATCGCAACCATGGAAACCAGCACTATAAAGAATGAGTTGGGATCATCCTGAAATGGTAAGCCCACATTCATGCCGTAAAGGCCGGTGATAAAGGTAAGGGGAAGCAAAATGGTTGAGAAGAAGGTAAGCACCTTCATGATGTCGTTGATCTTATGCGCCTGCAATGAATCAAAGGTTTTAGAGAGACCTTCGATCAATTCCTGGTAGTCCTCGGTCATATCCCACATTTTCTGGTAGTAGTCAAGGATATTTCCCCAATAATCTTCCATATTCTCAGCAAAACCCTCAATCTTACCGATTTCAAAACGCTGAAAGAGAGGAAGCTGTGGTTTGAAGATCGTATTCAGAAGAATAATGTTTTTTCGTGTGATGGAGATCTTTTCGATGGTTTCCCTGGATTTTCTACTAAAAAGCTCTGTATTCAGAAACTCCACATCATTTCCCACCTTGCGGAGAAATATCATGGTTTCCCGCATCAGGCGTTCCAGGATATTGTAAAGGATGGCATCGGAAGAACCTACTTCGAAGGCTTCATTCCTTGCCTGCTGCTCCTGGGCTTCCCTGAACATACTCATCACCACCCAGTTTGAGCTACTAATGGTCATCACATAATCCTCACTCCAGAAGATCTTAACTTCCTTGGTCTGGAGAAACTTTCCTGATTTGTCGAAATTCGGAAAATGCAGGATCATGAAATAGTAATCATCATAGATATCCACCTTCGGACGCTGGTTCAGCTTCGAGCGACAATCTTCAATGTCGAGCAGATGGAAATGAAAGTCATCCGCAAAGACCTGCAGGTCATTCTCGTCCGGGTTAAGGACGTGATGCCATTTCAGGGTTCCTATTTTGATGGTTTCGATCATTTCCTTGCAAGGGATTACAATAGTTTAAGCCGGAATTCTCCGTCATGGTTCCCAAAAGTAAAGAATTTTGGAATATGAGGGAATTCCGGGGTATAGTTTTAAACGACAAAGCCTGTTTAAGGTTACCCCTTCAGGAATGAAGAATTATTCGTGATTACTTGTTCGTGAAGATTGGAGGTATTGACTATTTCCAGCGGAAGGTGGCCAGGAGGTGCTCGATGTCCTTTTTTAAGAAGTCGATCACAGGAGAAAGGGAGTCATTATTGGGCACTACATCGAAATAAAGAGCCCCTCTGACAAAATGCTTGTTGCTGTCGGTAATAAAAAACTGGCAGGGAGAGGCAGCACCCATGCCATCGATATGGTATATGAGCCCGTATAATTTTTTGTCCCTGTCGAGGATAAGCGAATCATTAATGGCACTGGCTTTAGGAATATGTTTCATCACAAACTGCCTGGAATCTTCAAGGTATTGAACCAGATTGCCATCAACTTCTTTATAACTCAGGTGTATCCTTCCTTTAAAATCCGGAAAGTCGATGTTCAGCCAGTAGATCTCCTCAGGAGTAATAGGATCGGGGCCTATAGTGGCATAAAGCGGGTATTCGAAAGAATATGGAAAAGTAGAATCGAAGCTTTTGTATTCATGTTCAGGCAGATCGATCCGAAAATAACCACTAGGCTTTGGAGTATAGGTCTCATCGCATGCAGTAAGCAGGATCAAAAAAAATAGTGCAGCGACTGCTATGTTCAGGATGCTTTTCATTCACATAAAATATTTAACAATGAAACAGTATAACAATGAAACAGTGGAACAATGAAACAGTGAAACAGTGAAACCATGAAACAGTTCCAAATTATTCCACCCGCTTTTTAGTGATACTTACTCTGATTCTCTTGATGCGCTTAAGGTCCACTTCTTCTACCTTAAAAGTATAGTTCATGAAGCTGCTTTCATCACCTTTACCGGGGATCTTTCCTTCCAGTTCGAGTATGAGCCCGGCCAGGGAGTCGGAATCACCTTTTACTTCATCGAAAAGATCGTCATCTTCCTCAACGATCTTACAGAAGTCGTTGATGGTTGTCTTGCCTTCAAAGATGTACGTATGATCATCGATCTTTTCAAACATAAATTCTTCTGTGCCTGAATCCGATTCGTCGGTAATCTCTCCCACAATCTCTTCCAAAACATCTTCAAGGGTAATAATACCGGATGTACCACCATATTCATCCACCACAATGGCAAGGTGTATCTTTTTCTCCTGGAACTCCTGCAGCAGGTCGTTGATCTTTTTGTTTTCCGGTACAAAGAAGGCATCGCGGATCAGGTGTTGCCATTTAAATTGTTCCGTTTTCTCGAGATGAGGTAAGAGGTCCTTAACATATAGGATGCCCTGGATCTGATCAAAGGTTTCCTTATATATCGGAATCCTTGAGAACCCTGACTCCACAATCACTTTCATTACTACTGTGAAAGCGGCATCCATGTCCAGTGCGACCACATCAACCCGCGACCGCATGATCTCCTTCACCTCAATGTCGCCAAATTTCACGATGCCCTGTAATATTTTTTTGCCTTCCTCCGGAGTGTCCTCCCCGGCGGTGAGTTCGATTGCATCCGACAGCTCGCTCCTCGACATCCCGTGTCCTTTTTTTGCAAGCTTATTATCGAGGAAGGACGTTGACCTGACCAATAATGAGCTGAAAGGATAGAATATTTTTATTAAAACGTTGAGCACCCCGGCCATACCCTTTGAAAACCTGACCGGATATACGCTGGCATACATTTTAGGCATGATCTCACCCAGCAATAATATGAGTGCCGTGATCACGACCACCTGAACCACAAATGCCAGGATGGGGAAGCTTGTCAGGTTAAACCATTGAGCTGCTATAAAGGTGGACAGAATCACGATGGCCACATTCACAAAATTGTTGGCAATCAATATGGTTGCCAATAGTCGCTTTGGCCTTTCCAAAAGCTTCAGGATCAGCTTTGCAGATCGTGAGGGCGAATCATTAAGCTTATCGAGGTGCTGTGGACCAAGAGAGTAAAAGCCTATTTCAGAACCTGAGATCATGGCTGAAAGGAAAAGCAGTATAAACAATACCACCAACGAGATCAGAATCGTGAATGAAAATGGTTGAATAAATGCATCGAGAATCACAGTGAATGCATTGTAAAGATGTCCGCCAGAATCAGCTTCTTCCAAGGATTATGTTTTAAAGCATACTGCCACCATTACAGCAGCAGTATATATTTCAGCCACAAAATTAAACAATTTCCGCTAACCTGCTCATATCGACAGTCCGTGGCACAATTGTGTACATGCTCCGGAACAAGCCGGAAAGATTAAAATGGCAGGTCATCTTTATCATTACCCGCATTTGCTTCCGGGGCTTTGCTTGCAGCAGCCGGTGCGGAAGGCGCAGCATCGTCAGAGTCACGTCTGCCTCCGAGCATGGTCAGGTTGTCGCCGAGGATCTCGGTTGTATACCTCTTCACGCCGTCTTTATCATCCCATGACCTGGTCTTGATCTTACCTTCGATATAAACCTGGTTGCCTTTGTGCAGGTATTTTTCAGCAATTTCTGCCAAACCCCGCCACAATACAATATTATGCCATTCGGTCTGTGTGACTTTCTGTCCTTCTCTGTTCTTGTATGTTTCGGATGTTGCCAGTGTAAAGTTGGCCACTTTTGCTCCATTTTCAAGGTTTTTCACTTCCGGGTCTTTACCCAGGTTTCCCACAAGAATTACTTTGTTGATTCCAGCCATTTTTCTCAGTTTTAATTTAGATTACAAATTTAGTGATTTTAGTGATGCCTCCCTTTAAGAAGACAAGCATTATTGCAGTGGGTTTAACTATTAATACCGTTTTTTGAAAAATGTCACACTTTTTCTTGAGAAAGTTTTGAGTGTTGGGTGTTGAGTTTTGGGTTGAATTTGTTAAATTGCAAGATATAATACCCGGTGAAACAACTTATCAGAGATTAACACATTTTACTGATCATCATATCAATTCATTGGTATACTCAACATTTGAAGTGAACCCGTTAACAAAAAATGTTAAATACATACTCCTCTTCTGCTTTTTCATTGCAGGCAAGTATTCTATGACACAGCAGATATATTTTAATCACAGATACCATCTAAGCGAATCCCAGGCCACATATTCAGCAACCAGTATTTTGGAGCATAATGGCAATTATTATATTTCAGGTGCAACCCAGGATACTATAACCCAGGATTGGGAATGGATATTTTTTATGCAGTTATCGGATTCTGGCTTTGTGAAGGAGGTTAATTATATAGGAGATAATGAACACGATTATTATACTGGCTGGCCTGGATCATCCCGTTTTCTGAATGATCATTTGTATTACGTTGGCAATAAGGTTTATTATTTCAGCCAGTCCCATTGGGCAGGTTTAATGGGAAAGCTAAATATCAATTTGGATACTGTTTGGTCACGAGAGTTTTTTGGAAATATTCCAAATCCATATACTAACCGCCAGTATTTTAACAATATGTTTGTTTGTGATGATGGCGATCTGATAATCACAGGAGAATTATACCATTATTCCGGCACTCCGAGTGAAGTTATATTATTAAAAACTGATTCAACAGGAGACGAGAAATGGTCAATGTTTTATGGTCAATCAGGTTTTAATATTGGTTACTCTGTCATCCAAACATCGGATGGTGGATTTGCAATAGGAGGCTACTGGAGAAACCCTAACAGTCCATCTAGCGGCGACCCCATCGTTATTAAGACTGATAGTATTGGTAATATGGAATGGGAGGTGAGTTTGGGCGGCCCAAGACCAGACAACAAAGCGATGCTCTGCAGGGGATCAGATGGGAGCATTATAGTAGGCACATTGTATGCAGATTCCACAACACATCCAATATGGGGAGATCCATATAGCCGAATTCATATTGTAAAACTGGATAATAACGGGAATACCATCTGGGACAGAAAATATGGCAAGAGTAATGTCACGAAGAATTATGTATCAAATATTCGATGCCTTGATGATGGAAGCATCATTGTATGTGGAAGTAGCCCAGTTGATTACAATGTGACTCCCGGAATTTCAGGTTGGGTGATGAAACTTAATACAGATGGAGACGAGCTCTGGTACCGATCATACGCAAATCTCTATGGGGGGCAAAGCGAGAACATACTGAATGATATCATCCCGACTTCCGATAAAGGATTTATTGCTTGCGGGTTTGTTCTTCCTGAGGAACCCGACACAGGCGTCCAGGAAGTCTGGGTAATAAAACTAGATAGCATGGGCTGTGACACACCCGGATGTGGAACAGTGGGTGTTTCGGATCACGCCAGATCCATTGATTCAAAAAGTGCGAACCTGCATATCTTTCCTAATCCGGCAAGTACGCAAATTATGATTTGTTCTTCGGTTCTCGTTCCACGGTCTTCGGTCTTCATATACGATTTGTTCGGCCGCTTACAAGATGAAATAATCATCACAAAAGGACAGAACGAAACAAAACTGGATATCTCAGCCTATCCGCCAGGAGTATATATTGCCGTACTTAAAGATGATAAAGGGCTTGTAAGCAGGGGGAAGTTTGT
>Ga0164313_10005015_pt1 | contig 11742 bp, 10 predicted proteins | sample GuaBasSedimGuay4_FD_113735 | JGI IMG/M metagenome (GOLD analysis project Ga0164313, IMG submission 113735) | Subseafloor sediment microbial communities from Guaymas Basin, Gulf of California, Mexico - Guay4, Core 4569-4, 0-3 cm | ecosystem: Environmental > Aquatic > Marine > Hydrothermal vents... | reverse complement strand
GTTGAGTGTTGAGTGTTGAGTGATCAAGAATTTTATACATGAACTGTCAACGAAAATTTGAACAAATAAAAAACCCCGCATCTCTGCAGGGTTTTTAAATCAAAATATCTTTCTCGATTATAAACCTAACTTGGCTTTAACAAGTGGAAGCACGTCTTCACCAGAGTCAAAGTAGAGTACAGTGCCCATACTTACATCCAGAATGTAGGTAAAGCCATTTGCTTCAGCTACTGCAGTAATAGCCTCCCTGGCTTTTGTGATCAGCGGATCATAAAGTTCCTGCTGTTTGACGCCAAAGGTTGACTCAGCACTCTGCTGAAATTCAGTAATGCGGGTTTCTAAATCGGCGATCTCTCTTTCTTTGGTTTGTTTGATGATATCAGACATGCCGTCAGCATTGTTTGTATAGTCCTGAACTTTGTTCTGATATTCAAGGTACATGGCACCAATCTGCTCTTCGAGTGAGCGCTGGTAATCCATCAGTTGTGTTTCGACGGAATCTTTCTCCGGCATCAGCTCGATGAGGGCTTGTGAATCAATGTGTCCGATCTTCAGATTAGCCTGTGACCAGGCGATTGTTGCTGTAAGCATAAAAGCTACAAGAAGTACAGCTTTCAGAATGTTTTTCATGTTATTTCAGTATAGATTATAAATTCTTTTTAACCCAGCAAATGTATGGAATAATTCAATATAAACACAAAAATATATTTATATTAATATCGGCCTGGCGGGTCTGATTTGCAGTGCCGTAACGGTTTATCTTTTACCCCCTTGTGGCGAGGAACTTTGATTCCCACCCTGGTGCTGTTCAATCATTTTATTGGCATTATTACTGTTCCCCGAAGAGCTGCCTGAAGAGGGTGCAGGTCCTTGCCTGTCTTCACGCCTCACGGTTTGCATTACGGTACCAACTTCATCCAGCACATCATCAGAAATGTCGTACTTGGCTTTCGCATAAAGAATGGAAAGGCTTCCTGCTTTGTCGAATACCAGCGCATAGTTTTGTGTTTCCGCGATCTCCTCTATAGCATTATAGATCTTTTCCTGAATAGGTTGTACAAGTTCCTGGCGCTTCTGGAATAAGTCACCTTCCCTGCCAAAACGTTGCTTTTGCAGGTCTTTAGCTTCCTTCTCCTTCTTGATGATCTCGTTTTCACGCTGTGCCTTCATATCCTCAGGAAGTAATACGGCTTCGGCCTGATAGTCTTTATACAGCTGATCAACTTCAGTGAACTTTCCTTCGATCTCCTTCTGCCATTGAATGGAAAACTCATCCAGGATATCAAGTGCATCCTGGTATTCAGGAATGTTGGTCAGAATGTAGTCAGAATCAACAAAAGCATATTTCTGTGCCGTGGTGACTGCGAATGCAGACAGGATAACGGCGATTGTTAAAATCAGTTTTTTCATATGTATGTCCTCCGATATTTTGTTTTTAATAGCAAATACAAAAAACCTGCCAAAAATTATTTTTTTGATTAATCGATTGATTGGTTGATAGAGAAGTGGAACTGTCCTTCATTGGCTCCCGGCAAACCAGGAACTTCATCAAACCCATATCCCCAGTCGAGGCCAAGCAGGCCAAACATAGGCAGGAATACCCGCATACCGAACCCGGCCGACCGGTAAAGGTCGAAAGGATTAAATGCCGGATGGTACAGCCATGCTTTCCCGGCTTCCAGGAATGCAAGGGCATAAATGGTTGCCGATGGGTTCAGAGAAAGCGGATAGCGGAATTCCAGCGTATACTTGCAATATACAGTACCACCAACGTTTCTGTCCTGGTAGTAGTAAGGTGTCAGTGTTTCATTACCATATCCGCGCATACCAATGATCTCCCTTCCGTCAAGGTTATTATAACCGGAGAGTCCGTCACCACCCAGGTAGAACCTTTCGAATGGAGTAATCCCAATATCGCTATTATATGATCCAAGGAAACCGTACTTCAGCCTACCCATGATCACAAACTTAGGCGCCACTTCGAGGAAGTAGGAAGCCTCAAATTTCCATTTATGGTATTCTATCCACTTATACTTTTCCTTATCCTCCATTTTGGTATAATCAGCATCGCTGAATAATGAATATGGCGGTGTTGCTTCCACAGACAATGAAAGATTGGATCCTGTACGGGGATATATATAGCTGGGCGCAGTGGAATTCCTGCCCAGAACAATATTGTAGTTGAAGTTATTATAAGTTCCTGTTCCGTCGCCGAAAGTGAAAATAGTTGTGTATTTATGCAGATCGTAGCGTTGCAGATTAATTGCCTGGTAGAGGGTAAAAAAGTCATCAGGCCATTTCAGGCGTTGCCCCAGTCCGAATGTCAATCCGTTGATCTTGAAATAGGCACGGTTTGTATCACTCCTTGGAAGTCCGTTTGAATACAATGAATGATAATAAGATACACTGAAGGCGTTCGGTTTCCTTCCACCCAGCCACGGCTCAGTAAAAGATGCACTGTAACTGATGTATCCCCTACCGTAACTCTGTATACGTAGTGAAAGCTTTTGCCCGTCACCTGACGGTATCGGCTTCCAGGCCCCTTTCTTAAAGAAGTTCCTTAAGCTGAAGTTATTAAAAGATACACCGAGCGTACCAATGATCCTACCATATCCCCATCCACCGGAGAGTTCGATCTGATCGGCAGAGGTTTCTTCAACCGAATAGACGATGTCGACAGTACCATCTTCGGGGTTAGGAATGACATCGGGGGCAATGGTCTCCGGGTTGAAATACTTCAGCTGGCCAAGTTCCCTGACCGTCCTGATGATCGCATCCCTGCTAAAAAGCTGACCGGGACGTGTTTTGATCTCCCGGATCACAACATGGTCGTTCGTTTTTGTATTCCCCTTTACCGTCACCTTATTGATGGTAGCCTGTTTTCCTTCACGCATCCTGATCTCAAGGTCGATAGAGTCATTCTCCACCCTTACCTCAACAGGCTCTGCCTGGAAAAAGAGGTAACCATCATCAAGATACAGGGAGCTGACATCGAAGCCAGCCGGATTAAAAGAGAGGTTGGTATTCAAAAGGTCTTTGTTATATACATCACCTTTCTGAATCTCAAGAATTTTGTCGAGTTGCTCTGCTGTATATTTTGTGTTCCCTACCCAGGTAATGTTCCTGAAATAATATTGATTTCCTTCATCAATCCAGACGTCGACATTCAAGGTTCCGTCGTCATTCCTGGAAATAGAATCCCTTGTAACCTTGGCATCCCTGTAACCGATCTCATTGTATTTATTGATCAGGTTGAGCACGTCACCCTCGTAGCTGCTTTCAATGAACTTGGAGGATTTAAATATCCTGAAGCGCATTGTTTTATCCACATATGACTGGAAATCTTCGATCGCCTTCGGGAACTTGAGCTGCAAGACATCCCAGACCACATCTACCAGCAACTTGTCAGCACCATAAAGCGGACGGAACAATCCTTTTTCTTTCGTTTCCTTAAAAGCTTTCTTCACCTTTGAAGTGGAGAGGGCTTCATTTCCATGAATATTGATCTGATAGATCCTTACCCTCGATTTTTTATCTACAACAATCTCCAGGATCACATTGTTAGCCTTCGTGGTATCAGCTATTTGCTTCACATCAACTTCCACATCGAGGAAACCTTTGCCGCTAAAATAGCCGCTGATGATATTGTTGATCCTTACCAGAAGATGATCAGTAACAACATCTCCACGGGTTATCCGCATCTCATCGCGAATATTATCTGCTTCCGATTTTTTGATTCCTTTAAAGGAATATTTGGTCAGCCGGGGCCTTTCAAGCAGGTAGATGTTGAGAAAAACAAGATCTCCCTGGAAGCGTGTAGCTGATATACGGACATCCTCAAAGAGGCCCTGGTCCCATAATTTTTTAACGGCATTGGTGATCTTTTCACCGGGAATATCAACCCTTTCCCCAATCTTGAGGCCGGAAAGCATGATAAGCACATTCTGGTCGAGGTATTCTATTCCTGATACCGTAATGCCGCCGATCTCATATTTCTTGGGCGCAGAATAGTCAATCACATCCAGGTCGTCGCTGATTTGCTGAGCCATCGATAACGGTGCTGAAAGCAATATAATTAGCATGCCAATTAATCCGGCAAGTAATTTACTGCAGGGAAATTTCGCCCCTAGCCTTTTTCGTCTGTCCGTATCTGTCATTCCCGCTTAATCTGCTTTTATTTGTTCACTTATTTTCCCAAATCTCCGTTCCCGGTTTTGAAAGTCGATCAATGCCTCGTAGAAGTCATCTTTCCTGAAATCAGGCCATAACTTCGATGTAAAGTACAGCTCAGCATAAGCAATCTGCCACAGCAGGAAATTGCTGATCCGATATTCGCCTGATGTTCTGATCAGCAGCTCCGGATCTGGCATATCCTGTGTTTCCAATGCCTGTTCGAATGCATGCTGATCAACTTTTTCAGCATCGAGCTCTCCTTCTGCCACCTGCTTAGCAATCTTTTTTGTTGCATTCAGGAGCTCCCATCTGCCGCTGTATGAGAGGGCCAGTGTGAGGGTCATCCTGTCGTTCCCTGATGTGTTTGCAATGGCTTTCTCCAGCTGCTTCCTTGTCATGGAAGGCAGTCCCATCAGGTCGCCGATGGCATTCAGCCTGATATTATTCTTATTCAGGGTCTTTGTTTCTTTGTTAATGGTTTTCAGCAGCAAGGTCATCAGGGCCTCTGTTTCGAACTTCGGCCGATTCCAATTTTCAGTGGAAAAAGCATAGAGGGTCAGGTACTCGATCCCCAGATCAGCCGCTGTTTCTGCTGCTTCCCTGACGGATGCAACACCGTTTTGGTGTCCAAAAATCCTGGGTTTGCCGCGCTGATTCGCCCAACGGCCGTTCCCATCCATGATGATGGCAACATGCTTTGGTAAGCGTTCAGGATCAATACGGCTCTTCAGGTCCATCGGTTAATTCTTTTTAATAGTCTCTTCTGTTTCCAAACTGGCTGCAACCTTTATCACGGCCAAGGTTAAACTTGTAGGTCAGGGATACACCTATGAAGGTATACCAGTCTTTATTACTGGGATTCCCCCTGGCTTCGTATGGCTTGTGGTTCATAGTGGGATCAGACATGATCTCTGCTGTGTTCGATGGATCAATACTTTCCCCGTCAAGGTAGTAGGTTTCGCTAACATCGTCGATATAGTCAGTGAAAGTTTTGCGTATTCCCCATTCCAGTGCAAATCCCAGTTTCTTGTTCAGGCTATACTTAAACCCTATACCAAAAGGAAACACGATCTGGGTAGTCTTGTATTTGCTTCTACCGTCGAAGCCTGCGTTTTGCCCTTCGGTGCCCAGGTCGCGCAGAGCGACACCATTTGCCTCAGGTTTAAACAATAATACCCCAACACCACCGAAGATGTAAGGTGTAAGAAAATTCCTTGTGCTTCCGGTGACGTAGTTAAAGAAATTGAATTCCACTACTGTAGTAATATCCGTGATCTTGGATTCAAACTTCAGACCACGGTTCTGCATGGCATTGGAAACATTGTCATCGCCTTCTATGGCTCCCCGCAGGCCGCTAAGTTTAACGGTCCATCTGGAATCCAGGTTTAACCTTGCCACGACTCCGTATGCAGGCTTAGTAAGCAAGAATGGGGTTCCGGGGTTCAGGTCTCCGATATAGTAGGTGCCGCCACCCAAAAGCCCTACCTCAAGGGTCTTTTGCGCATGCAAACCAAAAGCACCAATTATCATAATAATAATTAATGTTATCTTCTTCATATAGTTCCCAAAACGCATTATTTCCAAATTTCTTATCTCTTGATCAATTAATTTCTAACATCCAGTCCCCATTTGAGTTTATCACGAATGGTTGTAAAGAAATCTTTATGCTCGATTTTAACGAGGTTGAAGCTAAAATCTGCCCTTCTGATCCGCAATTCAAGTCCGGGTTCAATTACATCTGTCTTTGAATCCAGGCTAACCAGGTATTCGCTGTCTCTGCCTTCCACCCTGATGCTGATCTCACTTTTATCAGAAATCACGATCGGCCTGATGGTCAGGTTATGGGGAGCCAGTGGTGTGATCAGTATATTCTCGGATCCCGGCGACACTATAGGTCCCCCGCTGCTTAGTGAATATGCAGTGGAACCTGTAGGGGTTGCCACGATCAATCCGTCAGCCCAGTATGAATTCAGAAATACCCCATCCACGTAAACATGGATCACGATCAATGCCATTGATTCCTTACGGGTCACTGTAATATCATTCAGAGCACAGTGAAAGTCCCCAAAAATATCTGCATCGGAAGACAGGCTCAGCAATGTGCGTGGTTCGAGCGTATATTCTCCTTTTAGTACTTTTTCGACGGCAGGGATTATATCATCCCTTGAAATACTTGAAAGAAAGCCCAGCCTGCCCAGGTTGATCCCCAACACGGGAATGCCTGAATCACGAACCAGTGAAACCGTATCCAGCAGGGTGCCGTCACCCCCGATGGAGAATACCATGTCTGCCTTTCCTTTCAGCTCACTGTGGTTGCAGAAAGGAGTTGCTTCATAATTGAAATCCTTATTTTTCCGAAGGTTTTCAAGAAATGGCTTATATACCAGCAAATCACACCCGTTCTCTTCCAGTTTGTTGATTAGCTGAAGAAGGTATGGATAGTATTCTTTCCTGATGCTTTTTCCGAATAAAGCAAGCTTCATTTCAAGATGTTCTGATAATACCTAAAAACCGATGCAAGTTTACGAAAATCTGCGGATTTGTACTTATAGACTTCAGAATAATTAACATTATAAAGGGCATGCCTATATTGACGCCATAAAATGCAGAAAAAAGCCATGTTCGTTCATGCGGTTAAAAGAATACTCCAGTCTGAGAACGAGGTCGTAATACGTAACGAAATCAATTCCGACACCATATCCTATCAGCAGGGAATTCTCAAGCTGGTTATTCAGGGCGGGATCAGGATAAAAATTGTCTACAAAGCCCATATCAAAAAAGGCGTTCAAATAAAAGGCGTAGTGCACTTTGCTGAATTTCTCCGATTTAATAAAATTCAGATTGAAGTCTCTTCTTGGCAGAAGGGCAAACTTAAAATTATTCTTGAGTATGCCGAAGTTCTGACCATTTACGACATAGTACTCATAGCCTCTTACGATATCCCTTCCATATCCAATTGCCCGGTTCATATAAAAAGGCTGTATGGATTCGCTTGAAAATTTAGAGTTTAGTCCGGTAGCGAAATACCATCGGTTCCCCATCTGAAAGAATTTTCGAAACGTAGATCGTACATAAAAAACATCCAGGCCACCATTATCGAAAAACTCAAAGCCCCGTTTTACCAATTCAAGGTCGAAATAATATCCTTTCAAGGGGTATGGTTTATCATCCCTGTGATCGCTCTTAAAGCGGTATGCCAGTGAAAAATATTGCAATATCTCCTTGTCGGCATAGCTAAATCCGGGATTAATAAGCAAAAGGGTATCAGCAAACTTCCAATAATTGTACTCCAGCCTGAAGGTGTGCGTATTATATATCTCATTGCGCAGGATCAAGGCAAGATAAGAACTAACCTCCTGCTGTATGTACTCTTCATCATCCCTGTAATATACCAGGCGGTCATCCTCATTCATAACCGGCACCTCATGGGTTCTTCCATAGGCGGCGCCGACACCCAGCCCAATTGTTTCCTTCTCGTTGAGGTAAGGGATGGTATAATCGAAGCCGTAGAGTTCATTATATCCGAAGCGCGCTGTTAAGTTGAGCTGCTCTTTCCTTCCCCTGAAATTGCCCCATTTGAGGACAACCCCATAACTCATACGTGACAGGTCTCTGTTTTCATTCCACCAGGTATTGAAATTACGGTCAGCAAACTCGATAGTAGGCCATGGCCAGATATACCATCTCTCGGTCACGTCAAACACCACATCAACCACATTCAAGCTGCCAGGGGATGATTGCATTTCATAGGATACGAAGTTAAAAAGAGAGGTATTGAGCAGGTTTTCCCGGCTTTTTTCCAATAATCCATTGAATACCGTCTGATCCAATGTGTCCCCAACAGCAAACATTATTTCACGGGTTATGATATGATCTTTCGTAGTCTTATTTCCGTTGTACGCAATGCTTTTAACCAGAATCAGGCTATCATTCTGCGCCTGGAGAGCACCGCTTAGAATAGTGCAAACCAATAAAAGCAGTGGAAAAACAGTGATCTTAAGCCGGTGATAATTAGATGGGCTCAAAGTGAAATGGCTTAAACATTTAGGTAGTTCATCAGGGAATCGAAGCGGTCTTTCAGGTCTTCAGGGTCTTCTTCCTGCCCATATGATGCCTTGATGGTATAATTATATCTGTCGAATGTCTGGATGATGGCATTCAATTCCTGTTTATTTATTTTCAGGATCACATCCATATTCGTGGAATCTGCCCTGGGAGTCAGATACATGCTCAGGATCTTAGCATCATTGGATTCTATGATTTGGGCAATCTCCGACATGCTGTAATCGTTCTGGCTCATCTCCAGCACTATTACGGTTCCCGGCTGGCTGATGGCAGCCATCTTCGACATATTTGCTGCAAGGCTTTCCAGGCTTACAACCCCTTCATAGTTTTCATCTGCATCAACCACCGGCAGCAAGGTGAGGCGGTGTTCACTCATCATCTTGATCACATCATAAAAATGCTGGTGTTCGCTGATCATGAGCCTTGGCAAAACAAGTTTGAGGCTTCCAATCGGTGCGTCCAGATCAACATCCGACATCAGGTCATCTTCCGACAAGAGGGCCAGGTATGAATGATTGTTCACAACAGGAATGTGGGATACTTTAAATTCGGCCATCATGGAGATGGCCGTATCTACAGTATCTGATGTCCTGAGTGGGACTACTATATCACTGATCAATTCTGATGCTATCATATTCCATTTTTTTATGAACCGCCATCGGCCATGATACGAAGATAACCTTCATATCTGATCTTACTCAGTTTTCCCTGTTTTACGGCCTCTTTAACGGCACAACCGGGCTCATGCAGGTGGGTGCAATTGGTGTATTTACAGGCATGCATGAGGGCACGCATCTCAGGGTATCGCTCCGCCAGGGTGTTCCTGTCAAGGTCAAAGAGACCAAATTCTTTAATACCCGGCGTATCAATAATAAATCCTCCGAATGAAAGTCTGAACATCCTGGCAAAAGTAGTGGTATGAACTCCTTTGCTATGTGCTTTGGAAATTGGTTTGGTCTTCAGGTCGAGGCCGGGCTCAAGTGCATTGATAAGGGCCGATTTTCCAACACCGGAATGTCCGGCCACCAACGACACTGTATCTTTGAGCAGATCCTCAACTTCGCCTAAATTTTCACCGGTGAGCGCCGAAACTGAGTAAGAGGGATAGCCAGCAGCCTCATATACTTCTTTCAGTTCAGCAAGATCTTCCATCTGCTTTTCGTTATACAGATCGATCTTATTAAAGATGATAAGCGCCGGGATATGGTATGCTTCTGCAGTGATGAGGAAACGGTCGATGAAGCCTGTTGATGTTCTGGGCTCGGCCAGGGTAACAATGATGATTGCCTGGTCGAGATTGGCTGCCAGGATGTGTGATTCTTTCGACAGCTTGGTAGCCTTGCGAATGATATGGTTTTTGCGCGGGGAGATCTTGGAGATCAGCCCTGTGCCTTCTTCCTGCAGCACATGAAATCCTACATGGTCGCCAACGGCCAGGGGGTTGGTGGTTCTGATTCCCTGCACCTTGAACCTGCCTTTCAGTTTACATTCGGTGATGCTCCCATCAGGACTTAACACGCTGTACCAGCTTCCGGTTGATTTGATGACAATGCCTTCCAATGCTGCTTTTTTTATCTATCTGATACAAAGGTACATTATTCGCAGACATCATTTCCTGATCTCATACAGCTTTCCCGGCAGGCCTGTGATCACGCCCTCAAACTCCAACTTCAACAGTATAGAGGCAGCTTTCGATGCTCCCAGGCCTGCGATCAAGACGATATCGTCAATGGGTGCCCGCTCTTTTTCCAGGATGATATTCAGGATGACCTTTTCGTCATGATCATATTTTCCCAGAAGCTCAGTCTTGCTTTTCCGGGCCTGCACCGTCCCTTCCCATCCCATGGAATACCGGATATCGTCGGCCGAGCGTGTCAGGGCAGCTATATTCCGGCGTATCAGAAGATGGCATCCATCAGAATAGGGATCATACATCCTTCCCGGGATGGCGAATACATCTCTGTTATAAGAATTAGCTATCTCTGCTGTAATAATGGCACCGCCTTTAGTGGCAGATTCCACTACCAGAACGGCATCGGAGAGGCCTGCAATTATACGATTGCGTTTGGGGAAATTTTCCCTGTCGGGCTTCGACTGGCTCAGAAATTCTGTGAGCAGGCCGCCCTGTTGCAACATTCTGGCGGCCATATTCCTGTTCTCATTCGGATAGATGCGATCGAGGCCGTGCCCCAAAACTCCAATGGTCTGCAATCCGCAGCTAAGTGCCTTTCGATGTGCACAGCTATCGATGCCATAAGCCATTCCACTTGCAATCACTACATCCTCATCAGAAAAGCCTCCTATGACCTGCTGGCAGGCGCGTTTGCCATAGGATGTAGCTTTCCGGGTCCCAACCACGGCCAGCATCCTTTTCTCAAAAAGATTGTCTATCCCTTTATAATAAAGCATCAGGGGGCTGTCGGCACATTGCTTCAGTCGCCGGGGGTAATCATCATCATAGTAGTACAATGGCCTGATGCGGCTATTTGTAATAAATTTTACTTCCTGCTCTGCACGCAGCAGGAGTTCCTTCTTATTGAAATTATTGTTCAGGACCTTTGCCATACCCGGGATCTTCATAAGCACTTTTCTTTCTTCCCTGAAAATGGCATCAGGCTCCCCGCACCAGGCAATCAGCTTCTTTGCATTCATATGCCCAATACCCGGGATCAGTGTTACTGCGATCCTGTAAATCAGGGCATCATCATGATCTGTCATAGGGGTCATTCGGTTTATTCACTATATTTGTGTTGAGAGACGGATAAAGACCGACCTTCTATAGTATTAATATTGAAATCCGTAAAAAGTCACCCCAGTCACATGATTTTTTTTCAGGATATATGAACAAACGTAAAAAAATACTTGTTGCCCCTCTTGATTGGGGAATTGGTCATGCAGCCCGTTGCGTCCCTATCATCAGGCTGTTACAGGAAAAAGATATTGATGTGATCATTGCAGCCAGTGGAAGGCCGGCTTCTTTTCTCAAATCTGAATTTCCGACTCTCGAACATATTGATGTCCCCGGTTTTGAGATTACGTATCCTCATCATGGCAGTATGAGCCTTCGTATGCTGAGGCGCTCGCCGGTGATCCTGAGCGCCAACAGAAGGGAACACAGGATACTGGATGAACTGATAGATATCCATAGTATCGATGCGGTGATCTCCGACAACAGGTTCGGGATGTGGTCATCAAGGATCCCTTCTATTTATATCACCCACCAGGTAAGCATCAAAGCTCCGCCAGGATGGTCATTTACTGAAGGCCTCCTATACATGATGCACCGAAAATATATCGGAAACTACAACGAATGCTGGATCCCAGACTTTGATGAGCAAAGTGGGTTGTCGGGCGAACTTGCACACAAACGAAAGGCCCCTATCGACACACATTTCATCGGTCCCCTATCGAGATTTGAGTCTGCTGAGGGAAAACAACCAGAGAAAAAATATGACGTGATGGCCATCATCAGCGGGCCGGAGCCACAGCGCAGCATCTTTGAAG
>Ga0164313_10005014_pt1 | contig 11743 bp, 9 predicted proteins | sample GuaBasSedimGuay4_FD_113735 | JGI IMG/M metagenome (GOLD analysis project Ga0164313, IMG submission 113735) | Subseafloor sediment microbial communities from Guaymas Basin, Gulf of California, Mexico - Guay4, Core 4569-4, 0-3 cm | ecosystem: Environmental > Aquatic > Marine > Hydrothermal vents >... | reverse complement strand
TTTTTTCTAAGGAAATAGGTTTGATCTTACTGGCATGACCAGCACTACCAAAAGCTTCATAACGATCTTGGCAAATCGTTTGCATCGCTGCTAATGCAACCTTATAAAATTTACGTGGGTCAAAATCAGCCGCATTTTCTTCTTGTGCTAAATACTGACGAATTGATCCTGTTGATGCCATACGCAAGTCAGTATCAATATTAACTTTACGGACGCCATATTTAATACCTTCAACTATTTCTTCAACTGGTACGCCGTATGTTTGTTTAATATCACCACCGTAGGTATTAATTATTTTTAACCAATCTTGTGGTACCGAGCTAGAACCATGCATTACAAAATGTGTATGCGGCAGACGCTCTTGTAATTTCTTTAGATGACTAATCGCTAATACATCACCTGTAGGTGGACTAGTAAATTTGTAAGCACCATGACTGGTACCTATTGCAACGGCTAACGCGTCACATTCCGTTTGTTTTACAAATGCAACCGCTTCATCAGGATCGGTTAGTAATTGGCTCATATCTAACTTCTCATCACTACCATGACCATCTTCTTCCCCCATCATGCCTGTTTCTAATGAGCCTAAACAACCGAGTTCACCTTCAACTGAAACACCACAAGCATGTGCCATTTTAGATACTTCCCGGGTAACGCCTGCATTATATTCAAAAGAAGAAGGGGTTTTCATATCTGCCATTAGCGACCCATCCATCATCACAGAACTAAAGCCTGATTGAATTGAACGTGCACACACAGCAGGTTCTGAGCCATGGTCTTGGTGCATAACAACAGGAAGGTGAGGATATTCTTCAATGGCAGCCAAAATTAAATGCCGTAAAAATGGCTCACCAGCATAAGATCGTGCACCCGCTGAACCTTGTAAAATAACAGGGCTATCAACCGCATCAGCCGCCTGCATAATGGCTTGTACCTGTTCCATATTACTAACATTAAATGCTGGAATAGCGAATTCATGTTCAGCTGCATAATCTAGTAATTGTCGTAATGATACTAAAGCCATATACCCACCTCTATAAAAAATTTATTGCATTATCTTTAATCGTTTTGATCATTTGTTCTCAGTTATTTTTACTGTATGCCCATCAAGGAAAATAAGTAAATTAAAATATTATTACCTTATTGATAAGAAATACTTATATATTGATATTTTACGCTGTCATGCCTTTGTTTTTAAGGCTTTATTACTTTTCACTTTATACGCCTAACCAGATATTTGACTGATAAATAATTGAAGTTCCAAGGCCAACACTAAAAAAGCCGATGCTAATTTGTAAACCATTATGCAACCAGGTTAATTTGCTCGATGCACGTAATGGCACAGCAATCACCATCGAAAGTACAGCCATTCCAGCTATTGATCCAATGCCAAATAGTAGAATATAGATCAAACTCAGTGGAACAGATTTAATCGTATCTAGGGTGAGTAAGATGAGTGCGGCTGAACCTGCTAGGCCATGCATAAAACCAATAAAAAGTGTCCTATAAGGAAATTTTTTGTGAGTATGTTGATGCTTGCTTTGACTGTGATCGTTTTCTCCACTATGTGAGTGGGCATGAAAATGTGCTGCAGAATTATTGTGCCGATGAGTGTGATAATGAATACGTTCTTTGATAATACGACGGAGTACATCCAGTCCAAGTAATACCAGCATAATACCTACTGCAAATTCAAGCCTATCCGCCATTTGTTGGGAAATGACTGTGTTCATAAAGATCACGATGGAGCCAAACAAGAATAACGTTGTCGTATGGCCTAATCCCCATATTGCACCATGTTTAATACTTGCCCGTAGCGAGTGTTCTTTAGTCGATATTGCCGCAACAGCAGCCAAATGGTCTGCCTCTAACGCATGACGCATACCAATTAAAAATCCAAATAAAAGCAAGCTAGTCATCTTGAATTCCTCAACAAATCCTAGGTAACTGTTCACCGACCAACATGTCGATGATTCGGTTGCCACCAAAGCCAGTTTCTAAAATAACTTTCCCTTGGGGTGAGGCTTCAATTTTGCCAATAATACAACTGTCTTTCCCTGCTGGATGCTGTTGCATCAATTTAATAAGTTGTTCTGCATCTTGTGCAGCGACGATGGCAACTAATTTACCTTCATTCGCCAGGTAAAGAGGATCCAGTCCGAGTACTTCACAAACTCCGCGCACCTCTTCTCGTACAGGAATATTAGTTTGGTCAAGCTGTATGGCAACATTGCTGCTTGCGGCAAACTCATTAAGCACCGTCGCCAATCCACCACGTGTCGCATCACGCATGCAGTGAATATCAGGACAACTTGTTAACATTTTCTGGATTAAATCATTCAATGGCTGACAATCCGTTTCTACACTAATTTCTAAGGCAAGTTCACCCCGTGCATCGACAATAGCAGCACCATGATCACCAATGTAGCCATTGATAATAACTACATCCCCTTCAACTGCACGATTAGCTAGAATATTGTTACTTTCAGCAATCACACCCACGCCAGCAGTATTGATAAAGAGTTTATCCGCTGCACCTCGTGGAACAACTTTAGTATCACCTGTAACAATACGTACACCTGCCGCATCAGCCGTTGCTTTCATCGAAGCAACAATACGTTGCAAATCATCAATAGCAAAACCCTCTTCAATAATCATTCCACAGGTCAAATAAAGTGGAATCGCTCCTCCCACTGCCAGATCATTTATGGTTCCCGTAACAGCAAGCTTGCCAATGTCACCACCTGGGAAAAACAAGGGATCAACAACATAAGAATCTGTCGTCAAGGCTAAGCGATTACCTAATTTATTTAGTTCATTCAAATCAAAACGAGCCTGATCTTCCAACAACGTTAATTCAGGACTATCAAAACCTGCTACAAAAATATCATCAATTAAATCGTGCATTGCTTTGCCACCTGCACCATGAGACAGTGTAATCGTCTTACCACTAAATTTTGTTTTAGGTAATGAGGAAATCATGCGGTTTTTTTCTCATGGTAGCCATTGTTAAAGTAGGCTGCACAAGCTCCTTCGCTAGAAACCATCAATGCACCCATCGGGTTTTCAGGATTACATTTCGTACCAAATATTTTGCAATCCCACGGTTTGATAACGCCTTTCACTACCTCACCACACTGACACGATTTTGGATCAGCAATTTTGAGATTTGGCACTGCAAATTTATGCTCGGCATCAAAGTCAGCATATGACTCTTTCATCCGTACACCGGAATGATCAATGGAACCTAAACCCCGCCACTCAAAGAATTCCCTAATTTCAAAAACTTGGCTAATGGCCTCTAATGCCGGTGTATTACCATTAGGTTGTACAATACGGGTGTACTGATTTTCAACTTCACTGCGGCCTTGTTCGATTTGCTGTAACACCATCCATAATGAATGCAAAATATCAAGTGGTTCAAAACCGGTAATGACTATAGGCTTGTGATAATCCAATGCAATGAAATCAAAAGGTCGCTCACCTATTACCATTGCAACATGTCCAGGAGCCAAGAAGCCATCAAGCTGCATATCAGGCGAATCCAGTACCGCTTTAATAGTTGGCACCGTAGTAATATGATTGCAAAATAAAGAAAAATTAGTAATGCTTTCTCGTTCGGCTTGTAGCACTGTAAATGCACTACTCGGCATCGTAGTTTCAAAGCCAAGACCAAAAAATATCACTTCTTTGTCAGGATTTTTCCGCGCCAGATTGAGTGCATCCATGGGTGAATAGGTCATCCGTATATCAGCACCATCAGCCTTTGCTTGGAGCAAGCTTTTTTTCGAGCCAGGGACTCGCATCGCATCACCAAAGGTGGTGAAAATCACATCTGGATTCTCGGCCAAAGCAACACAATCATCAACGCGGCCCATGGGAAGCACACAGACTGGACATCCAGGCCCATGTACCATTTCGATATTATCTGGCAGCATTTGTTCTATGCCATAGCGGAAAATAGTATGGGTATGTCCCCCACAAAATTCCATAATCTGCAATGGTTTGGTCAGCTTAGGCTCTAGATTACTAGCAATTTTCTGGATCGCCTTGGTTAATGCTTTTGCTTTTTCAGTATCTCGAAATTCATCAACAAATTTCATAATATATTTCCTGTTAAATCACCTCGACTGTCGGCGAGCAAGGTATGTACGAGATCCCAAATGATGTGGTAACAAGCAACATGTACTTCTTGAATGCGATGGATCGAATCACTATCGACGACAAGACAGTGATCAACTAATCCACTCGCCTTCATATCGCCACCATCACCGCCAACAAGCCCCAAAGTGACCAATTTCATTTCTTTTGCTTTTGCATAGGCCGCCATCAGATTGTCCGAGCAACCACTGGTTGAAAAGCCCATCAGACCATCACCTTCTCTGGCATGAGCATTAAGTTGTCGTACAAAAATATGTTGGTAACCCACATCATTTGACACGGCTGAATTCATTGCTGTATCAGCCAATAAATTCATTGCTGCTAATGCAGGTCGACCTGTAGTTACTGGATGCTGAAACTCCACACAAAAATGTGCCGCATCACAACTTGAACCACCATTACCCATCGCATACATACGGCCCTTATTTTTATACACTCCAGCGATTGCACGTGCTGCATCAAGTAAAGCTCCAGAATTATGGGTAAAAAACTGCTGCTTTGTCTCAATACTTTCATTTGATTTTTGTTTGATCGATTCCAATAATCCTGCTTCTTCCTGAATGGGATCTTTCGGTTTGTTATGCAAAAAAGGATATAAATCCTTTAAATGCTGATTATTGTCCACATCACTCATAATTAATATGCACCTTGCTGCATAGCATCTAATTCTTCTTGAACCTCACCCAATTCTTCTAAAATTTGTAATGTCCGGGCGGCCTCATCTTCATCAATACGACTCATTGCAAAGCCAACATGCACCAATACCCAATCACCTACACATTGATCGACGGTATGATCAGCACTCACTATGCAGGCAATATTCACTTCTCGTTTAACACCAGAAACATCGACTTTTGCTAATAGCCTTTCCGCATCAGTGATTTCTATAATTTGACCAGGAATACCTAAACACATTGTTGTTTCCTCATAATTCTTGCAGCTGCAATCACGGCCTGACCTAATGCTATTCCGCCATCATTGGCCGGCACATTGTGATGTATCAGTACGCTAAATTGTTGTTGCTCTAAACCTTGTTTCACATCTTCAAATAGAGTTTTATTTTGAAAAACGCCACCAGACAAAGCAATCGTATTAATCTTGTTATCATTAGCCAACTGAATGGCTAATTGCTGAACGGCCCGTGATAATCCCCTATGGAATCGGGAAGAAATTCTGGCAACTTCTGTAGCATTTGATAAATCATTTAGTAAAGCCTTCCACATAGGAGAAGGATCGAGTACGCCTTCTTCCAGCAAAAAAGGATAAGCTGTTTGGTCTGATTCTAACCACGCTTCTTCTGTAATGCTCGCTTCTAATTCAATAGCAGCCTGCCCCTCATATTGGATCTGTTCGGGGCAGATACCAACTGCAGCTGCAACTGCATCAAATAACCGTCCAGCCGATGATGCCTGTGGGCAATTCATATTTTTTTCCAACATTACATTAAATGTTGCTAACGGTTTTTGTGACAGCATCTGTACGAGTTCAAGTTCAGCATAATGTTTATTTACCCAATCCCAGCCTAAACATGCCTGTAAATGAGCATAGGTATTGCGCCAAGGCTGCTTCATGGCAATGGTACCGCCTAGTAAAGCAATTGGTTTGAAATGGGCCAAACGATGACTTTGATGATAATCTGCTAGCAGAAACTCGCCTCCCCATAGTGTCTCATCATCACCATAACCCAAGCCATCTAAGGCAATACCAAGCACAGATTCACTCTCTAAAGTATAATTATTATCGACAAGACACGATGCAATATGGGCATGATGATGTTGGATAAGTTGTAACTCTATAGCGTGTTCTTCGGCAATTTCATGACCTGCTTTATTAGAAAGATATTCAGGGTGTGCATCAACGGCTAACTGACTGGCCTGGTGCTGAAATAGATTTTGGTACAAAACAATATTGTGCCGATAGTCCTGGTAGCTAAGATAGTTCTCGAGATCACCAATATGTTGAGACAAAATTGCCTGCCCATTTTTCAGTAAACAAAAAGTATTTTTTAGCTCACTACCCATGGCTAAAATCTGTGGCGCCCTATTAAAACCTTCAGGTAATACGATGGAATGTGGTGCAAAACCTCTGGCACGGCGCAAGAACTGTGGCTGTCCTGCCATTAATCGCATTACCGAATCATCAACACGATTTTCAATATCACGATTATGAAGTAGGAAATAATCTGCAATATTAGCTAACCGTGTTAATGCGTCATTGTTATCAATACATTGAGGTTCGTGTGCAGCATTTGCTGACGTTAAGACAATGGGATGATCCATATCATTTAGCAGCAAATGATGCAGTGGGCTATAAGGCAACATAAAACCGAGTGTATTGTGCCCGGGAGCAATATTATTAGCTAACGATGTCTGCTGCTTTTTTTCTAATAAAACAACAGGTGCTGAACTACTAGTCAATAACGCTCGTTCTTGTTCGTTCACATGACAATATTGTTCAATCATTGTCATATTTTTGGCCATTAAAGCAAACGGCTTACGAGGACGTTGTTTCCGGTTCCGCAAACGTTGCACCGCCATTTCATTACTGGCATCGACAGCCAAATGGAAACCACCAATTCCTTTGATCGCAACAATAGATTGTGTATTTAAGTAGCTTACAGTATCAATAATGGCTGATTCAGTGGTAAGTTTCTTTCCATTTTTATCGGTTAACCAGCATTCAGGACCGCAGTCTGGGCACGCATTAGGTTGAGCATGAAAACGACGATCAGAGGCTGAATTATATTCTTGTTCACAGCTTGAGCATAGGGCGAATTTAGCCATACTCGTATGAGCTCTGTCATATGGAATAGCTCGAATAATACTTAGACGAGGACCACAATGGGTACAGTTAGTGAAGGGATAACCATAGCGGCGATTAGTAGGATCAAAAATATCAATTATACAGCTCTTACATGTCCCTGCATCGGCAGTCACACCCGTATTAGCATTAGATTGGGTAGAAGAAATAATCTCAAAGTCATGAGCTAAATTTTCCGATGCAGCTTGTGACCGTCGTTCAATTGAATCAATACGGGCGAGTATAGGTTTTTCATCCCTCAAACTTTGAACAAATGCATCTATAGCACCCTCTGAGCCATGCACCTTAATGATGACCCCATCACCATCATTACTCACATTACCTGTTAGCTTAAATCGTTGTGCTAAATGCCAAACGGTTGGACGAAAACCCACACCTTGAACAATACCTCTCACATGGATGTGTTCAGCATGAATTGTGCTGGTAGAAGTAATGTTTTCTTTTTCCACCAAACACTCCTAAATAGAACTACCGGAATATAATATTACACTTATTGAAAAAAGTGTACTATTACTTTCCATCACGGATATTAGTGAACAGTACAAACCATACATGGATCGAACGATCGTACAATATGTTGAATCGCAACAGCCTTATTACCATCATCTTCTACATCTGTATTTAATAGCGCCTGTTCGAGTGCGCCAGCAACATTATCTTTATCTCTAGGAGAAAAGTTCCACGTTGTTGGGGCAACAATCTGGTAATTAACAATTTTACCTTTATCGATGCTCATCCAATGTCCCAAGCTACCACGAGCAGCCTCAACGAGACCTTGTCCTTCTGCTTTATCCGGCATACTGACTTGATGACAGAAAGGTTCATTCGGTTTGATTTTTCGACACCAGTTTTCCATCTCTGGCACAACTCGCGTAAGCTCAAGCAAACGGGCAACAATACGGTTAGTAACATTGCTCTGGTTATTTTCCACTAAATCGAGTATCAGTGGATGCCTAGCAATTGTTTGACGGGCTAAAGCACCCACCTCAATCACACTCTCGTCATAACGTGGTGCTTTACACCAGCTATAGCCCTCAGATTGTTCTGGATCAGGTAAGGTCATACCTTGAAAAGGATGTGCAGGTTCATTCTGCGATAACATCCAACTATGACTCAAATCTTCTCGTATTAGCTGAGTGTTTAGATTTGTTTTTTTGCCACTATTTCCTGCCCAAATTCCTTGGGGGAATAAAAACTCATCTTTAAAACTATATGCACCATAACTCATAAAATGTGCATCAATTTTTCCCAGTTTATTCAGATCTAAATCATCAGCAACACGTAAAAATTGGGCAAAATCACTCTGCCGATGATCCTCAGCCCATGTTTTAAGTCCATTCTCACTATCCAATTGGCTGACATTCTCTAAGGAATCAGCAAAAAGTTGAGATTCAAGAAACTGACGGAATCCCATTAGTATTGCTAACAATTTAACTTTGTCAGATGCACCAATCGTGGTTGTCGTACCACCCGGTTGAATGCTTAAGGTATGAGGCCATTTACCTGCTAATATGCCTGTTATGTGCATAAATTCAGCCCGTGCTTTTAACATTGTACTGGCCGCAGTGCCTATTTGAGCTCGAAAACGAGATTCAAGCTCTCCATACCAGCTCTTTTGTTGATATTCATCACGAGCAAAATCAGGCATAAAAAACAAATAAAAATGAGTAAGATGATCTGCCATATTTTCACAGGCTAGAATAATATTACTGGCTAATTGCCCATTTGATTCCGTCTTAACACCTTGAGCATCCGCCAAGGCGTTAGCGCATGCTATAGATTGAGATACTGAACAAATACCACAAATCCTTGGGGTATAAATCAGGGCATCCAGTGGTGGTTTACCTTGCATAATCTGTTCAAAACCTCGGTAAAGCGGGGAATTAACCCATGCTTTACTGATCTTCCCATCAGTGACTTCCACCTCTAGTTCAAGATCACCCTCTACGCGATTAAATGGTCCATAAATTTTACGTGTCATGATCTTTCCTTCTGCTTTCCAGGAGGGGTAATGATCTGGCTTGCCGTGGCATTATCTTTTAACCGTTTAGGTGTAGCCGCTTTTGAAAGTGAGGCCAGTGCAACAAACCAGGCTTTTGGCATATCTGTTGGCAAACCAACCGGTATACCTGCCACTTTAGGTGTTTCAGTAAAACTTAGTCGAGGTTGTTCAAATTCTGGGGCAGTACAATTAATACAAGGATAACCACCATTCAGACAAGATCCTGAACCATTCCAAGGTCGAATATTACAGTCTGCTCGCGCTTGAGTGCCCAGGCAACCTTTATGCTCCATCATGCAGCCTATATCACCTAGTGTTTCTGCACTGGCCTTATATTCATAATATTCATTACGCGCGCAACCATGATGAACAAGGTGATCTGTATATGCACGGGGACGATTAAGCTCATCCAGATCTTCACTGTGCAGCTCATCTAATGCCAGTTGCATCAATACATTGGTCACCCAATCAGGGTGAGTCGGACAACCTGCCACATTAATAACAGGTAAGCCTGCTGGTGATAGCCAATCTTCCCCCAATAATCCACCTGCTTGTTTACCGTCATACTGCAATCCGCAGGCATCTGCTGGGTTATTACCCGCCGCCGTCACGCCACCAAAAGCAGCACATGACCCCATCGCTAGCGTATAGTCTGCTTTTTCAGATAAGCTTTGCAACCAGGACATCATTGATTTTCCCGTTCCCCCAAGCATATGAAAGCGTCCTGTTCCACTAGGACCTCGCATGACCGAACCTTCTAAACAAAGTGCATCTAATCGTATTTTTCCATCAAGAATGTTATTTAATAGCTGTATAAATTCATCCGCTGACGCTTCGCTTAACGATGGATGCCAAAGAAGATTAATATCAGCACTTTTAAACCGCGTCATCACATCTGGAGACTCGGCATTGAGTAGCGATATACTGCAGCCCCCGCAGCCGCCTGATTGCAACCATAATACGTTAAACATTAGGCAGACTCAGGGTGAAAATAGCGCCACCCTCTTGATGGTTATCCGCTGTCAAACTGCCATTACATTGATCTTTTGCCAAACCATAACTGATATACAAGCCTAAACCTGTTCCTTTGCCCACAGGCTTGGTGGTGAAAAAAGGATCAAAAATCGCATTCATATCTTCTTTACTAATACCCGCGCCATTATCCCTTATAGAAATGTGAACAACGTCGTGCTCAATATTGAGTATTACCTCTATCAATGGCTTTGCTACTTCCTCAATCGCATCAATTGCATTTTGTAATAAATTAATCACAATCTGATGCACATAACCTTCATTTGTCTCAACAACTAATTCCTTCGGCATATCACTTATGATGGTGGGTGTTATACCTGATGAATGAACGATAAGATGAATCGCCTTATCAACAAGATTAGCAATATCAACAGGCGTATTTTCCTGGCGGTTAGGTGTTACAAAACCACGCAATTCATGCACAATGTTTTTTACGCGCTCTGCACTTTCTAATGAGCCTTCTAGCAGCGAAGGTATATCCTTGAGGATCCGATCTATTTTTAGTTCAGCACGCAATTTCTCACGCTCTTCAATACTAATATTTTGGTGAATACTTTCTATGTAATGCTGGAAATTTTCTTCATAACGCTGAAGTGCATACATATTGCCAAAAACAAAACTAATGGGATTGTTCAGTTCATGTGCAACACCAGCAATTAAGCGGCCTAATGATGCCATTTTTTCTGATTGTAAAAGTTGTTGCTGTGTTATCTTTAGCTTTTCATGGGTTTCTTTTAATTTAAGATAAGCTTTACGAATTTCACCTAATGGCCTCCCCGTTAATACTGAGCCAATGAGTTTTCCTGTGTGATCGTAGTGTGCTTTACTGGTCATGGATACTGGCACCGACTCGTGTCGAGCATCTATTATTTCAATTTCACAATCAAACAATACGCCTGACCGCACTTTTTTAGCTAGTTTTTCGGCGAGTTTGCTATTAGATTTTGAGTTGATGAATAAGTCAGCTAATCGTTGCCCCCTCAATTCAATACTTGTTTGCCCTGTCAGTTGTTCTAAGGCCGCATTAACTCGTAATATATATCCCATTGTATCCGTCACAATCAATATATTGTGCATAGCAGACAAAATACTTTCTATAAACTGATGCGCTTCTCCCAGTTCTGTGTTCTTGTTCTCTAATTCAACTTGTGAATTAACTAGGTCAGCATACATATTATCCATCTGCTGAATAACTTCAACCCAAGCTTCATCACCGATTATATTATCAAGCTCGAATGTGCTTGAAATAGATTTTTCATTGTATTTCGATTGCTGAATCTCCACAATTTTTAACTACTAGCTACTCACCGCTAGATCTACGATGTCTTGTTCCACCTGTTCAAGTTTATAGCGCTCTAATTTGCTACGTAACCCTACCCTAGAAAGGCCTAATTCGTCTGCGGCACGCGTTTTATTCCAACGATGTCTCACCAATGTTTCCTTAATAATATGTGCTTCAAGCGACTCAATTCGATCTTTTAGATTACCTTGAGAACTACTGGTCACTAATTTCATATCCTGGCGCATTTCATCTGGTATTGCGCGTAGAACATGAGGAGAAATAAGCTCTGCACCTAACTTCGATTCTTGTGTTAATACCAACATTCGTTTGATTTCATTCTCCAATTCCCTGACATTGCCAGGCCATTGGTATTTTTGTAGACACTCCATTGATTCAGTAGTAAAACCATCCACTTTCTTTCCAAGTTCAGCTTGCGTTTTATTAAG
>Ga0164313_10005013_pt1 | contig 11743 bp, 4 predicted proteins | sample GuaBasSedimGuay4_FD_113735 | JGI IMG/M metagenome (GOLD analysis project Ga0164313, IMG submission 113735) | Subseafloor sediment microbial communities from Guaymas Basin, Gulf of California, Mexico - Guay4, Core 4569-4, 0-3 cm | ecosystem: Environmental > Aquatic > Marine > Hydrothermal vents >... | reverse complement strand
TTATGCATATGCACATCCATCTGTGGAAATGGAATATTGAGCCCTGCGGTGCCAAAGCCTTCATAGACACGACGGTTCATGTAGAAAAACACATCCCAGTAATCATCACCCTTTACCCAGGCGCGAACAGCAAAATTGACGCTGCTATCTGCCAGGGCTGATACCTCCACAAATACCGCTGGATCTTTCAGTACTCTTGGGTCATCTTCAAGCATCTTGGTCATCACACTTTGAGCGGTAGCGACATCGTCACCATAACCAATCCCAAATGTCCAGTCAACGCGACGTGTCGGTTCTGTTGAATAATTGACCATCGAATTAGTGGCAAGACCTCCATTGGGAATAATGATAGTCTTATTGTCAAGGGACTTGAGAATGGTGTTGAAAATCTGTATTTCATCAACTATTCCGTCATGCCCCTGTGCAGCGATGTAATCACCGATTTTAAACGGTTTAAAAAGAAGGATCATCACACCACCGGCAAAATTCTGCAGTGTTCCTGACAATGCCAGACCGACCGCAAGACCAGCAGCACCCAGCAGTGCCACAAATGAAGTTGTCTCCACACCCAGCTGACTGATGATAGTGATGATCAGGGCAACCTTCAGCAAAACGGAAAGCAAAGCTCTGAGAAATCCACGTAAAGATGGATCAACATCTTTTTTTGTCATCATTTTGGTTATGCGTCCCATGATCAGTTTGATAATCCATGATCCTACGATCCATACGACAATGGCTATGAGCGCTTTGACCCCAAAGCCAAGAGCCATGTCAATATATTGTTCCGGGTTGTTTAAAATTTGATCCATGAGTTGAGTTTTTATGTGAGTGAATTAATTGACGATAAAGGTACAAAAGGGGAGGCAACGGCAGGTGCAAATAGGTCACGAAGCAATGCTAAGCAAAAACTAGTTGGCGTCTATCAATTTGCCTGACCCTGTGATCATTGAGTTGATTGTCGGGGAGCCTTTGTACGAAACGTTTCCTGAGGCGGAAATCTTGACCTGGAGCTCATCTTCGACAAATACCTCAGCATTACCTGAACCGGAATTATCCATAGTGCATATTCTACTTGTCAGGTCAAAAGCAAGGTAAGATCCTGAACCCGAGAGGGTGACAGCCTGTGAATTTGTGGTTCCGGTCAGAATTACATCTGCTGAACCGGAAATCAATACATCAAGTCGCTCCGCATCAAAATTTGCCTTTATTTCACCGGATCCGGTACTCTCTACGACAAGTCTGTCAGAAATATTCAATACGCCGGACTGGAAAAATCGACCCGATCCGGATACAAGGACTGTGAATTGGTCAAGATTGTCAAATGAGTTTAATATGACGCGGTCAGCAGCGATGCTTTCAATAGACTTGATGGTGGGTAAAGTTATTTTAACGACAATGTCGAGTTCGTTGTAGCATTCTCCAGTCAGCGAAATAAGCCATATACTGTCACTCACAATAGTGGAGATATGATCAATAATGTTTTGTTGCCCTTCTATCACTACAAGTTGTTCGGTCCCTTGCTCTATCTGGATTTCGAACACACTTTCGGCGACAATACTGTGAAAGGAATTAAGATTTAAGGGTACGCTGATGATTCCACCTGATCCATCAATACATCCATTGCCATTGTCGCACGATGGAAGGAGGAAAATGGTAAAGGCCATAGAGAGGGCAACTAAGATTGCCGGTCTGTGCCAGGTGTATTTGTATTGTCTCACGGAATAGTTGTTTATGTCATATAGGCAATGGGGTGTAAAGATAATTATGGGCTCGACTTATTGCAATTGCAAAGAATAATTTGCTCTAATGTTTGAAATTCGACGGATAATTCATTAGCTTGCTATCGAGCCTCTGGAGGCTTCAAAGAATCACTTCGCTACACACAACACAATGTTTACACGTAACACTTTAGCTCTGCTAACGATATGCATTAGCATGTCTGTTGGAGCACAAACCCTAAGTCCATCAGTGATTTCGCCTGCAGGTGATATAGATCACACAGATGATATTTCGCTGGAATGGACAATAGGAGAACTGGCCGTTGCCACAAATTATGCAGACGGCCGAATGCTAACTGAGGGGTTTCATCAACCCCTTTTAAACGTCGAGAGAATCATTCCTCCTGGAAAAGACGAACACAACGATTTAGTGGTCACAATCGCACCAAACCCCGTAAAATATACGCTTGGTGTTGAGATAATTGATCCGCAAAAGCGCATTCTGGAATTACAATTAATTGATGCTCAGGGCAGGCTGGTCGAGCATACAAAAATGGATGCCAATACTCAAAATCTCGAATTTGATATGAGCAATTATGCTGCGGGGTTTTATGTGCTACGGATTATTGATCCGGCATCTCAATCACTACTGGACGCTTTTAAAGTGGCCAAAATCAATTAGAACATTCATCTAACACTCTTAATAATTCATCATGAAAAGATTATTCTTTTTCGTATTCTGCGCGCTATGCGTGGCACAAACCGCTATTGCCCAACAAGTTCCACAGGGAATGAAATACCAGGCTGTCGCACGGGACAATTCCGGTGAAGTCATGGTTGATAAGCAAATCGATTTAAAAGTGAGCCTACATGGCGAACTTGCAAACGATGAGACATTTTACATAGAAGAACACTCGGTCACAACGAACAAGTTGGGCCTCTTTACCTTGACAATTGGTGAGGGGTATGTCGATTCAGGCGTATTCGAAGATGTGCCCTGGAGTACGAGAGATGTATGGATGAGAGTAGCTATCAGCCAGGATGGAGGTAACGAGTATACACTTATAAGTGAAAGCCGCATGTTGTCAGTACCATATGCGTTTCATGCAGCTACAGCTGCGAAATTGGTAGAAAAACAAGATGGTCTGGGGCCCGATGATGGAGATGGTACGACACCTGATCCCGGTAGTAACTCAAACAACTGGCATACGGATGGTAATATTGGTACGGACTCCCAGGTCGATTTTCTAGGCACAACTGATGTAACCGATCTTATCATCATCACTAATTATGTCGAGCGCATCAATGTCACTGCAGATGGTGATGTGCTGATGGCCAATAATGTCAGAGTAGGTAAGAACCTGGAAGTGAGGGATACTGTCTGGTTGAATACAGACAGAGCCGAAGGAGGAGATGGAGTCACAATAGTCTTTGGCGATTTTACCGTAGACTCTTTGAGCCCAACATTGCTCTCTGGTACTTTGGATGTAGACGGTAAGACGGACCTCAACTCTAAGTTGAATGTCTGGGGCGTATCGGATTTCAACAACTCTGTGAATGTCAATATGGGATTTCCAACACATTTGTCAGGTACATTGCTGGTTAACGGTGTTGCGACGTTTACAGACACAACAAATTCTACACATCAAAGTAATGGCTCTGTAACTATCGATGGAGGTGTGGGAATTGACAGTAATCTATTCGTTGGAGGAAATTTTGATGTCAGAGGTTCTTCAGCATTCGGTGGTCCCGTAGGATTCGAAAGTGTTGTGACCATATCCGACTCGACACAATCTACCAATGTAGGTAATGGCGCACTGGTCGTACACGGAGGCGTTGGTCTCAGATTGAATCTCAATGTTGGTGAAGATCTCAATGTCGGTAAGAATACGGACCTCTCCGGTACATTAAATGTGATTGCAGCGACTACTCTGAATGATATACTTACTGTTGCAGGTGCAACCCAGATTAATAATACTCTGGATGTGACAGGTGCGACGGCCCTCGGAAGTACCCTTGGGGTACATGGAATCACAACGTTAGATAATGAACTATATGTATTAAATGGTTCAAAAACGACATTGAGTGGGAATCTCGATGTGAGTGGTTTAACCAATATAGCGAATAGCACTACATCAAATACTGTTTCGGATGGTGCCTTGGTAGTTCTAGGTGGTGCCGGTATTGGAGGTAAATTGAATGTAGGTGGTGCGATGAAAGTGAACAATACATTTACAGTAAAGACTTCAGGAATCCTTGCTGTTAACCCGTCGTCAACATCTACTCCCGGGCACGTTGCCATGTTCGAAAATACGAGTAATGGAGGTGGTATTGCAATTAAAGTAGGCGCAGCAACACCTTCAAATACCAACAATTTTATCACATTTCTTAACTCTAGCGGAGGTATGGTTGGCCGTATAGAAGGTGAAACCACTGCTAATTTTAGCAATAATCAGGAATATAAAGACGACGTTGCATTTCTCTCTGCCGATGTTGCTTTTGCTGTCGTAAATGGAGTTATCGGTGGTCTAGATCTTGTTCAGGCTGGATTTAAACTGACTGCGAGTTTGACTTCTGCTACTGCATGTGTTGGATTCGGTGTATGTGTAACGGTTCCAATTGTTTCGTTTGTAGTCGAAAGTGGAGCTAATGTGATTCTGGAGATTGCGCAAGGGATAATGCTTGTTGCCGAAATTGTGAAAGTTAGTGCCAATCTGGGAGTCTATATTGCTACACATGAAACTCTTAAGGGAATAACATTTGCGTCAGGTTCGGGAGATTACGCAGAATATTTGCCACGACTCGATCCTTCTGAAGTGTTTACATGGGGTGATGTCGTCGGGATGAAGAATGGATACATTACAAAAAATACGATTGGTGCTGATCGCATCATGGTTATTTCGTATCAACCAATCGTACTGGGTGCTGTACCTGAAGGCGGTAATGAGGCAGACTATGAAAAAGTAGCATTCCTGGGGCAAGTGCCTACCAAAGTTATGGGAAAGGCCAATAAGGGAGATTATATTCTTTCAAGTGGATTTCACAATGGCTTTGGTGTCCCAAGACACCCTGATCATATGGTGCTCTCTGACTATGATAGAATTCTCGGAATCGCCTGGGAGGATTCTGGTGATGATCTTGTAAACGTTGTCAACGTTGCAATTGGCTTGAATACAAATGATCTCACTCATGTACTAAAGGATCAAGCACAACAGATCGAAGATCAACAATCACAAATTGATGGTTTGGAATCTAAAATATTACACACCAATGATGTGTTGGCAGAGTTAGTTCCTGGATTCAAAGAAGCTGCAGGATTGGATTCCGAACGCGGACCTGTAACCAGACCAGCAACGGATGCCAGCGCTCATAATGACGCAGGTAATCACGCGTATGCAGAAATGAAGCACGACAGGACATCAGGAGAGGATATTATTTACCACGAAGTGACTGCAGCAGAAATTGATGCAATGTTTGTACTTGCAAGACAGGCGTTTGAGGAAGGTGGAATTTCTATTGAAACCAATCCGTTTTGGCAAAGAATTGACAATGAACCTGCCTATAAGCAAGAAGTCGTGCGCGAATTGGAAGAGAAGTTCGAAAAGGCAGCACATACACATCAGAATATAAACGACCAATTAGGAGGCAATTAGGATGTATTGATTTTACCAATGCATTATTAATTGTGCCTGCGCCAACACGTGAATTATTTCATTGTGTTGATTGCCAGGGCAAGTGAAGATGCTCCCGTTAAGGACGTCTGATTCTTTGTCACGATATCAATAATCATTTAAACGGCTGGTTCCAGCTCCCAATAATGATGAATAGTAAAATTTTTAAGTTGCTAGTCCGCAGTCGATCAGGTGTGTTATTGTCACTTTTATTATTGATGGTCACTTCCCTGTATGCCGATGTTACGGTTAACGCTTTTTTTGAGGATAATAGCTCTTCCGTTGAGTTATGTCCGGGAGAATGCTCCAGAGTTGTTTTCGATTTTAATCTTGACAGCAGCCACACGTTTGAAATTATTTTTGAGGTAACCGTAGATGGGAATACGTTTCCATTGGTGGTGCCAGGGTTTATCGGTGGCGACACACTTGCGATTTGTCTAAGTGATGATGCAGGAATGATGACGACAAGTATTTCTGCGGAGACAATTACTCTTGATTTTCCAACATATGGGAATGAAGTCGCGATATTTGCTCTGGACACGATCAAAAACACAACTAATCCTGTAACAGTGGTTGTGATTGGTGCCATGGATTCGCTTGAATTTGATTTCACAAATCAAATAGTACCGGCGCTCGGCGCTCTTGGTCCTTACTGTCCGACTGATATGGCTGTTGCTTTGCCAACTACCGAGGATGGTATCACTGGCGACTGGTCTGGAGATGGTGTAAGCGGTAATCAATTTGATCCCGCACTTGTGACTCCCGGGAGTACAGTTACATTAACCTTTACACCGAGTCCGGCTACACAATGCGCTGATCCGAATACAACGGACGTGATGGTGTACACGCCACCGGCTCTCACGCCTGTTGAATTCGAGGACTGTCTATTTAATCTTCAGTCATTCGATCTTGCTTCACGGTCCGCTCTGGTTAATTCAAATATGACTGATACGGTGAAGTGGTTCAATGGTCAGCCATCTATGGGTGGTACACGGTATCTCCCGGCTACAGATGTAGATATTACAGAAGTTGAATTGTGGGTGCAGGTCGTAGATGTGAATGATTGTACGTCAGAAATGAGTGTTCCAGTTACAATTGTCTATAAACAGGCAACTATTCTGACCAACGATGATTCTTATTCGGGGGAGATTAGTCCTCAAGGTGGTTCCAGGTATCAAAGGCATTTTTACCTGTTAAGACAGGATGAGATAGCTGCAACAGAATTGAGTATGAATGATATCATCAATTCGATCGGTTTCACTCTTACAGTTGCACAAGATGCGATTACACAAGGTGCTTTCAAGGTTTATCTTGAAAATACAACTGATATAATTAGCCGCTTTGATACGACATGGACTGAGGTGGTGTCGATGACTAATTCGTATAGTGCAATAAATATTCCTTCAGGTGATTACGAATGGCAGGTCCAGGCGGTCTGTACTAATGATAGTTTGACATTTACTGGAATCTCGGAGTTTTCAAATGCAGATCTGAGTGGATGTAACAGGCCTATTAATTTGATTTCGGACAGCATTGGTGATAACTACGTAAAGTTGAGTTGGTACGCACCAACCTCGCCAGGGTTGCAGCACTATCTGATTGAGCACAAGGCACTTGGGTCGACTACATGGACGTCAAATACTTCCACGTCCCTTTCATATGTGGCAAATGGATTAATTGCAGATACAATATATCAATGGAGAGTGAGTACGATCTGCGCAAGTGGGTCTTCAGATCCTACAGGTAGCACATTTGTGACTCTTGATGCGCTCGGTTGTGCTGCACCTCCTGCTGTATTGCCGAATGGTGCAGTAAATGACACGAGTATTCAGTTGTCGTGGGATAGTGCTGGAGGAGCAACAGGTTATATCGTTGAAAGTCGGCAGATAGGAAGTTCGTTTTGGTTTGCTACAGCAACAAATACGAATAGTGTAAGGCTCGAATTGGGCTTGAAAGCAGGGACGACATATGAATGGCGTGTACGGGCTGTATGTGCAATTGGGACCAGTATCTATACGGATGGGAATGATTTTACAACCTCCGGTGCAACGGTGTGCTATACACCAGCTGAACTGTTTACGAATGCAATTTCGTCCAGCGGTGCTAAATTAAACTGGACAGGAACTCCGGGTGCAACCGTGTACAACATTCGCTATCGACTTAAGAGGTCCATATCCTGGGATCATGCCAAAGACCCCATGATCCTCGTACATGATGATACGATTTCAATCCCAAGTGAGATTGGGCCTTACCACATTAACTTTTCAGGCGTATCACATGACACCATGAAGTACACCGGTGGTGGATTATATGTAGCATACGAATACTCTAATTCGACAGGTCCGGTCTCTTCATTAAATTCTGCTTTGGCTTCCGCCCAAAACACAGTATTAAAAGGATCGTTTGGACAGGATTCTATTAAATATGTGATGAGTCTGATTACCAGGACGGATAATGCAGCGTCTGGGTTAGACACAGTTTTAACTTCTGTGGACCTGCGGCCCATTACACATCTTGGTTCGAAAAACCTTGTGGATAGCGTAGAGGTGGTTGCAGTATATGCCATGGGGCATCACGCAATATCCTATAGCAGTCCTACTCCGATTTCTGCATTGGTAAAAAATTACGCAGATGAAGCAAGGACGTTAAATGTAAACCTCGTTGTCAAAGATCAGGCAAGTGGTATTGAAAGGTGGACTGATACGCAAAATGTTACGATTCCAGCAGTGAGCAATATGCGTGTCACTTTTACAGGCTGGACTCCGGAGTTAATCGAAACAGATTCAATTATTGTTTCCGTCGATCCACTTCCAGGTGAGAATGCTGTACGTAATAATACCAATCACTATATACAGAAGGTGAATGCATCTGTGATGGCTCAGGCCGATGGAAGTAGCTCCATTACTGGAGCTGGGTTTGGAGCCGGGTCAGGATTATTGTTGAACCGATTCATGATGAATGGATGTGGGAGTGTCAATGCAGCGCAGATTTTTCTTGATTTTTCAGCTCGAAATAACAGTTTGTACGCAGTAATTCTGGACGCTACAGGGGCTATTTTGGATTCATCTTCAGTGTTTACACCTGATTCAACAGAAGTCAACGCATATCACGCTTTCTATTTCCCTAAAGCTTCAAGTTTCACAAATGAAAATTTCTATATCGGATTGGCACAACCAGCCAATGCGATGCATCCGTATCATCCTGTCGGAGTGCAATGGGAATCAGAGGAAGTGCGGGACGGCAATTATTACAGGGACGATATCATCGGTGGAAATCTAAGTGATAATCCGTTGCCAGGGAGACTTATGATCCGGGCTGAAATTGTTCCAGGCAGACCTGTTCCGAAAATAGTTGGAAATAATGCATTGTGTACAGATAGTACGAATATCTTAACTGTTGAAAGTGCCACTCTACGATATGCAACCCGTGTTGTGAATTATAGCTCGGAGTTTTCGAATGTCGGCTTCAGTGTTCTTCAAGCGTTGGGAACACCAAACGTGTATCCGGCTCATGAGATTAATACTGACGCCTGGGTAAGTAATGGCCCCACTGATCGTGAGTATCTCGAATTGGAATTTACGGAGATGGATTCGGTCAATTTCATTGACATTTATGAAACCTTCAATCCGGGATCTGTTGATACTGTGTATGTAAAGGATCCAAATACAAATACATTTATAGAGGTCTATTCGGCGTCAGCCGGGCAAGAGGAATTTGTGGCAAGAATTCTTCACATCGATTTTGCACTCACGCAATTTAAAGTGAGTGAGATAAGAATTGCCATGAGTACGCCTGATTCTTTGGGTGCAAGGTCAATTGATGCCGTGTGCATAGGCAGAAGAGAGAGTATGGCTGATTTTGCGACGTATCTTTGGTCCCCGGGGAACGAGACAACTGCATCAATTTCTGTATCGGCTACCGGAACATATTCTGTCATCGTGGATGCTGCATTTGCGTGTAGCGGTAGCGATAGTGTAGCGATATTTACACCAATTCAGATCAGTCCGATTATAACTGCTGACGGGATAACTACATTTTGCCCGGGGGATAGTGTGATTCTGACTTCAGACAGGGAGACAGGCAACCTTTGGAGTCCTGGCATGGAAACAACGCAAAGTATTACCGTGTATAATCCGGGATCCTATTTCGTGACTGTTGATGATGGGACTGGTTGTGGGTTAGTGACATCGAGTTCTATGACAGTAAGTCATCTTGATGTTCCTACAAATGTTGTGACAGGAAATACAATTATTTGCCCTGGGGAGTCTACGGTACTAGGAGCAGCAGACATAGGAGGGTATACATATGCATGGTCAAACGGAGCTACATCGCGTGAGATCACAGTAAACACCTTAGCGACTTTTTACGTCACGGTGACTAACCCTTCCGGTTGTAGCTCAATCGCAAGTGCAACGACAATTGCTGCACCTGATTTGATGCCTGTTATAACTGGAAATTTGATGCCTTTGATAAACGGAACTTTGGTTATTTGCCCCGGCGATACTGCAGATTTGGATGTCGGTAGTGGTTATGCCTCACAATCGTGGTCAACAGGAAGTGGTGCACAGTCTGTTGAGGTTCTTGCTGCAGGTTTTTACAGTGTCACGGTGACGAATGCACAAGGATGTACAGGTGATACAAGTGTGTCGGTTTCATTCTATACTCTTACTCCTTTCACGATTGAAGGGTCGACCACCTTCTGCCCGGATTCTACTACAGAATTAAGCGTCTCAGGATTCGTATCTTATGAATGGAGCACAAACTCCATATTTCCTGTAATCGATGTCGGTATCCCCGGTCCATATTCAGTCACAGTAACAGATGCAAATGGTTGCAATGGTACAGGAGTAGTACATGTCACTGAACTTACAAGACCATTTGTCCAAATAGGTGGCGATGTTGGTTATTGCCCGGGTGATATGGCAACACTTGATGCGGGCGCAGGCTTTAACACATATCAATGGTCAAATGGAGGTGGGACAGCACAAACAGCGTCTTTTGGGTCACCAGGAGATTACAGTGTTACTATCACAGATAGTAAAACGTGTGGTGCAAGTGACACTGTCACCATTGCAGAGTTCAACGTGAAAATACCATTCATTTCAGGTACGCTGTCATTTTGTGGCGGTGCAGCCACGCAGCTTGATGCCGGGGCCGGCTTTGTTGCATATCTCTGGTCCACGGGTGAAACAACCCGGATGATTGACGTAGTAACAATAGGTACATTCTCTGTTACCGTTACAGATGGCAACGGATGTACCAGTTCGTCGTATGTTGAGACGACTGGTGAAGGTACGGTCCCCGTGTCTCCCGGGCCAATATCCGGACCTCAGTCAGGCTTGTGCAATCAATCGATTACGTACTCAATTTCACCGGTGAGCAATGCGGAATATTACGTTTGGTCAGTGCCTGAAGGTGATACAATATTGAGTGGACAAGGCACGACAAGTATTGAGGTATTGTTTAGAGACGCATCAACTGGCGAAATCGAAGTTGGTGCGGCCAACTCATGTGGCCAGAGCCCCTCGCTGACCCGAAGGTTTATCGTTGTGTTTAAGACGCCACCACCGCCAGATCCAATCAACGGACCTGTGACTCCGGTATGTGCGAATGACGTAATCACGTATTCAATAAATGAGATACCTGGTGTTACCTCGTATCAGTGGATTGTGCCGGTAACGGCTTCAGTCACGGCTGGTCAGGGAACAGCAGTCGCAGAGATTACTTTTGGATCTGACTATGTTGAAGGAGATATCTGCGTGTACGCCGTGGGCGTATGTGGGAATGGCCCTGCAACATGTCTGACCACAATTGCGGGTTTGGATTCGGACGGCGATCAAATATTGGATTGTAATGACAATTGTCCATTTACATACAATCCGCATCAAAAGGACAAGGATGGAGATGGGATTGGTGATTTGTGTGATCCTTGTGACAACAATGGCGGCGGGGGTGGGCCCTGCGACGACGGTGATCCATGTACTACGGATGACACGTTTGACGAGAATTGCAATTGTGTTGGAATAGTTTCTCCTGATTCGGACAATGACGGTGTTTGTGATGTTGAGGATGCGTGTCCGGGCTTTGACGATGCGCTGGATATGGATGGAGATGGTGTCCCCGACGACTGTGACATTTGTCCTTTGGGAGATGATAATGATGATGGCAACAATAACGGTGTCCCGGACGCCTGCGATACGTGCTCGTCATTTATCGCTAGTGCAGGAGACTGTGAGGTCGTCTTTGTAGGTTGGGCGCCTGAAGAATGTGTGGATCTCATCGCCTCAGCGATTGGCGGGACGGCCCCACTTGCGTATTCCTGGAGTATTGGTTGTACGGATACGGTCACCACCG
>Ga0164313_10005012_pt1 | contig 11746 bp, 9 predicted proteins | sample GuaBasSedimGuay4_FD_113735 | JGI IMG/M metagenome (GOLD analysis project Ga0164313, IMG submission 113735) | Subseafloor sediment microbial communities from Guaymas Basin, Gulf of California, Mexico - Guay4, Core 4569-4, 0-3 cm | ecosystem: Environmental > Aquatic > Marine > Hydrothermal vents >... | reverse complement strand
GTGGAATGGGGGCGTTGTTCACATCGAATATCTCCCAGATGCTACCATCGAAACTACCTAAACCATAGCCTGTGGCAATCCAGATAGTATTGCTGGAATCCACGGCCAGATCCCAAATGGAATTGTCTGGGATCCCAGAGTTGGAAGTAGTGTATTTGGTCCACTGCGCATTGACATTGATAACGTTGAGCAACAGGACCGGAAAAAGGATCTTGGCAATAGATCTCATAATTGTTCTCTTCAGGCGGCTAAGATAGGAGGGAAGAAGGCCAGAATATGTTAACTATAATTAAGATCGATGACCATTATTGAAAACGGAAGATCCGTTTAGGGATGTTGAAGGAAAAAAGCTTTTGAATATTGCTTTATTGATCCCGACACCTTCCGGAATTCCTCCATGATCTCATCTTCGCTTCCCTCGGCATTCGCTGGGTCTGGGAAGTTCCGGTGGAGCTTTTGAGCAGAAGTAGGAAAGTAAGGGCAACGCTCTTTGGCGTTATCGCAAACAGTAATTACAAAGTCGAAGTCGATGTCTTGGTATTCATCAATGTGATTCGAGGTATGGGCGGAGATGTCGATTCCCTCTTCCTTCATCACTTGTATGGCTCTTGGGTTCACGCCATGTATTTCAACGCCTGCGCTATACACTTCGTCCTTGTCACCAGCAAAGTGGCGCAAGTATCCTTCGGCAATTTGACTACGGCAACTGTTGCCCGTGCAAAGCACTAAGATCTTCTTCATCCTTCAGAATTTCCACTTGTTGGCAAAAGCAACCAGTGAAAGCATAATGGGTACTTCTATCAATACGCCCACAACAGTGGCTAAGGACGCACCCGAGTTCAAACCGAACAAAGAGATGGCAACAGCTACGGCCAGTTCAAAGAAGTTGCTGGCAGCGATCATAGCTGCGGGAGCGCAGACATTATGCTTCAACCTAAGGTAACGTCCCAAGAACCAAGTCAGAAAGAAGATGAAGTAGGTTTGAATGGCAAGTGGTACGGCGATCAGCAAGATGTTCATCGGGCTTTCGATGATCTTGTCCCCCTGAAAAGCGAAGAGCAGGATCAATGTAAGCAGGAGGGCCACGATGGAAATGGGTTTCAGCCGGCTTAGGAATTCATCCTTGAACCATTGTTCGCCTTTTATTCGGATCAAATAGCGGTTGCTGAGATAACCAGCGCCGAGCGGTATCACCACAAAGGTGACCACAGAAGCCACGAGCACATCGTAGGGGATATGGATGTCCGTAATGCCCAACAGAAATCGCACGATGGGTATGAACAGCACCAGAAGAATGAGGTCGTTCACGCTTACCTGAACGAGCGTGTAGTTGGCGTCGCCTTTGGTAAGGTAGCTCCAAACGAAGACCATGGCCGTGCAGGGCGCGGCGCCCAGCAAGATCGCTCCGGCTATATATTCCTGTGCCAGTTCCGGTGTTATCCATGCAGCGTAGAGTTTCGTGAAGAAGATCCATGCGAAGAAAGCCATGGTGAAGGGTTTTACCAGCCAATTGATCACTACTGTAAGCCCAAGCCCCTTCCAATTCTTTCCAACATTCTTGATAGACGAGAAGTCGATCTGCACCATCATTGGGTAGATCATCAGCCAGACCAGAATGGCCACTGGTATGTTCACCGTTTTGAATTCCCAAGTACTAAGGATCTGGATATGATCACCGGCCAACTTGCCTAGTACAATTCCGACTATGATGCAGGCAAAGACCCAAACGCTCAGATATCGTTCAAAAGTCCCCATTGGATATCAGCAGCAGCCCGAGCCAGGTTCGCAATTATTATTTGCATCAAGAGAAGCCAAACTCACTCGTGGCTTTTCCTCGGGAACACCGCACTTATCTCTTGCAAGGCAGTCCGTCTGCTTTTCGGTCAGCTCGAATGCCTCTCCATTGAAACGCAAGCCATACTTGCCGATCGTGTCACTTTGGTATTCTACTTCGATCTCATGATCCTCCAAACCAAGCGTACGTTCAGAAAGCTCGATGATGGATCGAAGCTTCACAGCGCTCAATCTATGGTCATGATCATCGGAATACCAAAGCTGGAAGTTGACCACATTTTCATTTCGCACCGTTCCGCCGCAATCGATGAAATGTTTTTCAATTGTGCCGACTTCAGTAACATGGAAGTGCTCTGGAATGCGTTCGCCGTTAGGCAACACAAAACGCACTTGATCCATTGTAGAGAGTGAATTCTTTATTTCTGAAAGCGTCATGTTTCGATAGTTCCTTTTTGCGAAAGCATTATTGCGATCGGTCTCGTCCTCTCGAATTGCGAGAGAATGATCATGAATACCACGGTGATCGGGATGCATAAGAACATGCCCGTAACTCCCCAAATGGCACCCCAGAACGCCAGTGAGATTATTGTTACTAATGGACTAATGTTCATCGAGTGTCCCATCATTCGTGGCTCAAGAATATTCCCTACAAGTACCTGTATGGATGCAATAAAGACGATGATCATGATACCTTCATGCAATCCGCCGAATTGGATTACACTATATGTAGCGGGAAATAATGTGGCTATCAGGGAGCCAACAGTTGGGATATAGTTCAATAGGAAGATGAGGAATGCCCAAAAAACAGGAGTGTCTATCCCAATAATTAAAAGCACTAAATAACTCATGGCCCCTGTTAGAAGGCTCATTAATGTTTTAAGCCATAAGTACTTCTCTATGGAACTTTCGATGCGCTCGCTGATCTCTACGAATTGAACGAATTTACCCTGACTGTTGAGAATATTCCGGATCTTGATAAGGAAATAGGTCTCTTCCAAAAAGATGAACAAGGCATAAAGGATGATCATGAACGTGCTGCTTAGAACCCCGGTAAGTGAACTAAAGACCGTACCTAGTGTTTCGCCGATGTTCAAACCAGAGAAAACGTTCTTTAAAGTGTCCTTAAGATCGAACCCGAATAGATCGGGAAGTTCATCGATCATATGAACGAAATTTTTATCGTAACCGCTGTGGGATTCGGCCAAGGTGGTAATGCTGGCAGAGATGATCTTCGAAATGGTTCCAAGAACGAACAGGATAACGATCGTAGCGATCATGCTCTTGACCCAAGAAGGCACTTTTTCACGAACGAACTTAATTCTATCCTGGGTCTGCTTGATCTTTCTAACAATGAACCAAAGCAGCAAAGCGAACACAAAAGGGATCAGCAATTGCTTGCCATAGATAAGTATTATCACAATAGCACAAGCAGTAATTAAGAAGTATGCGACCTTTTGTAATTGCAATTTATAGTGCGTTGTTTCGGGGCTGCAAGTTAAGCAGAGGTATGTGCCAATATGAGTTATGCCAAATTACTATACGAGGGATGGATCGCAATACTTTTGCAGGCCTATTCAGAAACAAGGATCATTAAATATTCATAACATGTCATTTACTGGAAAAAAATTCCCGAATCTCACTGTTCCCGCTATCAATGCAAAAGGAGAGGAGAAAGAGATCAATGTGTTGGAAGAGGCCATCAACAACAAAAAGAAGGTCTGTCTTTTTTGGTACCCGAAAGATTTCACTTTCGTTTGCCCAACTGAGATACACGCTTTTCAAGCTGCAATAGCTGAATTCGAAAAAAGGAACACCATTGTTATTGGTGCTTCATGCGATACTAAAGATGTTCACCTTGCTTGGTTATTGACACCAAAGAACCAAGGCGGTATCGCAGGTGTTAACTACGATCTGCTTGCAGATACTAACCGTAATCTGGCTAATGTTTTGGATGTCCTTGACATTACGGACTATGTTTTCGATGAAGAACTTGGAGTAGAGTTGAAAGTTGGAGACGATGTGCCTTATCGTGCTACTTTCCTTATTGACGAAGAAGGAACTGTATTCCACGAAAGCGTGAACGTAAAGCCACTAGGCCGTAACGTGAACGAATTCCTTCGTCTGATCGACGCATGGGCGCACCATCAAGAGAATGGCGAGGTCTGTCCTGCGAACTGGGTTGAAGGTGAAGATGCCATGGCCGAGAACAGAGATGGCGTACAAGAGTATTTGAGTACGGACTGATATTATTAGAACCAAAAAGAGCCCAGTGATAATACTCACTGGGCTCTTTTTGTTTGGTGCCTTTGCTATTCAGTTTTCACGAATTGAGTCTGTTGAACATAACCGTCCTTTTGCTCAACACGCACCATATAAATACTAGAAGGCAACGAAGAGATATCGACTTGCCCATTAGCCAATGTTCCGCTCAGAACTTTCTGACCGGAGATATTGAACATGGCATAAGAACTTCCCAAAAGGTCTTCACTTGCGCTTAAATTCAGAGCATTTTGGGCTGGATTAGGGAATACGGAGAACACAGGTGAGAAGACATTCTCATCAACACCAGTGCTTATTCCTTCAACTATTTCCAATGATCCATCAATATTTGGGTTCGATATCGTGTTTACGATACCAGAAGGCCAGTACACTGTTACTTCGAGTATCTGTGTTTCGCTACCTAATCCAAAGTGTGCCGCCATACTGCTCATATTGTGGAACCCATCTCCACTTTTAATATCGCGTATCTGATCGCCAGAAGGAGTCACTATCTTTACCCGAGCTCCAATTCCATTCGCATTGCTTACTGTACCTACAGTGTGCACTTTGAAATAGTGATTACTATTTCCATCGTTCATGTACAATGTGTTGCCGTTCTGTATGTCAAGAAATCCGTCATCGTTAAGATCTCCAATTGGCCCGTTCAGTGGGGTAATGCTTGCTTGCATGAATGTTAGATCTCCATTTCCCAGCATAAGAGCGCCTGCTCCCAATACATCGAGGAAACCATCATTGTTAAAGTCGTGTGTGATCCATTCAATGCTAGTTCCACTGAAAAGGTCAAAGCCAGAACCCACAGCAACATCAGTGAATTGCCCATTAATGTTCTCCATAACACGGTGCCCACCATTCACCATAGAACTGGCACCGATAACGGCGTCCATATCACCATCGTTATCAAAGTCGCCCCAAGCGCTGCTCCAGGTTTGTATGTTGTCCATAAGTCCATGCATTCCTGCAACTTCTGTATAATTCCCAAAACCATCGTTCATGTGGAATTGGTTTATGTTGGCCGAACCACATTTAGCAATGAACAGGTCGATGTCATGATCGCCATCAACATCGGTCCAAATGCTGCCATAATTTCCTCCAGATGGTGAGTCTCCTAATCCACCCTGATTAAAGGTCAGATTTCCAAAGCCATCGTTCATATAATATACATTCGGGTCAACATCATGACAAACGAAGGCATCCAAATGACCATCATTATTAATGTCCACCATATTGCTTCGTTGACAGAATACATATTCAGGACCACTTATTTCGGTGAAAGCAGTTCCTGTATTATTCGCCATCATGAAGGTGACTCCCCCACCGCCAGCATAAAGTAGATCGGTGTAGCCGTTGGCATCAATATCTCCGGCACACATGCTCCAGGACGCCGGGTAGTTCGCTTGGGAAGTAGTAATGTTCGTACTTAGAAATGAACCACCTGATTGTTGGTAGTGGATATTTATGTTCGTAGAGTTCACACCAACTACATCATCCAAGTGGTCGTTGTTCATATCAACAATGCACATGGCACTTCCTGTTAATGCAATAGTAGTTGGAGTGAATGTGAGCGGGAATTGAATGGGTGGTGCTTCGATCAATTCAAAATCGAATCCAGTATCTTGCCAACGATCATCGAAGGCTATGGTGTATTCTGTTCCTTGAGTTGCCTGGAATGTCGAAATGGAAAGAACACCGGCGCCAGAATCATCATCTCCATCCACACATGTGAATGCACCGCAAGATCCGCTGTACACATTGAATCTTGTGTCTCCACCTGCATTCGGTATTAGGTCTGTTGTGACCGTTACAGAATAGTCTTGAGTAGGAGTGTAACTGTACCATTCGGCATGAGTGGCGGGGCCAGTATTCGGAGAGCAGATAGGGTTTGGCGCATCTATGCCATCCACTACAGGTACTGTATAGGCCCCGGCCGAGATGACCAACGGGTTGTTGCAGTCGTTTTGTGCATTCATTGATATCATTATCAATGAAGATATCGCTGTTAAAATAAGTGTTGTTTTTTTCATGATGATGTTAATTGCAAGGTGGGTCTAAAGTAGTGATCCATTGCTCAATAAGTTGTACTGCTTCGTCGTGTATTATGGTACGGCCGAGCAGTGGCATGCGCACTGTTTCATCTGTAGTATTTAATCTATAATGCATAACAGAGCGAGCAATATTACCTCTCGAAACAATGTGCGTGTATTGTGGTAATGGGAATTCATCGGGTATGACACAGATACCCAAAAGCGTGGTATCGTTACTTTCGCCCCAGGCAAAGCGTGGTACTCGGTAACTACAATGACGGTCGTCCGAATGGCAATGGGCACAGTTGATATCAAGGTAGCCACGGACTCGATCTTCCAATGACAATGAAGTGTTACCCCAATCGGCAACGGTTTCAATATTGCTTGGATATCCACCCGAGATGTAACCGAACTCTTCCCATTTCTGGAGCTGGTTCTTCGCCCCTTCCGTATAAAACAGATCCTTGTTCAAATTCTGTGGTTTTGGGCCGATAGGTATTGGGCTAGTATTTTCATCCTTGTGGCAGGTCAAACATTCCGCGTCTGAAGGGATCCGGTAGATCGCACTGCGCTGCTGGTTATTGTCGTCCAACCATTCCAGATCTACGTATGAGCCGTTAAGATCCATAGTGGCTTCGGTCTGGTCTGTATTCCAAACGTAATTTGCAAAATGCCATATGCCATTTGTGCGGTACAGTAATCTAGTTTCTAAGATCCGTGTTTCATCATTTGGTTGAACATGATCATAATAGAAACTTTTTATGAGAACAGTTCCATCTGGGAAGTCGAATATATTCTCGTCTCCATTGTAATGAGCACTTACGCTATCCGGCATCCAGATAAAGCGATACTTATGGGCGTAGTCGGTAAATAGAGGATTGATCAATTCATAAGGCAAAACTCCATATACAGGGTTCTGATCCGCCATTACGCCCTCAAATAAATTGTAAGTGCTAAGAGAATCGTACGGAACAAGTGCAGGATCGAATATTACAGGAGAATGTACATGTGGGTCTTCTGGTTGAGGTTCTGTGGCTTTGTCCTTGGTGCAAGCGAACAACCCGAGCCATATCAGGGCTATTGCAGTAAGTGCTTGCCATTTCCTATTTGAAAGATGCTGCTTGCCCAAAACTTTCCTACGTTAAAGATACTCCAGCAGCTTTGATAGTTGCCTGATCTTGGCATTCGAAAATATAAATGCCATTCCTTATAACGGACTTATTGAGAACCCATCTGGGTTTAATGAGTGAGAATACCTCCTAAGCCACAAATCGACCAAGTCAAAATATACTCAATATGTTCGACAAAAGATAATATTATGTCGATAAACTTGACAAATAGGGGTATGATGTACGACCTTTGTCATTCACCAAAACCAATGACATGATCGACTTTACTTTAAAAACTTCTAGAACACTTCGTTTAGCAATGCTCTTCGTTGCATCCAGCTTTATGCTATCCAACGCGCATGCTGGAGATTGCGATATCGCATTTGACATTGAGGGTGCCTGCCTCGGTGATGGAACTACATGGGTCTACGTTTCTAATATTACTGGTGGTACGACACCTTATTCTATCTTATGGTCTACAGGGGATGTAGTGGCATATGTTCCCGGGTTAGCTCCTGGAATTTATTCTGTAACAATCACAGGTGATGAGGGATGTGCGACAACATTGAGTGTTACAACTGATTGCGACAAACCAAAAGATGATACTTGTATGTTCCGTACTCAAACTCCAGGTGGCTGGGGAGCACCTCCAAATGGAAATAACCCTGGCGCATATCTACACGCCAACTTTACCAGCTGTTTTCCTGATGGTCTTATCATTGGTTGTGATAATACTTTGGAGCTGACTTCTGCTCAGGCGATAACAGATTTCTTGCCAAGCGGTGGTGCCCCTAAATATCTTCCTGCTGGGAATTTGGTAGATCCAACCAACTATAAGAACGTATTTTCCGGACATCTTACCGCTCTTACACTTGCTGCAACGTTCGACGCTTGCGATACCAGTTTCAGCCCGGGTTATACAACTTTAGGTGAAGCTTATCTTCTTAGCGGGCCACTTCAAGGATTGACCGTTCAGGAACTATTGGACGAGGCTAACAATTCTATTGGCGGATGTGGTTCCAGTTATAGCAAGAACCAACTAAAGAGCGCATTAGCCATGGTGAACGAGAATTATGTTGATGGAACTATAGATGAAGGCAATATTGGCTGTGAAGAGGAAGGTGAAAAATCACTTGACAGCAATGTTAGTACCGAGCTTTCCATATATCCGAATCCAGCTTCTGATCTGATGACCTTGGAATTGATGACCAGCTCAAATGGTACTGTAGAAGTTGCGATAATGGATGTTACAGGTAGAATTGTGCTTCCTGCACGCTCAATATCAGTACAGGCAGATATGCTTCAGCGGATCAGCCTTGATGTAAGCACTTTGCAGAACGGAACGTATTTGGTTACCGTACTTGCTGAAGGCAGCATTACTTCTAAAACCATTATGATAGCCGACTGATATAGCCCTAGGCTAACAAAAACTTGAAAGGCGGCTCCCATTCGGGAGCCGCCTTTTTTATTATTCGGTTTTCGGAAGTGTCAGATAGGAGAGGTTACCAATTGGCGATAACCTTTTTTTTCCGTTCGCTGAATTCTTCTTCGGTTAAAATTCCTTGATCCAAAAGGTCTTTCAGCATTTCTAATTCTTTCATCATATCGTCTTTGCTCGGTTCGGTATTGGCAGATTCCACAGCAGCGGCTCCACTGGTTATCGCATCAAGATCAGTATTCTCGTCGATAGCTGCAGAATCTATTGGAAGCGTGCTTAATAATCGGATATGTTCTATTAGAACGTTCACTGAATCCTGCCAAAACTCAGTAGATGCAGAGAAAGTGGAATCTCTGGATGTGCGAAGTGAATCGATCAGTACGTCCATCCGAGATGGATCAAAATCGTAATTGAGGATTTTGTCGGCAATAACGGCGTGCATCTCTTGAAAATTCTTCAATTCTATAGAAGTGGAATCAACTTCTGCATTGAGGGTGTTCAAGCTCGTATTTAATGAATCTATTTCTATACTCTGTTCAGCAACTTGAATTTCAAGTTCGTTTTTACTCTGGGAGAATAAAAGAGTAGATGTACAAAGTAAGATAGCCAGTAATGTAAAGTTTTTCATAGTGATCTATTTGGGTCCGCAAATGTAGTTAAGTTGATTTCAAAAGAAGATGTTGTTGACTTCGAACTATCTGTATTTGTTTCTTGGTTTTTTGTTCAAGGATCCCAGATGTCGAAATTTGAAAGACAGTAAATACTCCAAGGGAAAATGTATCAAACGAATTTCTAGTCAGTATACTTTGGTAGTTCGTCGTTGCGGTTAAGCCTTTTGTAGAAAAGCAAGAACCCTGTAGTGCTTCTGTCGTAGCTATTCCGGAAAGAAGATCCGAAATAAATAAGAAACACGTTACATACTACATGAGGAATGAGCGCCAGCTTGGCGTAAAAAGCACTTATACTCTTCTCATTCTACTCTTCTCTTTTTTTAATGTATCTGGACAGATACTGGCTGAATTATCGGCTCGATCCGTCGAACAGGATAGCACTGATTGCGGTTGGTTCAGAACACAAACGCCCGGTGGATGGGGAAGTTCCGCAAGTGGGAACAATCCCGGAGCATACCGCGACTTACATTTTCCGCAAGCATTTCCAAACGGTTTGACCATAGGATGCAGCAGCACATTGCATCTAAGCAATTCTGCTTCAGTACAAGCATTTCTACCCTCAAGTGGTACTCCTGATGTTCTTTCGGGAAACTTGATCGACCCTGTTGGCTATGGAAACACTTTGGCTGGTCATTTAGCAGCGATCACATTGAGCCTAGGATTCGATGCGAACGATCCGAACTTCTCAGGTGGCAACGTCCCATTAGGTGACCTTGTGTTGAACAATGGCCCTTTTAATGGTTGGACAATAAGCGAAGTCGTTGCAGAATCAAATGCTGTATTCGGTGGTTGTATAGGGAGTTATAGTCCATCGCAACTTACGCAAGTATTGAGCTCAATTAATGAGAATTTCGTTGATGGAACGATCAATAATGGAGATCTGGATTGTCCGCCAGATGGTGCAGTTAATTGTGCCATTCAAGTGGATAGTGTTAGTTCTTATTGTAATTATGATGGTACATACACATTGGATGTATACATCAGCGGAGCTAATGGCCAGTTCCAGATCAGTGACCCGACCTCAATGACCGGTGGCGGACAGAGTGTATGCTTTGGAGATCCTTTGGATCCATCACCTGTTCTGGATGCCATCTTCACATTAACATATCCGATGGGGTGGAGTTATTCATTTTCTATAATTGAGATCTCGCCTTCAACTATTGTAGGATGTGCTGAGCCGGAAAACAGTGCCGATTGCTTTGTTAATGATCATTCGGGTCCAAGCCCTGAATGTTGCCAGTTAGTAGTTATTTGTACTTGGAATAGCCCAACATACTTATCATGTACGGACCCAATACCAGATCCTGATACTACGGCCATACAATTCGTTATTAACTGTGGTCCCGTTTCTATTGATGTGTTTGTTGACTCTTCGGGTTCTGGATGCTCGGGTAACCCATTTACATTAACGAGAACATATTCAGTTTCCGACCAACAAACAACTTTAACCTGCACGGAGACCTTTATTCGAGTTGATAATGCTGCACCAAGTATTATATGTCCGCCCGACCAGTATGCTGATTGTTCTAATGGAGGAGTAACTCCGGATGCATTCGCAACTGCCACGGATGATTGTGATGATGACGTATTCATAACATACATTGATGTGCCCATTGGTCCTAGTTGTGATCAGTTCACAAGGATCTGGAGCGCTGTGGATGATTGTGGTAATACCGCATTTTGCTACCAGAATGTCTTTGTTACCGATAACCTTCCCCCTGTCTTAAATGTGCCTAGCGATAATACCGTCGATTGTGGAAGTGATCTAAGCCCACCGTTCACCGGAATTGCTACTGCTAATGATGCTTGTACTCAAGTAACATTGACGTATATGGACGGGCCGGTCAACGGGACAGGCTGCAATACTTCGTTCATTCGTACGTGGACCGCTGTTGATGCGTGCGGTAACGCGACTTCATCGGATCAAATGATCCATTTGGTGGACAATACCGGACCGACCTTTCTCAACGCACCATCAAATAGTGATATGCAATGTGGTGATCCACCACCAATACCCGATGTGGTCGCATTTGACGTTTGCCAGAATGACACTGTGTTATTGACGTTTAGTGAAACGATCATTGATAATGGATGTTTGGTGCAGGTCATTCGAGAGTGGACCGCCCAAGATAGCTGTGGGAATTCTAGTACGTATACCCAAACAATTAGCATTGAAGATACCGAGGGGCCTCAACTGATCTGTCCGGATAACGTGATGCTACCGTGTGGGTCGACCGATATCGACCCTGCGGATATCGGTATGGCCACCGCGCTCGATGATTGCAGTGGGAATTTTGTGGTCATTACCTATTCAGATAGTTCTTATACAAATGCATGTCCACCAGGGATCCATCGTATTTGGACTGCAATTGATACATGCGGAAATGAGTCGAGCTGTATTCAAGTGATCAGTTTCAACGACCAATTGGCACC
>Ga0164313_10005011_pt1 | contig 11746 bp, 11 predicted proteins | sample GuaBasSedimGuay4_FD_113735 | JGI IMG/M metagenome (GOLD analysis project Ga0164313, IMG submission 113735) | Subseafloor sediment microbial communities from Guaymas Basin, Gulf of California, Mexico - Guay4, Core 4569-4, 0-3 cm | ecosystem: Environmental > Aquatic > Marine > Hydrothermal vents... | reverse complement strand
TCATGATTCAGACGTCAGAACGACGCTGTTTTAGCTGTTGCGCCAGCTTTAAACCAAGCACATACCCCCCGTACGCCGCCAGAAAAAACATCCAGGATTGATTCGTGTCGATTTGCTTCATCCAATATAGCGGCCACACCATGGCAACGACAAAATTTGTAATTGCCTCAATTAAAATATTGACGATAAGCCCAAAGTTGAGGTGTCGAATAAAATCCCATAAACCACCAAAATTGACAATCATGCTGATGATGTCAGTTACTTCGATCACGATATAGGTAAAAAAGGCCACTATTCCATAGAACCCACCACCAAATTTTGCCCACTTCCTGTAAACAATATCCCGGGTATCGTTTTCAGGTTCCGTTTTTAGTTTTGACAGGGCCTTTAGCTCAAGCCCGAGCGTCTTGCTGTCTTTGGTGTCAGCAAAATGTCCGTTGCGCATACCCCACCAGACAATTGCCAGCGTGAATAACGCAATCGGCACACCCACCAGCACCACTGCCCATATTGCTTCTATTACCATCCCCACACGCTTTTCCTCACCAAGCCTGACAGGTTGTTAGTGTAGCCCATGCTTGCAAATGATTGCTGACAACCCCACGTTTGTTCAACGCTGCAGCACACAAGTTAAGGAGAAAATCGTGGAACAATATCGCGGAACAACCATTTGCTCGGTCCGCAGGGGCAACCAGGTAGTGATGGGTGGAGATGGACAGGTGACACTTGGTAATACCGTCATGAAATCCAATGCACGCAAGGTGCGCCGCTTGTACAAAGGGCAGATCATTGCAGGCTTTGCCGGTGCAACTGCCGATGCCTTTACCTTGTTCGAACGCTTTGAAGGCAAGCTCGAAAAACACTCCGGCAACCTGGTGCGGGCAGCGGTTGAAATGGCCAAAGACTGGCGCACCGACCGTATGCTGAGACGTCTGGAAGCTTTGCTGGCCATTGCTGACCGTGAGAACTCACTTTTGATTTCTGGAAACGGCGATGTCATCGAGCCTGAAAATGGCCTGATCGCGATTGGTTCCGGTGGCCCGTTTGCCCAGGCTGCCGCCATGGCCTACCTGGATGGTACCGAGATGGGCGCTGAAGAAATCGTCAAGAAATCACTGGGCATCGCCGCGGATATCTGTATCTACACCAATGACAACATCATTATTGAAACACTGGATATTAAATAAATGTCGCAAATGACTCCAAGGGAAATCGTTCAGGAACTGGACGGACACATCATCAGCCAATCGGACGCCAAGCGCGCCGTTGCCATCGCATTGCGCAACCGCTGGCGGCGTATGCAGGTTGATGAAGAACTGCGTAATGAAATCACACCCAAGAATATCCTGATGATCGGCCCCACTGGTGTGGGTAAAACCGAAATCGCCCGGCGCCTGGCCAAGCTGGCCAATGCACCGTTTATCAAAGTTGAGGCGACCAAATTCACCGAAGTCGGTTATGTGGGCAAGGACGTTGAATCCATCATCCGTGACCTGGTCGACATGTCGATCAACATGCTGCGTGAGCAGGCTGTTGCGAAGGTTGGCGCCCGTGCTGAAGACTCTGCCCGTGACCGTATCCTGGATATCCTGTTACCACAGCCGAACCCGGTTGGTTTTACCAACGAACCCAAACCTGAAGCCGATACAGCCAGCGACAGCCAGGCGTCAACCCGGCAGAAGATGTTACGTAAATTGCTCGCCGGCGATCTGGATGAGCGTGAAATTGAATTCGATGTCTCATCGCAGATGGGCGTGGAAATCATGACACCGCCGGGGATGGAGGAAATGGCCAGCCAGTTGCAGGGCATGTTCCAGAACATGGGCGGCAATAAAACCCAGAAACGCAAGATGCGTATCAAGGATGCCCTGCCATTATTGATTGAAGAAGAATCTGCAAGACTGATCAATGATGAGGAAATCAAGCAACAGGGGCTGGAGATTGCAGAACAGAACGGTATCGTATTTATCGACGAGCTCGATAAAGTCTGCAAACGTGCTGAGTATGCCGGCGCCGATGTTTCACGCGAAGGTGTGCAACGCGACTTGTTGCCGCTGGTGGAAGGCTGCACGGTATCCACACGTTACGGCATGATTAAAACCGATCACATGCTGTTTATTGCTTCCGGTGCTTTTCACCTCAGCAAGCCCTCTGACCTGATTCCGGAACTGCAGGGCCGTCTTCCGATCCGCGTTGAATTGCGCGCACTGGATGCCAAGGATTTTATCCGTATCCTGACCGAACCCAAGGCATCTCTGACCGAGCAATACACCGCTTTGATGGCAACCGAGGGCGTGGATCTGAAATTCAGCGAAGACGCGATTGAACGGATTGCCGAAATTGCCTGGCAGGTCAATGAAACCACAGAGAACATTGGGGCACGCCGTTTGCACACGGTAATGGAGAGATTGCTCGATATTATCTCGTTCGAAGCACCCGACCGCAGTGGTGAGGCCATTTTGCTGGATGCCGCCTATGTTGATGAGCATCTTGACGCACTGGCCAGTGACGAAGATCTGAGCCGCTACATCTTGTAATGTAGGGTGGACATTCATGTCCACCGGACCGGTGCCAATCAAACCACCAAATGGTGAGCAGCCACCAAATGGTGGACATAAATGTCCACCCTACGGGTACAATAGCCAGCATGGAAAGATCAGACAGTAAGCCTGAAAAAGGCAAGACCACGCATTTTGGCTACCAGGATGTAGCAGTCGAGGATAAAACCCGGCTGGTACATGACGTGTTCGAATCGGTGGCCGGAAAATACGACCTGATGAACGACCTGATGTCTTTGGGTGTTCATCGCCTGTGGAAACGCCACTTTATTGCCATTAGCGGCATCCAGCCCGGCCAGAGAGTGCTGGACCTCGCCGGCGGCACCGGTGATATCGCCGCGCTGATGAGTAAACAGGTCGGCACACACGGCAGCGTCGTTCTGAGCGACATCAATGATGCCATGCTGTCAGTCGGTCGCCAGCGCATGGAAGATCGTGGCCTGGTCGGAAACATCGAATATTCATTGGCCAATGCCGAGCAACTGCCTTTTACTGATGGTGAGTTTGATGCGGTCACCATTGCCTTCGGGCTGCGCAACGTGACCGACCAGCCCGCCGCCCTGAAAGAAATGTTTCGTGTACTCAAGCCCGGCGGCAGAGCGATGATCCTGGAATTCTCAAAAGTGGAGTTCGAAGGCCTTAAGAAAATGTACGACATCTACTCTTTTGGCATCCTGCCCCGGCTGGGCAAGATCATTGCCGATGATGAAGACAGTTACCGCTACCTGGCCGAAAGTATTCGCAAACATCCCGGCCAGGACAAACTCGCCGGCATGATGGAAGATGCCGGTTTCAGTAATGTCACCTACCGCAACATGACCGGTGGTGTGGTCGCCATTCATAGTGGTTACCATGGCTGAATATCAAACACCCCTGCCCGGTATGCTGGCCATGGCGCTGGAAACAGCGGTCAACCAGGTATTGCAAATGGACAAAGACTCCCCTTCACGGGTTAAAAAGCTGGAAGGTCGTCTACTGCAACTGGATCTCGAAGGCTTGAACATCACACTGTTTTTCACCTTCAAATATGGCAACGTTCGCGTACGCCTCGATGCGGAAGGGGAGCCGGACACAATCATCAGTGGTACACCGGTCGCCCTGTTTTCCATGGCGGAACCGGAAGATGCTGATTGGGGCTTGCCGGATTCAAAAGTACAGATCAATGGCGATGCCAGCCTGGCCCGCGACCTGGAACGAATTTTCAGCAAGCTGGAGCCCGACTGGGAAGGCCCGCTCTCCGGCATGCTGGGCGATACGGCCGGTTACCAGGCCGCACAGGGTATCCGCCAGGGTGTTGAGTTGGCCCGGGACACTGCACGTACAGCCGGCAAGATACTTTCCGACTTGATGAAAGACCGCAATACATGAGGAATAGCCTTCGCCAGTTTCTGAGAATCTGGCACATTGGTGTCATTCTGAAGCGTTATCGCCTGGACAACCTGTTTAATACCGACCAGCTTCCCGCGCCCATTCGCTGGTTACGGGTTTTTATCCCGACCAGCAAAGATGTTACGGATGCCCCCCGCGGCGAGCGCCTGCGCATGGCCTTGCAGGATCTTGGCCCGGTTTATGTGAAGTTCGGACAAATATTATCGACCCGCCGTGATCTGCTGCCGCAGGATATTGCCGATGAACTGGCCCTGCTACAGGACCAGGTACCGCCATTCCCGGGTGAAGAGGCAAGGGAAATCATCGAAAAGGCCCTCGGCAAACCTGTCGATGAAGTATTCAAGTCTTTCGATACCAAGCCGTTGGCCTCGGCCTCTATTGCCCAGGTTCACCCTGCCACCCTGCACGACGGCCGCGAGGCAGTGATCAAAGTTGTACGTCCCGGTATCGGCAAGCAATTACGTAAAGATATTGATCTGCTCAAGACCATTGCAGGTTTGGCCGAAAAGTTCATGCCAAACGGCGCCAATATTCAGCCCCTGGAAGTGGTGCGTGAATTTGAGACCGTGGTTTTCGATGAGCTCGACATGCAGCGTGAAGCTGCTAATGCCTCGATCCTCCGACGCAATTTCAAAGACTCCAAAGACCTGTATATCCCGGAAGTGTACTGGCAATGGTGCAAACAGCGGATCATGGTCATGGAGCGTGTTTCCGGGCTGCCTGTCGGTGATATCGAGGGTTTGCGCGAGCATGGCGTCAACCTTAAAAAGCTTGCGCGACGCAGTGTACGAATATTTTATATCCAGGTTTTCCGCGACAACCTGTTCCACGCCGACATGCACCCCGGCAATATCCTGGTGGATGCCACAGATCCGGATGACCCGACATTCATTGCCATGGATTTCGGCATTGTTGCCAGCTTGTCACCCAAGGATCTCTATTACATTTCTGAAAACTTTGTAGCCCTGTTCAACCAGGATTACCGGGGCGTAGCCACCCTGCATATTGAAGCAGGCTGGGTGCCGGCATCGACGCGCGTTGATGAACTGGAAGCTGCAGTGCGCACGGTAGGCGAACCCAATTTCACCCGGCCATTGAATCAAGTGTCCTTCGGGAAGTTGTTATTTGACCTGTTCTCAGTCGCACGCCGATTCCAGCTGACCATACAGCCACAATTATTGATGCTGCAGAAAACCCTGCTGAATATCGAGGGCCTGGGCCGTCAACTCGATCCTGAACTGGATATATGGTCGGTTGCCAAGCCCGAGCTTGAAGCTATCCTCAAAGAGAAAAACAGCCCGGATAAAATCATTCACGAGCTGCGCGAACGTTTACCCCGCTGGCTGGCACAGGCACCTGAAGTACGTGGACTGATACACAACACGCTGATCAGGATAAACAACGAGCAGATTGCAAAAAACAATGCGGCCGAAGACGCCAGGAATCCGGGTCGGGAACAGGCTATTTCTCGCCATAAAACCCTGCAGGGCCTGGCCGGAGGGTCACTGGGTATCCCCGGTGCCATCCTGACCGCCATGGAGACCGGCCCATGGTTTCTATGGGGGTATTCTGTACCCGGCATCGCCCTGCTGGCCGTTGGTGGCTGGCTGGTTTTCAAGTCCCTCAGGTCAAATTAACACTTGCAGTTTGGCTGATATAAGTCAAATCCGGTATTGTTGCACGGGTATATAGTTACCCATGCAAACAATGCAACAGGTGAGCAAAATGTTAAAAATAAGCCATTTCCTGATACCCCTTTTGCTGGTCCCGGCTATATCCCTGGCGCAACAGGATATTGTCGCGGAAGACCTCGGACAAGAAATTGATCTGCAGGCATTGGTCATTAAATGTGAGGGCTGCCATGGCCCCAACGGCAATTCGACCCGTGACGATATCCCGGATCTGGCCGGCAAGCCGGTGAGGGAAATCGAAGAGTCCATTACCCAGTTCTACTACTACGAACGTCACTGCCCCGGAAAAACTCCGGAGCACAACGGCCAAAAGGGTATGCCAACGGATATGTGCTCTATCGCAAATTCCCTGAGCAAGACGGAGATAACAGCGCTGGCGAAGCACTTCACGATTCAGTAAGAAGAAAAAAAAGGGGCCGGATACATTTTCGATGAAAATGTATCCGGCCCCTTTTTTTTCTTTTAATATCTACCCATGATCTCACGCCTGTCCATGTGGATACTCACCACCCTTGGTTGGGTGATTCATGCCGATTTCCCGGATTTGGAAAAATACGTTGTCATCGCCGCCCCTCACACCAGCAACTGGGATTTTCCGCTGGGTATCCTGGTCGTAAAAGCACTGAAACTCGATGTTAGCTGGATCGGTAAACATACGATATTTCGTTGGCCTTTTGGCTGGTTTCTTCGCGCACTTGGCGGCACACCTGTGGATCGGGGACAAAGCCTGAATTTAATCCAGCAAACAACTGACCTGTTTAACCAATCCGAACACCTGATCTTCGCACTGGCCCCGGAAGGCACCCGCAGCAAAACCGATCATTGGAAAACCGGCTTTTACCACATTGCACGGGCAGCCAAAGTTCCCATCGCAATGGGTTACCTGGATTTCGGGAAAAAGCAGGTGGGTGTCAGCGACAGCTTTTATCCGGGCGATGACATTGAGGCTGATTTCAGACTGATTGCTGAATATTACAAGGACAAGCAGGGCAAGAATCCGGAAAACACCAGCTTGATCAGGGTAAAAAAATCAATTAAGCAGGGTTAAAGAACCCAGGTAATGAACCCCATGAACGAGCTAACCATGATCACCTGCCAGCGTCGCTTACGGCTGGTCACATCCGGGAAGCTACCGACCGGCCTGTAATTCTCGTAGAACCCCTCATCTCCGGGTCGTACAACCGTTCCAAGGGGCCGCAACTCATAGATCGTGGTTGAACGGTAAGGCCAGATATCAAATATTGGCAGTGTGCGTGAGGCCGATTCGATAGCACCATTGATATCACCCAGAACCGGTGGTTGGGGAGGCTTCATCGCTGCCACCCAGCTATTACCAGGCTTGATATCTTTGCGGATGCTGTTTTCCAGCTCCTGTGCGAAACCCAAGTCATCAATAATGACGCCATTCTCCGTGTTATAGCCCTCACCACGCGGGTCCAGATTATGTGAACCCACCATAGAGATTTGTCCATCAATGACAAATGACTTGGCGTGTAAACCGGTCCTTGGCCCGGGCATTTCAAGTGCTGGATTTGCTCCGACCGCAGGAATTCTGCCACTGTTCACACCCCTGCTTTTCTCGACAATCAATTCCGGCATGCGCGGGAAAAACTCCGCAGCATCGGCAGCATAGGGGCGGAATTCATAGACATCAAAACCCAGCGTCTTGATGTAGTGCTTTTTATGTTTGTGGGTGTGGGAATAGGCTGAAAAAGCATCGGTCGCAGCCAGGCTATTGGTAGAAAACACCAACTCAATATCCGGATGATCTGCGCGAATGGCTTTGAACAGCTTACGTGAACGCTTTGACAGGACCAGGTAAGGCGACTGGATAACCACTGATCTCTCAGCGGCGGAAAGCGCGGCATGCAGACCTGAAGTGAAATTGGCGTGCAACACCTCATCGTTGTCTCTGTCGTGTGGTAAATCATAATAATATTCAATTGAATCAACATGGTGTGCGGTCTTAACAAATTGCGAATACATCAGTCCATTGTTTTCGATATCAGTGAGCAAGGGCTGCAGTCTCGCAGGCACTTCAAAGCCACTCGCAGGCACTGTTTCATCATCAACAATCAGTGGCGCCACATCCCGCAAATGGCCGATTTCGACCGTGATATCACTATCCCAGAACAGGTCAAAGGAGGAGCCCATTTCAGCAGCTACCGAGCCGTAAACCAGCACTTCCCGATCCTTGAAATCATAATCGGTATCAAAATCAAAATACCGGTCAGCAATATTGCGGCCACCCGTCATGCCAACCACATCATCAACGACCTGCAACTTGCTGTGCATGCGCTGATTTGTCCTGGTAAAGCAGCATGTAACACCACCGAGCATCGTCCATCGGGTGGTCCTGGCATAATTGAACAGGGGATTGTATAAACGCACTTCGAAGTTGTCGTGCTCCAGTGCCAGGCCCGCCAGGTAATTCAGTTCGGAGATGGTAAACATCTGGTCAAACAGAATCCGCACACGTACACCGCGTTTTGCTGCCTGCACCAGTTCATGCATGAGCAAGCCGCCGGTTTGGTCACGTCGAAACAGGAAATTCTGCAACTCGATGGTATGACGCGCGGCCCTGGCCAGGTGCAAACGGGCCTTCAGGGAATCTTCGCCGATATCCAGCAATGCTGCATGGTGCTGGTTTTTGAGCGTATCCACGTCACCCAGGTACAGCAATGGTGAATGTATCGCACAAAAGGGATCACTGGCCGCCTTACATTTAATATCCGCCGGTCGCTCGCTGGCTATCCTTTCTTCAACCGCCCGCTTCAGCTCCGGCTGCACCTGGGTTGAACAGCCGTACATCAGCAGGATGATTGAAACTAAAAAGAATCTCATGGTCGGATAAATATGAAATGCTCGAAAACGGCCGGATTGGTTCGCGCAATTTTATCTCACTGCTGCAAGGATTGCTGTGATTAAACCACGGGTTTTCAGGTCATGTTTCAGACCAGCTGAATAAATTTCACCATCGAACGACTAATGACAAGGGCAATAAGGAACCATAATTACCCTATGAGCACCACTCCATGAACATTACCCCCATGAGCATCACTTGATGAAGCGTCTTTCTTCTGTTTGTGTGCTGCTGCTGTGGGCGCAACAGGTAGTCGCCGCCGACCTGTTAACGGCCGATTTCGCAGATAATCTCAGCGAAGTACGTGTCAGCCTGTGTTTCGACGGGCAAGCACCGGATCGCTTGTACAGAAACCCGCAAGCAGGTGATTGGTCAGATGGAATCTACCTCTCAGGTAACCGCTTGAGACAGTGGGGACGCCACGGGAATATCCATTTGCCGGCACTGCCTGAAAACGCCTGTATTAATTGGCGCAGCGATATTGGCAAGGCTCTGAAAAAGAAGGACTACCGACTGGTGCTGCAAAGGGGTGAAGACCTGGTGATGAGTGCCGACCTCTGGTACTGGAAGGGCCCACAGAAAAGAGATTTGATCGTCAATGTCAGCGTGCCGGAAGGCATGTCATTTTCTACTCCGTGGAAGATGCTTGAAAGCACCAGCAACCATACAAGTTACCGGCCGGACAAAACCCCGGCCATCTGGGAATCGAGAATCGCCATTGGCCGGTTTGAAATGCAGACAATCGACGTCCCCGGCGCGCAGGTCAGACTGGCTGCCCTGGGTGACTTGACGGATGATCAGAATGAAAAATTCAGGAAATGGATCAAGGAGTCTGTTCTTGCTGTCGCCTCGGTATTCGGCAGCTTCCCACAGTCACAACCGCAGGTTCTGGTCATTCCTGTTGGTCGAAGACGGGAGGCCACCCTCGGCGCCCAGGTTATCCGGGGCGGTGGCATGGCAGTGGTCCTGATGGTTGACGAAAATCGACCGCTGGAAGAGTTCACCAGCGACTGGACTGCTACCCATGAATTCAGCCATATGCTGTTTCCTTACATATCCAGCCGTGATCGATGGCTGTCCGAAGGCCTGGCCTCGTATTACCAGAACGTGCTGAGGGCGCGTAACGGACGGCTGACCGAAACGCAGGCCTGGCAGAAACTGTACGAAGGGTTCAGGCGTGGTGAAAAAGGCACCCATGGCGGATCACTGGCACAGGCCACCCGTGACGGCTGGCGTTCAACCATGCGGGTTTATTGGTCAGGAGCAGCCCTGATGCTGCAGGCCGATATGCAATTGCGCGAGACCAGTGGTGGCCGACAATCGCTGGATACTGCCCTGCAATCCTTATCGTACTGTTGTATGGAAAATGGACGTACCTGGCGTGCCAAAGAGATGTTCGCAAAGCTTGATGAACTGACCGGTACGAAAATATTCTCTGCTCTTTATGACCAACATGTACACGCAGAGAGTTTTCCGGATATGCGTTCCACCTGGCAATACCTCGGGGTTAACACCCGGCGCAACCGGGTCAGCTTAAACGAGGATGCACCGCTGGCGGAGGTACGTACTGCGATTATGAGAGGCTGAAACCCTCCAGTTCAATTCGCTCCTGCCGGACAGCCACAGCCGCTATAGCATCCTCCACCGGCCTGGCCATGGCCAAACGCCAGGCCGTAGGGTCATCATCAAGCATATGCAGCACAGACGGCGGGTTGGCAGGGTTGGTATCAACGCTAAAGCGATTTAACTGGTTGGCGATACCCACACCACTTGCCTTGACGATCGCCTCATTACACGCCCAGGTATGCATGAATGCCCTGTGAAGTTGATCCCCTACAAGCGCAGACAAGACTTCTGTTTCCTGCTCACTGAAATAACGTTTAGCCAGTGCCAGGGGTTTGCCTGCCCTGCGCGCTGCGATTTCCAGGTCAACACCGATGGCTGCCCCGCTGCTGATACCGATCAGGTAACAACCGTTACTGCGGGCCACACTGAAATCCAGCTCACCTTTGGACTGGGTATTATCCAGCTCCGGTCTGCCCTTGATTCTTCGGGTGATATGAATGTCCTTGCCCGGTATGCCAAGGTAGGCTCCGAGTAACAGGCGCAGGTAAAAGCGCCTGAGCGTGCGCTGCTGCACAACAGAAAGATCGCTTGCCGGGGCATCTGCAACAGGATTTAAAGGGTTTGTTAGTTTGTTGAAGTCCAGGTGCCACAAATGCACAACATCACCCCGGGGCTTTTCAAGCTGCCGCAAAGGGAGCTGTCGCGGACCAAACGACTCCGGTCCTATAATTTGACCTGCTTTTGTCACCAGTTAATCCTGACCGTCTTTATTACCTGATTCAACAATGCAATCAGTCTAATACATCATTAGCCTGACAGGTACTGTATAGCCTGACAACCCCGCTTAGGCTACAATGTCGGATTGCTAAAAACACGCCTGGACGCTGGGCCATAAAACCTTTTCTACCCGGACATATATGCAATTTAAAAACGTTGTTATTCAATCACTTGCTGCAATTGAAGCGCCTATCAGAGTTACCTCAGCCGAACTCGGAGAGCGTTTGCGCCCGACCATGGATCGTCTTGGTATACGCACGGACCTGATCGAAGAAATTTCCGGCATCACAGCACGGCGGTTTTGGGAAAATGGCACCCAGCCTTCAGATGCCGCCACAATGGCCGCAGAAAAAGCCATCGAAGAAGCCGGAATTGACCGCAGCGAGATCGGTGTATTGATCAACACGTCGGTCTGCCGGGATTACCTGGAGCCGTCAACAGCCTGCCTGGTGCATGGAAATCTTGGTTTGGGTGATCGCTGTCTCAATTTTGATGTTGGTAATGCCTGCCTGGCATTCCTGAACGGCATGGACATTGCTGCGCGAATGCTCGAGCGCGAAGATATCAATTACGCCCTGGTTGTCGATGGTGAATCAAGCAGGCCCATTACCGATGCCACCATTGAGCGTCTGCTGCATCCTGATGTGGAAGAGGCACAGTTCCGGGCCGAGTTCGCTTCTTTAACGCTGGGCTCTGGTGCGGCTGCCATGGTCATGTCACGTCGTGACCTGGTACCTGATGGTCATAGTTACCTGGGCAGCGTTACCCGTGCAGCAACGGAGTTTAACAAGCTCTGTTATGGCCAGATGGACCGCATGGTGACCGACACCCGCGTGCTGCTGACCGAAGGACTGAAACTGGCGACCAAGACTTTTGGCGCTGCCCGTGAAGCGCTCGGCTGG
>Ga0164313_10005010_pt1 | contig 11746 bp, 10 predicted proteins | sample GuaBasSedimGuay4_FD_113735 | JGI IMG/M metagenome (GOLD analysis project Ga0164313, IMG submission 113735) | Subseafloor sediment microbial communities from Guaymas Basin, Gulf of California, Mexico - Guay4, Core 4569-4, 0-3 cm | ecosystem: Environmental > Aquatic > Marine > Hydrothermal vents... | reverse complement strand
CGCGGTGTTGCGCGGAATTGGGCTTGGCGGTAGTCTGAGCGGCCATAGGTGGCCCCATCGTCTATCGGTTAGGACATCAGCCTTTCAAGCTGAAGAGACGGGTTCGACTCCCGTTGGGGCTACCATGTGTATTGCGGCGGGCGGGTCCGGTATTCGGGTCCGCCCGTTGCGCTGCCGATCAAGTCCGTGCGCAGGCTTCCCATTGCCAGTGAGCGTGTCCGTCATGATCGGGCATGCGTTGCCCGCCCAGACCATCAGCGATCTTCAGTGAAACCTGGTTTCGCAGGTCACAGCACGCGGTGATCCGGTGTCGCGCGTACTCCTGTCGCGCAACCGCGAGGGCGAGCGCAGCGATCGACCTGCCGAGTCCATGCCCTTGGCAGCTCTCCAGTAGACGGTAACCGATCTCGATATCCGGTCCGTCCCGCACGGTGGCTACCGTGCCCACGAATATGCGATCCAGACTACTCACCGCGAACACCCGTAGTTCCGCGTCGGAACTGCGCGCGTCGATCATGTGGCGTGCGAGGGCAGTGCCGGCCTGCTGATAGTCGATCAGCTCGCCATCGGCGTAGCGCAGCACATTCGGATTGCCCTCGAGCATGAAGAAGTCGAGTTGGTCGGCTGGCTGCAGGATGCGCGCGCGCAACGGACCGTGCTCGCAGATCGAGTCGGCAAAGGGGTCGGCGGTCGGCGCGTTGGGTCGTGGAAGAATGCTGTGGTGAACATCATCCACGCCGTGCTGCGGCTTAATGAGCCACGGCTGGAAGCCCAGTTTCTTGAGGATGGCCAGGCTGGCATTGTTGGCAGCCGCTGCTCGACCGAGCAGGTAGGGGAGGCTGTATTCCTCAAACCCCACACGGACCGACTCGACCGCAGCCTCAGTGGCGTACCCCTGCCCCCAGTGTTCCCGCAGTAGCCGATAGCCAAGGTCGACCCCTTCCTGCTCCACCGGCCTCAGCCCGCACCAGCCCAGGAAGCCGTCGTCATCGCGCCGGATTACGGCCCAGCGGCCGAAGTCATCGCGCGCGTAGCGCTTCTGCATTTGCTCGAGCAGTTCGCGTGCGTCATCGATGGAGGCGAAGGGTCCGTCATCGACGTGTCGCAGAACTTCAAGATCGGAGTTCAGTCGCAGGAAGGATTCCGCGTCTGTCAGTTCCAGGCGCCGCAAGACGAGTCGCCTGGTTGTCGCGACGATCATCGAGCACCTTCCGTGGTGCCTTCCACGCTGGGTTCCGCGTTGCCTTCCTGCGTGGCGGGAGCCTCGACGCCATGGCGCAGCTCCTCGTGCCGGATGCGTCCGCCTTCGTGACCGGCCCAGGCTGCCATCGCGATTCCCATGCAAATCAACACGAGCAGCACGGGCGTACGCCAGCGCGGCGAGGGCCTCCCGGCCCGGCGCAGGAAGATCCCCCAGAGCGCAGCGAGTGCCGCGATTGCCCAGACGATGATCACGAACTCGCCCAGGTTCGCATGCCGCTCGGCGAAGGCCGTTGCGGCCGGGTCCGTCCATGCTTCGATCTGCTGCGATGCCGCGGGACCGCTGGCCCAGGCGACGGTGCTGCCGGCGGCGACGGCAATCACTCCCCAGTCAGCGGGCCCGAGCAGGGATTCGTCGTTTCGGCGCAGCCCGAACAGCAGCAGCGCGGCCACGAGACATCCGCCCACGAAGGGCACGTGGCAACTCAGGAGATGAATGGCTACTGGGCTCAAGATGGGGCTCAAGATCGTGCTCAAGGTCGCGCTCATCCGGGTGCGGGGAGGGCTGATGTTAGCCTGACCGGGGGGCGCCGGAAAGCGCGACTCTCCCCGAATCCGTGATCCATGCCCGGGCCGGGCTGGACGCTGGGGCCGGACCTTCCTAGCCTGACCGGGTCCGGCCCTGCACGCCGTCGCGGGCAGTCGAGCCCGGTCGAGCCCAGTCGAGCCCAGTCGAGGTTAGTTTCGCAGTCTCCTGGAGGAGCCCATGTTCCCGCAGCCAATCCGCCCGCGTCGCAACCGCAAGAATGAGACGATCCGTGCGATCCACAGGGAAACCTGGATCGGCCCGCAGCACTTCGTCCATCCGCTCTTCATCCACGACGGCAAAGAGTCGCAGCCCATCGCGTCGATGCCGGGTGCCTCGCGGCACTCGTTCGATTCGTTGATGCGGGAGGTCGAAGCTGGCCTTGAGGTTGGCGTCAATAGTGTCGTGCTCTTCCCGGCCGAGCCCGAGTCGAACAAGAACTCGACTGGTGACGAGTCCTTCAATCCCGAGGGCCTGGTGCAGCGCGCCATCCGCCAGCTCAAGCAACGCTGGCCGGAGTTGATGATCTTCACCGACGTCGCACTTGATCCTTATAACAGTGACGGCCATGACGGCATCGTTGCGCCTGACGGACGTATCCTCAACGACGAGACCGTCGACGTGCTCTGCAAGCAGGCCGTGTCGCAGGCCGAGGCCGGCGCGGATGTAATCGCGCCGAGCGACATGATGGACGGGCGCATCGGCGCTATCCGCGACGCGCTCGACGATGCTGGCTATGACCAGGTCTCGATCCTCAGTTATTGCGCCAAGTACGCTTCGAGCTTCTACGGCCCTTTCCGCGATGCTCTGGACTCGTCGCCAAAGTCCGGTGACAAGAAGACCTACCAGATGGACCCGGCCAACGTGCACGAGGCCCTGCGCGAGATCGAGCTCGACGAGGCCGAGGGCGCCGATTACCTGATGGTCAAACCCGCTGGTCCCTACCTCGATGTGATCCGCTTCATGACCGAGAACACCGTGTTGCCGGTCGCGGCCTACCAGGTCAGCGGGGAGTACGCGATGCTCAAGGCGGCCGCGCAGAATGGCTGGCTGGACGAACGGGCGACTGTCCTGGAGAGCCTGCTGGCGATCAGGCGGGCCGGCGCGGATCTGATCTTCACCTATTTCGCGGTGCAGGCAGCCAAGTACCTGCGTGAGGGTTGATTCGGCGCTGTGCGGGGGGCACTATGCCCGGGATGGACGCCGGTGGGCCGGCGTCCCTTTCTCTTCGCGGACTCCTGGGGGAATCCATGCTGCGCGCATATCTGATCGTCCTGCTCACCGTTGGTCTGGCCATCACCGCAACGGGCGCGTATGCCGAGTATGACCGCCCTGCGGGCAGCCTGACCGCAGCGTTCCACCTCGGGGTGGGCTGGGGCAATGCGACTGTGGATGACTCCGGCGGTACGGTTGCAGATAGTGGCGCGCTGACCGGGGCCATGTGGGGCTTCAGGATCAATCGCGCTCTCTCAAACATCGTCACCTTCGGCATTGATTATGTGGGCTACGCCTCTGTGGAAGACAACCCGGAGATCTTTGACCGCATCGAGTCCCAGTTCTGGGTCATCGGCCCGTCCCTGAGCTGGTATCCGGCTGCCGGCGGTTTCTTCCTGAAGGGCCTCGTTGGCTGGGGTGGAGTCGATTTCCGCGTCGAGCAGGACGACGTGGCCGCGCGCACCAATGAGGACGGCATGGGGCTGGCCGGGAGTATCGGTTATGAGAGGCCCATCAGTGTGAGTCTTTCGCTCGGCGCGCAACTTGACTATGTGTGGATGAACGTAAACGAAGTGCTCGTGTCCGACGGGATCGGGGGAAGGGAAGAAGCAGACTTCCTTTTCCAGACCTGGGGACTGAACGTCTTCATCATGTTCAATTACTAGCGAGTACACCGCCTGCTGCAGCACCTGTGGGGAAGCCATGTCCATCGCCAAACTCGACCCGCGCCCGCTCTGGGAAAACTTCGTCGCCCTGAACACGCACCCGCGCCCTTCCAAAGAGGAGCGCGCGGCTGTCGAGTTCGTGCATGCCTTTGGTCTGGAGCTGGGCCTGCCAACGGAGATGGACGAGCTCGGCAACGTCATCATCCGCAAGCCGGCCACGTCGGGGATGGAAGGCCGGCGCACTGTCGTGTTGCAGGGCCACCTGGACATGGTCTGCCAGAAGAACGAGGGCACTGACTTTGACTTTGCCACAGACGGCATCAGGATGAGCCTCAAGGACGGGTGGGTGAGCGCGGACGGGACCACGCTCGGTGCGGACAACGGCATCGGTGTGGCGGCGACGATGGCGATTCTGGCCGCGACCGACATTGCCCATCCGGACATCGAGGCACTGTTCACCATCGACGAAGAGACGGGCATGACCGGTGCCGCGGGCCTGAAGCCGGGCACGCTCAAGGGTGACATCATGCTCAACCTCGACACCGAGGAAGACACAGAGCTGACGATCGGTTGCGCCGGTGGTGTGGACATCACCTCGACGATGAATGTGCCGATGGTCGATGCCGGCCCTGAGCACGGTCTGGAGCTGCGCCTGCGCGGACTGAGCGGTGGGCACAGCGGCATGGACATCCACCGCGGCCGCGGCAATGCGAACAAGCTGATGAACCGGTTGCTCGGCGTCGTGCCGGGCCTGCAGCTCGGTGTGCTGGATGGCGGCGGCCTGCGCAACGCCATCCCGCGTGAGAGCACCGCACAGGTCCGCGTGACCGACGGCGCTGCTGCACGCAAACAGCTCGAACAAGAGCTGGCCATCCTGAAGACCGAGTATGCTGTCACCGATCCCGAGCTGCGCCTGGAGATCAACGACATCGATGCTCCGGCCAGTGCGCTGGACCCCGAATTTCAGAAGCGCCTGTTTGCAGCGGTCGCCGCCTGCCCCAGCGGCATCAGCCGTATGAGCCCGGACATCGAGGGTCTGGTACAGACCTCGAACAACCTGGCCAGCGTCGAGGTCAAGGGCGGTCACCTGATTGTGCAGTGCCTGTGCCGCAGCTCCGTCGACACGGAGAAGATGGCCCACGCGCACGAGATCGAGGCTGTGTTCAGCCTGCTTGGCGCCGCGGTCGAGTTCGCCGGTTCCTATCCGGGTTGGACGCCACGCCCGGAGGCTTCGATCGTGAAGCTCATGGAACAACTCTACGAGGCGCGCTTTGACAGCAAGGCCGCTGTCGTGGCCTGCCACGCGGGACTGGAGTGCGGCATCATCGGCCGGCACTACCCGGAGATGGAGATGATTTCCTTCGGCCCGAACATCCGCGGTGCACACTCGCCGGATGAAAAAGTCGAGGTGTCATCAGTCGAGCGTTTTTGGGGCTTGCTGCTCGAGACGCTCGAGAAGATCCCCGAGCGCTAGCTCGTCGCCTTCACCACTACCGCGGCGCGGCGCATCTCCTCGATCATAGCGAAGAATCCGTTGCGGCGGTTCGGCGACAGGTGCTGTTCCAGTCCGATCTGTGCGAAGGCTGCGTCGAGGTCCACGGCCAGAATCTCGTCGGCGCTGCGGTCCGAGAAGAGGATGCGCAGGATGGCGAAGAGCCCCTTGACGATCGTCGAGTCGCTGTCGGCATTGAAGCGCAGGCGCTTGCCGCCGTCGGTCTCGACGATCTCTGATTGCAGCCAGACCTGGCTCATGCAGCCTTCCACCTTGTAGGTGTCCGTCCGGTATTTCTCGTCCAGGGCGGGCAGTTTTGCGCCCAGGCCGATGATGTACTGGTAGCGGTCCGCCCAGTCGGTGAAGAGCAGCAGGTTGGCTTCGAGCTCGGCGAAATCCATCGAACGGGGCTCCGGGCGGGGGTGAAGGGGGCTATCGGGGCCGAGGTTCACGCTAATGAAGCGCCCGGACTCACGCAATCGCCGTTGACCGCAGCCGTCGGGGTGCCGCATCTTGGCCCGGTTGCAATTTACGACTCATTGCCGCCGACAGGGCGGCCCGAGCAGGAGGCATCAATTTGAGCGATCACAAGCCCGGATTCCAGGACCAGGTACGGAGCTTCCCGCGCCAGTTCTGGGTCGTCAATACCATGGAGATCTTCGAACGGATGTCCTGGTACGGCTGGTTCACCGTGATGGCGCTGTACGTGACCGGATCGGTGGAGACCGGCGGCCTGGGCTTTACGACCGAGACCCGCGGTGCCCTGCAGGGGATCGTTCCCTTCTTCCTGTACATGTTCCCGGTATTCACGGGCGCGCTCGCCGATCGCTTCGGCTACAAGAAGACCTTCATCTGGGCCTACATCATCATGATGCTGGCTTACTACCTGCTCGGACAGTTCACTTCACTGCCCACCTTCTTCCTGGCCTTCATGTTCGTCGCCGTCGGCGCCGCGCTCTTCAAGCCGGTAGTGGTGGGGACGGTGGCCAAGGTCACGACCGCAGACAACTCCTCGATGGGCTTTGGCATCTTCTACATGATGGTAAACGTCGGTGGCTTCGCCGGGCCGATCGTAGCCGGCATCATGCGTGGCATGGGATGGGACAAGGTCTTCCTGGCCTGTTCCTTCTGGGCCTTCATCAACCTGATCATCGTGATCCTGTTCTACAAGGAGCCCGATTACGAGGAGTCACAGCGCCAGGGTGGATTCGGCAAGATCCTGGACAATATGGTGGAGGTACTCGGCAACGGGCGCTTCTTCATCACCGTTTTCGGTGTGCTCTTTGCGTTGATGTTCGCGAACATCGGCATCTTCGACAGCTTTGGCTGGCGCGAGTGCGGGATCTTCATTCCGGTCTGGCTGGTGCTGAACTTTGGCTGGGACCGCATCATGCCCGCCGTCAGCGAGGGTCGGCCTGCGCTGATGCAGCGAATGCGTTGCAGCAACTGGAGATTTGCGCTCTTCCTGCTGATCATGAGCGGCTTCTGGACCTCGTTTAACCAGATCTTCTACACGATGCCCGAGTACATCCGTGACTTCGTGGAGACCCGCCCGATGACCGATTTCGTAACCGGTATCTTTGGTGAGGATTCGCACGAGAAGGTCGCGACGGTGAGTGTGCTCGAGCATGCGGAAGTCGTGAAGCACCTGGGATTCTATCTCAATGGCGAGGCGGACGGCGTTACGACCTCCCAGGAACTCTTGCTGTCCAAGGTGAGGCAGTCCCCCGCTCAGCTCGAAGCGCTCGCAGCCGAGCATCCGGGCGACGCTACGGCGATGGCCGCTGCGGCGATCGATGCGGGGCGGCAATTCAATCCCGAGTACATCGTCAACATCAATGCCGGCGGCATCGTAATCTTCCAGGTGCTGGTATCCTTCCTGATGGGCCGTTTCCACAGATTCACGACGATGATTGTGGGCATGACCGTTGCTGCGGTCGGAATCGGGATGAGCTTCCTGGCTGGTGGCGAGGGCATGATCGGGCTGGGGTCTTCGGTATGGTTGGTGGCCGCCGGGCTGCTCACATTCTCCTTCGGTGAGATGATGGCCAGCCCGACCAGCCAGGAGTACGTGGGTCGCATCGCGCCGTCCGAGAAGAAGGCGCTCTACATGGGCTACTACTTCGTGGCCGTCGCTCTGGGTAACCTGTTTGGCGGCATCCTCTCCGGTGAACTCTACGGCAAGCTGGCCAAGGAAATGGGCCGCCCCGATCTCATGTGGCTGTCCTTCGGCGGCATCATGCTGTTCACGGCGCTGATGTTCGTGGCCTACAACCGCTTCGCCTTGCCGCGTGACCAGGCGGACGGTCTGACGCCCTAGGCCTGACGATCCCTGGCAGTTCGACAGAACAAAGGCCCCGCGCATCTACGCGCGGGGCCTTTTCTGTTGGCGGTCGCAGTCTGACTCAGTCCGACGTAACCACGCGGTTGTAGATCACCAGACCGATTGCGGTGACCAGCGCACAGCTACCATAGATCCACCAGAGCATGTCCGGAGTATTGCTGCCGGTCGGGCCGTAGCGTTCGTAGGTGACGCCGCTGAGAATGCCACCGAAGAGGTTGCCCAGCGCCACGCACCAGTAGAAGTAGCCCATGTACATCCCGACTTTGTCCGGCGGTGCGATCATGCCGGCGTATTCCTTCGACTTCGGGCTGGCGAGCATTTCGCCCACGCTGAACACCAGGATGCCGATCACCACGAACCAGCCCTCGGCGCCCCCGAGGAATACCAGGAAGCTGATGATCGTGACCACGATGCCACTGACGATCGTGGCCAGCGGCCGGATGTTGCGGGCGAACCAGCTGATCATCACCTGCAGGCAGATAATGCCGAAGGCGTTGAGGTTGATCAGGTACTCGGGTTTGATCTTGCCGCTGTCAAACCAGTAGGGATCACCTGGCTCGACAGAACCACCGAAGAAGCCCAGGAATGAATCCAGTGCTCCGGCGATGTTGGTCGTATCGGTGTAGTCACGGATGTATTCGGGCACCGTCATGAAGATCTGGTTGAACGAAGCCCAGAACCCGGCCATGAGCACGAGAAAGATCATGTATCGGCCCTCGCCGATCTGGCTGACCGGGTTGAGGAACCTGTCCCGTGTGCGCCAGTCCTTGACTGCTCCGCGCGCGATGAAGTCGAGCAGCACATTCAGCAGGATCCACAGTCCGCCGACACCGACGGCCTTGAGCGGATCCAGCCACTTGGCCCCGATCACCATGATGATCAGCGAGACGAAGATCGTGACGAAGAAGCGCAGGTTGCCTACGACTTCGACCATGCCGCGCATCACTCCGGCCATCGTCTTGCGTTCCTCGGTCGCGGCCGCGCGTGAGGGTTCGGTATAGAACACCGCGCAGAGGATCAGGTTCAGTGCCGCCCAGCCGGACGAGGCGTAGAACACGTAGTTCCAGTCCAGGCCGCGCACGAGGCCGGCCACGATGGGTCCGAAGAAGCCACCGATGTTCACCATCATATAGAAGATGCCGTAGCCCATCGAAGCGGTCTTCTTGTTCGTAGACTTCGCAACGGTCGCAATCACGACGGGCTTGAACATCCCGTGGCCGATCCCGACGACCGTGTAAATAAGCAGGAAGCTCCAGAAGCCGTCCGCGAAACCGAGCAGGATGTACGAAGGGACCATGACCGTGAAACTGGCCATGAACATCTTCTTGAAGCCATAGCGGTCGGCGAGCGCGCCAAAGACGGCCGGGAACAGGTAGAGCAGGAAGGTGACGATGGCCTGGATGACGCCGCGGTCACCGGAACTCAGGCCCAGGCCGCCGTCGGCCCGCGCGCCGGTCAGGTAGAGCGAACTCACCGCATAGAATCCGTACCAGGCCATGCGCTCGAAAATCTCGAGCACATTCGCTGACCAGAATGGCCGCGGGAAGCCCAGGGGCCCGGTGCCGGGCGCGAACTTGTCCGTGCTGTCGTTCATGGGGTCCTTCTTTGTTTCACACGCGGATCGTGTCCTGGTGTTGTTCGCCCTTGAGCAGCCACTTGCGCGCTACGATCAGGCCGATCGGGGTGATCATCGCGATGGCGAAGTAGATCCACCAGAGGCCCTGCGGGTTCTGGACGACTTCGATCGGGAGGCCCTGAGGGCCGATCTTGCTCGGGATAAATCGGTCGAGCATGCCACCGGCGTAGAGTCCGGTCGTGAACTTGGCCAGGAACCACGGGATGTTGGCTACGCCCATGTAGATGCCTACGCGGCCCTTGGGCGCGAGGTCCGCCACATACTCAAGGAAGCGTGAACTCCACATTGCTTCACCGAGTGAGAACAGGATCACGTAGGTGATCAGCAACGGGACGCTGGGTCCAGAGACCAGTAGCAGCGTGGAGAGCGCGGAGACCATAGTGCCCGCGATCATCATGTGGATGACCTTCTTGCGGGCCGTGAGCATCGCGAAGAGCGGCACGCCGATGACGATCACCAGCGGGTTCAGGCCATTGATCCACTCCCACTTCGCGCCGATCTCGGGCGGGAAGGCGCGCGTCACGTAGTGCGGCATGGTCAGGAACTGGTGCGCAAAGAGCGTGCGCACCGGCAGCAGCATGAAGATGAAGAACTGGAAACGCCGGTCGAGGATCGGCAGGTTTCTCAATTTCTGCGCCCAGCTCAACTTCGGCTGTGATGGATCGGGGGCTACATCGTCCGTTCCCTGTACCCGGTCGCGCAGCTCCACACGGCGCGTGAAGAAGTTCACGTGCACCAGGAGCATTACCACTGTGATGATGATGAAGAACCAGAACGCGCCGCTGATCCCGGCAGATGCATCCTGCATGGTGTCGATGCCGCTGCGTCCGGCCCACCACTCGCGCGCCTTGGGCGAGACCCAGGCGCCGGCGGCGATGCCGAGGTTCATGATCGAGTAGAGGAATGCATATCCGAGTGTCGCGGTGCGCTTGTCGGTGAATTCCTTGACGCCGGCGTAGAGCGTGGGCTGCAGGATGCCCTCGCCGACGGCCATGATCAGCAGGCTCGACCAGGCGAGCATGTGGACCAGGAGTTCCGTGCCGAGCAGCGGGCTGCCCACGAAGAAGATGCGGCCGATCAGGATCACGGACACCGCGATGGTCAGGGCCCTGCGCACACCGAAGCGGTCGCAGATCCAGCCGCCGCCGAGCGCCATGGTCAGCGTGACCATGCCACTGAAGAAGGAGATGGCACTCGTCGCACCGTTGGTCGAGAGACCGATGTCGCGCTCCATGAAGAGCGTCATCAGCGTCAGGAAGCCGAAGTAGGCGATGCCGTCGCCGAAGTTGATTGCATTGACGAGCCAGAAGCCGCGTGATGCGGCGAAGAGAATGCGCAGGCGTTCCTGCAGGCCTGGCTCGTGCTCAGTCTGGGGGTCGGGGGTGCTCACGCGGGTGTCCTTCCTGGCACTGCTGGCCGGGCGCTGCGGGGCGGCGAGCCCCCGATTCGGCGGAAGAGGCAGAGTACACGCAGCAAACACCCGTTTGCGAGCATTCTGTGCCCAGGCCGCTGCTTGCCTCGGCGACGGGCTCGGGCGCCGCTATTTCGAGCTCCCAACTTACTGTCATGCAATAACTTGCAGCACACCCACCGATCCAGTCTAAAATGTATACTAAGCAGTAGCGTTTAAGGCTGCCGCGCCTACATTTTGTCCCCGCGACCCGTGCTGCGCCTCCAAAGGCGGAATCTGATGATCCTTACAGCCCAGGAAGAGTTCGGATTGCGCTGCGCGCTCTCGCTCGCGCGCGTGAGCCACGACGAATCATTGACCCTTGCCCAGGTGGGCGAGGCCGAGGGTCTTACGACCGCCTATGCGGGCAAACTTCTGCGCCTGCTCGTGCAGGCCGGGCTGGTCGAGTCCACGCGCGGTCGCAGTGGCGGATACCGCCTGGTACGCGAGCCGTCAGCGATCACACTGCGTGAGGTGGTGGGGCCGCTGGGCGGGCCGTTTTACGATGGCGAGATATGCACCAAGCCGGCCGCCGCATCCTCGCTCTGCGTGCACAACAGCGATTGCGCGGTGCGTTCGGTGTGGAGCGGCATGCAGGGAATGGTCAACGAGTACCTGGACCGCATCACGCTTGGTGACCTGGTCAGCGACGAAGCCACCATGGACCTTGCGATGGAAGAGATCCGCATCAGTAGCATGACGGGAGGGAAGTAGGGTGGCCAGCAATCGGGAGATCGAAGAACTCGCCCAGGGCGAGTACGAGCACGGCTGGGAAACCGACATCGAGGCCGACCGCATTCCCAAAGGCCTCAGTGCCGACATCGTCCGCATCATTTCGGCCAAGAAGAACGAGCCCGAGTGGTTGCTCGAGTGGCGCCTGAAGGCCTTCGATCACTTCCTCACGCTCGAAGAGCCGGACTGGGCACACGTCCAGTACCCGAAGATCGATCTGCAGAACCTCTACTATTACTCCGCGCCGAAGCCCAAGAAGAAGCTGGCGAGCCTGGATGAGGTCGACCCCAAGCTCCTGGAGACCTTCGACAAACTCGGCATCCCGCTCGAGGAGCAGAAGATGCGCAGCGGAGTGGCCGTCGACGCGGTGTTTGATTCGGTATCCGTGCGCACGACATTCCGCGAGCAGCTTGCCGAAGCCGGCGT
>Ga0164313_10005009_pt1 | contig 11747 bp, 9 predicted proteins | sample GuaBasSedimGuay4_FD_113735 | JGI IMG/M metagenome (GOLD analysis project Ga0164313, IMG submission 113735) | Subseafloor sediment microbial communities from Guaymas Basin, Gulf of California, Mexico - Guay4, Core 4569-4, 0-3 cm | ecosystem: Environmental > Aquatic > Marine > Hydrothermal vents >... | reverse complement strand
GGGGGACGAGATCAGGTTGACCACCAGAGTTTTGGAGGCTGCAAAGCGCGACCGCAGTTTCTCGGCCCTCTCCTCGTTCGCGGCCAGCGCGCGCCGTTTGACCGTCACAACCTGCTTCATTTCCGAGTCCTCCCGTTACTGTGTTGGATGCCCTTGGAACCGGCCGCCTTCATTTCTCCCGTTCAGGCGCTTCGGCATCGGCACGCTCGTCTTCTTCGAAGGTCAGGTCGAGGACGTCGAGCTCGTCACCTCCCGAAACCTGAAGCGGGAATCCACAGTCCGGACACACCCGCATCCAGCTGCCCTCGGAACGCTCCTTGGCCTGGTCGCAGCTGCTGCAGAACTGAAGCGCAGGGCACCATCTGACCTCGAGCTCCGCACCGGCATCGGGGCTGTCGAAAACCACCGCCTCCCAGGCAGAGACGAGCAGATCAGGCTCCACCGCCGACAGCTCGCCGACCGCGAGACGCACCCCTTGCAGCCGGCCACCACCGTGCTCCTCGATCGTCTCGCGGCAGGTGCGATAGACCTCAATGGCGATTCCCATTTCATGCACCGGGTCAGTATAGCGGGCCGGGCCATCGACCCCGGCGATTTCGGATTTCGGATTTCGGATTTCGAATTTGCCGTCCTCCAGCGTGCATCGTCCACCGGGAGGCCACAGTCGGCGTGGCGCTGTCGCGGAGGGCCTCGTCGCGAGGGCCTCGAGCTTTTCTTCCGGTACGGGGAACCCGGCTGTACTCGCCACGCGTAGCGCATCCAGCTCAGTCGACGCACCACAATCAGCTTCGAATGCCATTTATCACTCCTACCTCTCGGAAAGCCTCGGCGGGCCCGGCCCGACGTGGCTTTCCGAGGGCGGGTGGGCACGGAGACGGGTTCGGGTACAATACGCGCTGCTTATGGAACTCCCACGTCTCATCATCACCGGCGCATCCGGCTTTATCGGTCGGCATCTCCTGGAGTACTTCAAGAATGATTTCAGGATCGTCGGTCTTGGGCGGCGCTCACAGCTCCGATGCGGCGCGCCGATCCACAAGAACATCACCTGGTTCCAGGTCGACATCGCCGAGCACGAGCAGCTCGCCGCCGCCTTCCGCTTCATCCGGGAATCGGGCGGCGCAGACTATGTCATCCACCTGGCGGCCCACTACGATTTCACGGGCGAGAATCATCCGGAGTACTGGCGGACAAATGTCGAGGGGATGCGAAACGTCCTCGAGGAATGCAGGGACCTCGAACTCGAGCGGTTCATCTTTGCGTCGTCGGTGGCGGCCTGCCAGTTTCCAAAGCGCGGCCACCCTCTCACCGAGGACAGTCCCCCGGACGGCGACCACGTTTACGCCAAGACCAAGAAAATTGGCGAAGCGATGTTGGCCGAGTACGACGACGACATCCCTTCGTGCATCACCCGCTTTGCGGCAATGTTCTCGGATTGGTGTGAGTACCCGCCGCTTTACGTCTTTCTCGACGTCTGGCTGTCCTCAATGTGGAACAACCGCATCCTCGGCGGCCACGGCCAGTCGGCCATCCCGTACCTGCACGTGCGCGAGATGGGACCCTTCATGCGGCGACTGATTCGGCACAATGACACGATCGAACAACGAGAGGTGCTGATTGCCAGCCCCAGCGAAACTCTCTCCCACCGTCAGCTCTTCGACCTCGCCAACGTCAACTACTACGGTCAGCGCAAACGGCCCATATTCGTCCCGAAGATGCTGGCGTGGATCGGGGTTCGGGCCCGTGATGTGATGGGAAGGGCGATCGGGAAACGGCCATTCGAACGTCCCTGGATGATCCGCTATGTCGACCTCGACCTCGCGGTCGACGCCGGTCGTACCTACCGCAAGCTGGAATGGCGCCCGCGATCTCGTCTTCTGCTCCAACGGCGCATGCCGTTCCTGGCCGAAAATCTCAAGATGGATCCCAATGAGTGGCACCGGCTCAACCGCGCCGCTATGAAGAAGGTGCGCATGCGCCCCAATCTCCGCATCAATCACCTTCTCGAAAAGCACCTCGACGGGATCTGCACCACCTTCCTCGACACGATGCTGGGGACAGGCGGTGAGGCTCGCTTCCCGTCGTATCAAAAGGTTCCCCGTGACCTCCTCGAGTGGCGATTCATGATCCTCCTACGACACCTCCAGAGCTCGATTCGCACCCGCGATCGGGGACTCTTCACAACCTATTGCCGCGACCTCGCCGAAAAAAGGCTCATGCAGGGATTCGGGGTGCGGGAGGTCTGCGGCGCCATGCAGACCATCAACGCCACCTGTGTCGAGGTGCTCCGCAGCGATCCTGAGGCCGAGGATCTCGAGGCGGCGATCCACGACTATCTGACCATGACCATGCAGTTCGGCTGCGACCAGATCCTCGAGATCTACGAGGAGGTCGGAGGCGAGGAACTGGAAGAAGAGTTTTGAGTTCTTAGTTTTGAGTTTTTAGTTCGGAATTTCCACGCACATCGCATTCATCACAAACCGCAGATAGCGCAGATACACGCAGATAAAAGGTCAGTCGATCTGTGTTCATCGGAGGTGCCTGGCATCCCGGGCGCGCTCACCGGAGGTGCCTGGCATCCCGATTCGCCGCGAATCGGCGTGCCTGGCATCCTCTCGCGGCAGCGCCTCCCCGGAGCACAGGCACTGACGCGCGCGTGTAGAAACGTCTCAGTTCGTGCCGTCGCGCGTGACAGCCCGATGAACCAGGAACGCGGTCAGCGCCATGGCGCCGTCGGCTACTCCTGAGAACCATACGGCCCACGGCGTCTGGGTGAATACGCTGCCGCCGACCAAGAAGACAAAGGCCGTCGTCTTGGCGATCAGGAGCAGAGTGATAGTCCGCGAGCGGGAGTACTCCACCAGGTAGCCCGTTGCGAGCACGAAGTGGAAGGCGCCGGCCTGTCTGATGAAGAAAATGGGGTCGGCCCCCGACCACCCGGCGAATCTGACCGCCCACTCCGGAAAGAACAGCAGCATGACACCAACGATGATGCTGTGAAGGGCGATGAGGAAGATCAAAGCTCGCTCGTGGGCTTGAGCCAGATGCATCGCCATCACGTCCACCAGATCTCAAGCTCGCCGGGTGGGTCACGGTGCACAGCCGGCCGCCCCAACCGTTCGAGCTCCCCGATTACGGTCGCCACGACTTTGGCGACCGCCGCCTCGACCGAATCGGTCAACCGGGTCCCTCCTTCGGTGGTTTCGGGCACGACGCCGACCAGCAGGATCTCCTCCGGGCTGCTGTCGGAGAGCTCGGTCGCCATCAGCGCCTCGCGCAGACCGGGCTCGTGCGGGGTCATGCGGGAAGGTGGCGGCGTGGCCACGATCTCCTGATTGCGGAGCAGGCGCAGGGTGCCGGCCGGCTCGTCGCCGCTTACGGTGTCGAGCACGATCGCCGCCCGCGCGCCGGCGAGGTAGGGCGTGAAGTCGAGCCCCGGAGTGCCGACGTCGATCACCTCGACTCCTACGGGAAACTCGTACTGCGCCTCCAGGACCTTGATGGCATACGGCCCGAGACCGTCATCGGTACAGAGCACGTTGCCAACTCCAAGAACACGGATGGGCTTCATCTCGTTCATCGCACGATAATGCCAGAGCAAACCGGCAATAGATACAGAAGTTCTGGTTTCCACTAAAAGAGTAGTCAGTGATCAGTCATCAAACCAGCCGCCAAGTAATCGGTCGCTGGTTACTGATCACTGGTAACTGATTACTTACCTCTGTACAAAAAAAGGCCGGGGATCTCTCCCCGGCCCGAGATTGATAATCTGCCCTCAGAGTACTTTGACCTTCGACCTCTCCTTCCCATCCGCGTCGTGGGTGTGGATCGCACAGGCCAGGCACGGATCGAAGGAGTGAATGGTGCGCAGCACCTCGAGCGGGCGCTCCGGATCGGCGATCGGGTTGCCGATCAGCGACGCCTCGTACGGCCCCTTCTGGTCCGAGGCATCGCGCGGGCCCGCGTTCCAGGTCGATGGCACGACGCACTGGTAATTCTTGATCTTGCCGTTGTCGATGACCACCCAGTGCGAGAGCGTTCCGCGTGGCGCCTCGTGGAAACCGAAGCCCTGAATTTCACCCGTCGGGAACTCGAAGGGGGTGAAGATGTCGGTGTCTCCGCTTCCGATGTTGGCAACCAGCGCTTCCCATTGGCTCATCATTTGGTTCACGATCACTCGTGCACGAATGGCACGCGCCGCGTGCCGGCCGAGGGTCGAATGGAGCACCGCCGGGGTCAGCTTGACGCCGGCCACCGTGCCCGCGAGGTCGAGGAACTCGAGGGCGTATTTTGTGGTGAGCTCGTCGCCAGCGGCGAGAGCTCCCAGCACCTGCGCCAACGGACCCACCTGCATCGGCTTGCCCTCGAAGCGCGGCGACTTCACCCATGAGTACTTGCCGTCATGGTCTAATTCCGAATATGCCGGGACGGTTTCCCCCTGCCAGGGATGGAGTTCTCCTTCACCTTCGTACCACGAGTGGGAGATGCCCTCGACAACGTTATCCCGGAAGAGCTCGTCGCCGAACGAAGTGATCTCCCGGAAGCTGCCGAGGTCCCCATTCATGATGACGCCACCGGGCATCGCGAACTCGGTGCCCTCGGGATTGAGCGGAATGTCGGGGACCGACAGATAGTTGGTGACCCCGGCGCCGTAGCCGAGCCACGGCGCATACATCGCGCCGATGGCCGCGACGTCGATGAAGTACACCTGGTCGACAAAGGCCTTCACCTCGTCGATGTAGTTCTTGATCTGGTAGAGCCTCGCCATGTTGAGGGTGGCCTCGTTGTCGAGGTTGATGGCGTTGGCCACACCGCCGACCGCGAGGTTCTGGATGTTGGGTGTCTTCGAGCCGAGAACGGTCACGATCTTGTTGGCCGTCTTCTGCGCCTCGAGGGCCTGCAGGTAGTGACTTACGGCCAAGAGATTTACATCCGGCGACAGATCCATCGCCGGGTGGCCCCAATAACCGTTGGTGAAGATGCCGAGCTGGCCCTTGGAAACGAAGTCGGCGAGCTTTTCCTTGACCGCGGTGAGATCCTTGACGCCGTTTCCGGGCCATGGCGAGAGCGACTCCGCCAGACGCGCCGTGGTTCTTGGATTGCCCTTCAACGCCGACACCACGTCCACCCAGTCGAGGGCCGACAGGTGGTAGAAGTGGACGATATGGTCGTGCAGTGCGTGCCCCATGATCAGCAGGTTGCGGATCAGCTGCGCGTTGAGCGGCGGATTGATTTGGAGCGCGTTCTCCACCGCACGCACCGAGGCGATCGCATGCACCGTGGTGCACACGCCGCAGATGCGCTGGGTGAAGACCCACGCGTCACGCGGATCGCGTCCTTCGAGGATCTTTTCGATACCGCGCCACATCTGCCCCGAGGACCAGGAGTTCTGAACCTTGCCCCGGTCAACCTCGACGTCGATGCGCAGATGACCCTCGATGCGCGTAATCGGGTCAACAGTGATCATTCTGGCCATCAGGCCCCCCCTTCTAAATCGCCGTCCCGGCGGCGCGGGTGCCGCTCAGGATCGGGTAACGTTTGACGATGATGATGTAGAGGAAGATCTCGAATGCGACGGTTCCGAGCGTTATCAGCATTTCGAGGGTGGTCGGGAAATACGACCAGTTTCTTCCTGGATTGAATGCGACGATATAGGTGTCGAATCGATACAGGGATCCTGCCAGCATGATGAGCACCGAGGCTTTGAAGATCGTATCGAACTTCGCCCGGTCCTTGGATCTCATCAGCATCAGCATCGGTGTGGCGAAGAGCGCCATCTCGATCCAGAACATTACGCTCAGATATCCGGAGCTGAACATCAGGCCGGTTTTTCCGCTGAGAATAATGTCCCCGAACCGCAGAACCAGGTACAGACCCAATACGACCACCATTGCGCCCGACAGCGAGATCAGCATGCTGTCCTCACGTTGCCGGTTGAAGACTCTACTCGACACGGCCGACTCCCAGACCACCACCGCATAGCCCATACCGATGCAGGAGATGAGGAAGAGCAATGGAATCCAGGGGGTATACCAGAGCCCATTCAGCTTGATACCACCGAGGAGCATCAAGACTCCCAGCGATGATTGGTGCATGGTGGGCAGCAGCACACCAAGAGCGATGATCCAGATCAGCGCCTTGTCGTAGAACTTGAGACCGGCCTTGGCGAAGCCCACAAGGGCCGAGTTCTTGGAGGTGGCCTCCCATTTCTCGAGGAAGGCGGGACCGAGCTCGATCCACAGCACGCCGACATAGGCCATGACGCACAGCGCCACCTCGAGCAGGGCCGAGTTCCAGTTGTATTTGCCCATGTCCGTGAAACCACCACCGAGGGGAATCCTCCAAATGCCCCACCAGCGACCGACATCGATGATGATTGCCAGCGCCGCCATCGAGTAGCCGAGGGCCGAAGTCAGGATGGCCGGACGCACCAGGGGGTGGTACTTCCCCTTGTTGAGGATGTAGCAGAGGATCGCGATGGCGTAGCCGCCGCACGCCAGGGCGGTGCCGGTGACGACGTCGAAGGCGATCCAGATGCCCCACGGATAGCCGTCCGTGAGACCCGACACCGTCCCGATTCCAGTCGCGAATCGATAGGCGAGGATCAGGACCCAAAGGCCGAGGAAGATCGCCAGAAACCTGGTGAACCGGTTGAAAATAATCGGACCGCCAACGGGTTGAGCGGAGTGATCACTCATCGGACCCCCCCTTCTTGTCTGCGCGGCGGTTGCGCCACAGGACCGCGCCGAGGATGCCGTAGAGCGCCACCGGAGCGATGAAGCCCCGGTAGATCCCGTGCTGGATCGTGCGCGCCTCGACTCCGACGCCATCGTCGCCGAGATCCGGAAGCCCAAGCTTCTCGAAATCGACTCCGGCCAAATAGAGCACTTGGGTGCCTCCACCTTCGGTGTCGCCGAAGATCTGCGGAGCTCCCGCCGGGTAATACCGTTCCGGGTGATCGGCGACGCGCTGTCTGGCATCCGCCAGCAGATCTTCGTACTTCCCGAAGATCACCGCTTCCTTGGGACAGGCCTGGACGCAGCCGGGCAGCGCCCCTTCGCGCAGGCCGCCGGTCTCCGGATCCGTGATGATGTGGGTGCACAGCTCGCACTTGACGATCTTGGGAACTGGAGTGTCCCATTGGAACTTTGGAATATTGTACGGGCACGCCACCTGGCAGTATCGACAGCCGATGCATCGGTCGATATCCCAGGTGATGATGCCGAACTCGCGCTTCTTGAAGGCCCCGATCATGCATGCATTCACGCAACCCGGGTCGATGCACTGCATGCACTGCTGCTTCATGTAGGATTTTTCGCCGTCCTCCTCATAGAGCTTGATGATGTTCTTGGTGGTCCCGTCAAGATCGTTTGGCGGGTCGTAAAGATTGCCCGGCATGTCGTTGGCGGTCTTGCAGGCCGTCACACACGCCCGGCAGCCGATGCAGCGGGTTGCATCGTAGAGCAACCCGACCGCATCCGGCGGCGCGGTTGGCCGCTCAGATGAAGCCTCGGCCGTTGTCGCGGCCGAGACCGCAGCGCCGGCGCCCGCCGCGGCGGCTCCTTTCAACAGCGTTCGTCGATCCATGGTCATGACGACTCCTCCCCGCTCCCTCCTTCGGCGAGCTTCTTCGACGCCATCAATCCGGCGCCGATAACCGCCCCGCCGACCAGACCAGCAACGCCAGCCGCGGCGGCGCCGGGGCTCGAGCGATGGTCGGGGAAGATCGGCGGAACCGCATTCTCCGGCAGCGCCGCCTCCTGGTGCATCGGTTTATGGAATCCGACGCCCTGCTCGGTACAGCCGAAGCAGGGATGCCCGATGCCGATCGGCCAGCAACCCGGAATCTCACCGAAGTCCGCGACCGAGCAGTTGGCGTGGGTCTCCGGACCCTTGCAGCCCATCGCGAACAGGCACCATCCGAGCCTGTGGCCCTCGTCGCCATACTGCCGCACGAACCTGCCGGCGTCGAAATGGGCACGCCGTGGGCAGTGTTCGTGAATGGTGCGCCCATAGGCAAAGAGCGGGCGGTTTTTGTCGTCAAGCGCCGGCAAGGTGCCGAACGTCGCGTATTGCAGCGCCGTACCGAGGAAGTTGTACGGGTTTGCCGGACAGCCTGGAAGCGTGACAACCGGAATACCCTCGAGGATCTCCGGCGCGCCGACCGCGCCCGTGGGGTTCGGGTCCGCAGATTGGACGCCTCCCCATGAGGCGCACGAACCGATCGCAATGACCGCTCCGGCCCGTGGTCCGATTTCCTGGAGAAGGTCGATCGCCGTGCGACCACCGATCTTGCAGTAAATACCATCGTCCTTGGTCGGGATCGAGCCCTCGACGACGCAGATAAACTTGCCGTCGTTTGCCGTCATCGCCTGCTCCAGGGCCTCCTCAATCTGGTAGCCCGCAGCGGCAAATAGCGTCTCGTGGTAATCCAACGAGACGAGGTCGAGGATCAGCTCCGCCAGACCGGGGTGCGAGGTGCGGAGCAGCGACTCCGTACACCCGGTGCACTCCTGGAAGTGGAGCCAGATCACCGACGGTTTGAGGCCTGCCGCGGCAGCCTCCGCCATCTTCAACCCTGCGCTCGCAGGCAGACCGACGGCGGCAGCAGCCATCGTGCAGATCTTGACAAAGTCCCTTCGGTCCACACCCTCTTTTCGAGGGGAACCGATGGGCACACCTAATCTGTCATCCCTCCGACCCATCTTGGCCTCCTTTGAAATAAAATCTCCATATAAAAAATGCGATCGACCCTTATAACCGATCCACCCTACGAGGGATATTTCCGAATTGTCAACAAGATGACTGAATTTTCTCTCGATTCTCAAATTCGATAGGCATTGTGAATGCGAATCAGTTGCAGGATTCGGAGTTTCAGCCGGCCCTGAATATGCAATACGCGGGGTGTACCAGACGCCTTTTCAAGGCGTATTTAAACCAGAATTGTCCGATAGCCACACAATGCGGTATTTCTCAGCACGTGAGACAAACGGGGAATCGACGTCTCAACCAAACTCGTGCGACACCGAGAGGAGCTTGAAACCGGTTCGAGCCCGCCTCGCGTCGAGATTGAGTTGCCGAATGTTTTCAGCTGAGCCGCTTGCAGAAACTCCCATGGTTGTCATCCAGAGCTCAGAGCGACGGAACTGAAGGTGGGCCAAGGCCCACCCTACGTTGGACCCAAGATTTGAACGGGCTTGCAGGGTGGGCTTTAGCCCACCTTCAGAGTCGTTCTCGCATCTTTGGTGTTTCGGAAAGGCCAACGGTCAAACGAAGGGTTTTGCAAGAAGCTCAGCTCAGCCCTTCGGCGGTTCGAGCTTACCTTCGGCCACGTACTCCTTCGTCCAGCCCTTGACGAGACCGGTGAGGAGGAGGATCGAGATCAGATTTGGAATCGTCATCAACCCCAAGGCCATATCGCCGAATGCCCACACCAACTCGAGCGAGTAGACGGCGCCGAGGAAGTTGGCGATGCAGAAGACGACCCTGTAGGGCATGACCCAGCGCGGGCCGGCGAGGTAGAGGATCGAGCGGTCGCCGTAGTACGACCAGCTGATCGCAGTGGAGAGCCCGAAGAAAAAGACCGCCATCGTCACCACCAGGTGGCCGTTGCCGAGGGCCAAACCACCAAGACCCCTCTGGAAAGCCCACGCGGTGAGCGGCGAGCCGTTCTGCATTGCCTGCCCCCGCATCACCAACACACCGTCGACCGGCACGCCATCCGCGCCCAGCACCGCTGCACTCGCCAACTCGCCCGGCGCCTGATTGTCGAACTCGAGGACACCGTCAAAGAGCTCCAGGTCGCGCAGCATCACCGCATCCGAGGTGATCAAGAGCGAGGGTTCGTCGATCGTCGAATCGTTACGGAGCAGCGTCAGGCCCATCAACCGCCCCGCCCGCACCTGATACCTCCCCCGCGCGAGATCCTCCGTTTGCAGGACACCGTTGATCTGCACCGACAACGTCGGGTCGCCCTCGACCGCCTCGATCGCCGACTGCTTGTTGACCACCAGCTGTTGCGGCTGCTTGTCGTGCCAGACGCCCGAGATCAGGATAACCAGACCTGTCATCGTGCAGATGAGGAGGGTGTCGATGAAGGGTCCGAGCATCGCCACCACACCCTCACGAATCGGCTCGTCGGTCTTGGCCGCCGCGTGGGCGATGGGCGCCGAGCCCTGGCCGGACTCGTTGGAGAAGAGCCCTCGTTTGACGCCCCACGTCAGCATGAAGATGAACGTGCCGCCGGCGAAACCGCCGATTTGGGCCGCAGGTGTGAACGCCGAGGTGAATATCAAGGCCAGGGTGGCCGGCACTTGGTCGAGGTGGAGGAGGAGCACGATCATGCTTGCACCCACGTAGAGCACAGCCATGAACGGCACCAGCTTCGATGTCACACGCCCGATACGGCGGATGCCGCCGAGGATCACGAGCGCCACCAGGGTCGCCATGACGAACCCGGTGATTCGCGTATCGATCCCGAGATCTTGGCGGAACTGGTCGGCGACCGTGAACGACTGCACCGCGTTGCCGGAGCCGAAAGACGAGATCACCGTGAAGCAGGCAAAGGCGATGGCCAACGGCTTCCACTTGCGACCGAGCCCACGCTCGATCGAGTACATCGGTCCGCCCGCAGCCGAGCCTCCGGGAAGAATGGTGCGGAACTTCATCGCCAGTGTGCATTCCGTGTATTTGAGCGCCATGCCGAAGACCGCGGTCACCCACATCCAGAAGAGGGCGCCCGGGCCGCCATAGTGGATGGCGGTGGCAACGCCGGCGATGTTGCCGATGCCGACGGTGGCCGACAGGGCCGTGGTGAGCGCCTGGAAGTGGGAAAGGTCACCCTCGTGCTCGGGGTCGTCGTACTCGCCGCGTACAACCCGCAGACCGTGGCGGAAGTAACGAACCTGGATCCAGCCGAGACGAAAAGTAGTGACCAGACCGGTTCCGACCAGTAGCACCACGAGCAACGGCATCTGCTCGGGCCATCCCCACACCAACCCGCTCAAAGTGAAGATTGTGTCGCTCAACCACTCGAACAAAGCGTTCATCCAGGCCCTCCTGCGCGACGCGGTCCGCCAATGCTAGCAGGGTTCAGGGTCGCAGAATTTCGGATTTCGGATTTCGGATTTCGGATTTGTCACCAACCCACCCCCCAAATACCCGGGAGCAGTGGTTGGGAACTTTCGCCCGACAACAACCTGTGGGACGGCCAATAAGGAAAGGTGGCAGCGGTTGGCCATCGGCTACTCGCTGGCGAGGATGAGTCACGATGCCCGTGGGCCGTCCGTAACTCAAAACTCAAAACTCAAAACTCGATTTGAAGGGTGGGCGGCATTCCGAATTCCGAATTCCAGGCTATACTTCCCGGCCGAAGGAGAAACGACCATGCGCTCTTCACTCTTCCAGATCATCCCCCTCGTTCTGGCCCTGGCCGCATGTGGCGCACAGCCCGAAACCGCCGGCAACACGGCGCCCGATGACGACCTCCACCAGATGACGGCCGAGATGCCCGCCGACGAGGTCCACTCAACGGCAATGGGCGAGGCCATGGGTGGTGCTATGGGCAGCCCGCTCAACACCGAAATCACAGTCGCACCCGAGATCACGGCAGCCTGGTCCGGCGTCCGACTCCAGGTAGTCGAGTCTGAGACCGGAGACGTCCAGGCCTTCGACATTCCCCTCGGCGACACCGTCGAGCTCGGTGGCAGTGGACTCACCCTCACGGCCGTGGCGTTCGTCCCCGATTT